>Ga0207426_1000082_pt1 | contig 298939 bp, 266 predicted proteins | sample AraplaMF_Cvi_mMS_FD_184265 | JGI IMG/M metagenome (GOLD analysis project Ga0207426, IMG submission 184265) | Arabidopsis root microbial communities from the University of North Carolina, USA - plate scrape MF_Cvi_mMS (SPAdes) (version 2) | ecosystem: Host-associated > Plants > Roots >...
GAATCCGATGCAATACATCGATTATCTCACTTTTTTGGTCGTCTCCGTCACGGCAGTCGGCATGCTCACCGGCATCGTAAGTTTCTGCAAAAAGCGCGGCATCCTGGCTGAGAAGAAAGCGATCTGAAAAGCGCCCAAAGAACAAGCCGCCGGATCGGATGGTGTGGCTCGCACTACCGTTTGTTATGGCTTGTTCCTCGAATGCTTGGTTGTGAGCCCGGCAGCTTTCAGTTTTCTACGAGCCGAATCGAGCATCGGCTTGAACTCTCCCGATCCATGGCAAGTTCGAAGGCCGCATTGCAGGCTAGAATACGCTTTCAATCAAATGCTGGGCCAATCTTACGCTGAACGCCATGGCGGTGAGGGTCGGATTTGCTTGCCCCGATGTCGGGAAAACCGAGCTGCTGGCGACGTAGAGATTCTTCAAATCAAAAACCTTAAGGTTCCGGTCGACGACGGCCTCGTGCCGGTTTGCACCCATCCGGGTCGTGCCTATCTGATGGGTGCCGTGGCGAGCCGTGGCTAGTATCGCTCCCGACAGCTCGCCGGCGGGTTCCCGAAAACGCAGTTCGGCGCAACCAGAACTTCGAAGCCACTCATTCAGAAGGTGGTGAGCGCGCCCTAACGCGTCGGCGTTCTCTTTGGAGAATTTGATATCGATCTCGAGGCGTGGCAAGCCGAGTGCATCATACTGATGTCCGAGTCGAACATGGCTGTTGCGTTCCGGAAAATGCTCTGAATGAAAATATAGGCCGTAAAGGTGGCGGCGATTTGTAGCGTAAAAGCCCGGCCGTCGAACTGCTGCAAGGTACCGACGATAAATAAACTGCGGAAGAAATGAGAATATCTCAAAAGGATTTTTAACTATATTCTTGACGTGATCTGCATTGTTGACCCGGTGCATTACGTGATGTCTTCGGATGACTTCCGGTGTTAGCTTCCTGCCGAGCGGAGGGAACTTTACCGCGAGATAAGCCATCGACAACAGCGCACTTCCATGACTGGGGTCCGCCACTTGGGAGACGACTGGCCAGAAGGCCACATTTGGGAGCTTGTGGCGCAGAATCTGGTCGTCGGTGGGTATTATCCTTCGGCGAATGTATGATCGATGTTCATCCAGCTCGAAATTGAACGCGGCTTCGATTTCAGGGTTGCGGAAACAGATCTGGCTGGCCTGGCCGAAGAGGTGACTCATGTAATAGCGGCCCAGAGCGCCATGGGCTCCGCCGAACAGGGCAGGTTTGCATCGTTGGAGCGCCAGGAGCAACCGTGTTGTCTCCAGACCGCCCATCGCAAGAACGATGACGTTCGAGGAGATCATGACCTTGGTACCGTCGAGCCGGCTGGCGATGACTTTTTCGACCTTTCCGTCCTCGGAAATCACCAGGTCGGAAACCGTCAGGTTGAGATGAATGTCGAGTTGCTTGTCGTGGAGCGTGTCCGCGAAGACCGATTGGACGAGTTTCGCATTGCGACTGTAGCGTTCGCGCCTGCTCAAGTCGAACTGGCCGCCCTCGCAGTCGAGACGGGGATTCGAATCTTGAAAGATGGAAGCGCCGCAATCCGCATACTGCACGGCGGCATCGTAGTAAGGCACGATGTCGGCGTATTCTATCGGCCATTTTCCATCGTCGAATCGATCAACGAAGTCGACCGGATCGTATGGTACGCATCGTCCGGTCCATAGGTTTGATGTGCCGCCAAGTTGGCGCGAGACGCAAATCCTTATGTCATCATGTAGGTTCGGATCTACGATATGCGCATCGGCGAGCTGTTGAGTTGCTTGCGAAGGCCGTCGCCCGCCTGATTCCACAATCAAAATTCTTAGGTTTGTTTTTCGTAATTCTGATGCGAGTGCCAGGCCGACCGGGCCGGATCCAATGATGCAAACGTCATAGTTATCGCAAGCCGGTTGTGTGGCTTCTTCGAAAATCATGCTCACCCCGATTCACGCATGATGGGAGGACGTAGCGCGTGGGCAATCTATTAATACAGATATTTCTAAATTAGCATGAAAATCCGATATCGCCAGACCTGCAGCTTTGCTTGGTCAGCGCATTTCGCCGACGGGAATAATCCCGGGACCGGCCCTCGAGGATGATGCAGGTTGTTGGAATTACGCGCGTTTGAAGAGGACGAGACTTTCAGTCGGATGCTGCGGCTACGACGCTTCATTCCGCCATGGACTTCACCACGATCGGCCGCGCCGTCTCACAGCCCGACAGACGATCCCAAACGTCATTCCGCTACAAAAGAATTCAGCTCTTGCGGCTGGCAATGAACCGCGCCGTCTCGATCAGGACGGCCGCCTTCTCTCCATAAGGAGACAGCAACTCCGCAGCTTCCGCCACCAGGCGTGCAAGCGTCGTTTCAGCCCAGGCCTGGCCGTGCAGCGCGACTAGCGTGCCTTTGCCGCGGGCGGCGTCCTTGCCGGTGGCCTTGCCCATGGTTGCGGCGTCGGCAGTCAGGTCAAGGAGATCGTCGGCGAGCTGGAAGGCAAGACCAATCTTTTCGCCGAAGATACGCAGCCGCTGACGGTCCTCAGCCGGCGCGCCGGCGATGATGGCGCCTGCTTCGCAGGCAAAGCGGATCAGCGCACCGGTCTTCATGGCCTGCAGCATGGTGATGCCCCGCTCGTCCGGGGTCTCTTTTTCTGCGGCAAGATCGAGGGCCTGGCCGCCGGCCATGCCGCCTATGCCAGCCGCGCGCGACAGCGTCAGCACGAGTTCGATCTTTCGGCCCGCCGGCAGGTCGGTTTCCGGTGCGGCGATGATGTCGAAGGCGTAAGTCAGCAGGCTGTCGCCGGCGAGGATCGCTGTCGCATAGTCGAAGGCGACGTGCACGGTCGGTTGCCCGCGGCGCAGGTCGTCGTCATCCATGGCCGGCAGGTCGTCGTGTACCAGCGAATAGCAATGCACGCATTCGAGCGCCGCGCCGATCCGGAGTGCCGCGTCACCGTCGCCACCGAGAAGTGCTGCAGTCTCCATCACGAGAAACGGCCTCAGCCGCTTGCCGCCGTTCAGCACACCGTGACGCATCGCTTCGAGCAGACGCGTGGGGCGAATGATTTCGCCGTTCTGACGGGCGTCTGCAAGAAGCTGGCTCAGGACAGCCTCAACCTTGCCGGCATTGTCCCTGAGGCGATGTTCGAAGGAGGAATTGGTGCTGTCCATGGCCGCTGTTTGGCATGAGTGCCGGTCGCTGGCAACGAGAATTGTCAACAGCCGGGGCGGGAATCTCGTCGCACTCTGGTCATCGCTCTGTGTAGACGGTATGACAATTGGAGCATTCCTGGCGTTCCTCGGACGCGTGAGGAATGCTCCGGGGTGGAGCAACGGTGGACCTTCAACAATTGGACATATCGACGGACAGCGAAGAGGAAGCCGAGATGCCGCGACGGGCCGGCCGGCTTGCGCGCTTCAAGGGCCGTCCGCTCTGGCAGCGTATCGTTCTTGTCCTCATCGGTTTGATGCTGCTGCCCTACCTGTTCATCCTCCTCTACCTACTGCCGTTCATTCACCCTATTTCAACCTTGATGCTGCGCGATGCCGTCACCTTTCAGGGATATGATCGCCGATGGGTTTCCTTCGATGACATTGCGCCGGTGCTGGTGCAATCGGTCATGGTGTCTGAGGACGGGCAATTCTGTTTTCACGGTGGGGTAGACTGGGGCGAGATGCGCATGCTCGTGCAGGAGACGCTGCGGGGCGAGTCCACGCGGGGTGGCAGCACGATCCCGATGCAGACCTCGAAGAATCTGTTCCTTTGGAACAGCCGCTCCTTCGTGCGCAAGGCGCTGGAACTGCCGCTTGCCGTTTCCTCCTCGTTCGTCTGGTCGAAACGGCGGATGATGGAAATCTATCTAAATATCGCCGAATGGGGGCCGGGCATCTACGGCATAGAGGCGGCGGCACGCTATCATTTCAAGGTGCCCGCCTCGAAATTGACTGCCCGCCAGGCTGCCCTTCTCGCCGTCTCCCTGCCCAATCCGATCGACCGGGTGGCGAGCAAGCCGGGGCGCGGACTGCGCCAGCTCGCTTCGCTGATCCAGCGGCGGGCGAAGAATTCCGGCGAGTACATCAAATGCCTTTATAACTGATATCAGAACTTGTCGTTCGATCGGGTAACCGTCATCTGGCATTCTTGCTTGTGACGTAAGGGCGGGTGATCTGCCAACCAAAACCGGATCTGCCCCCATGAGCATCGATGCCTTCTCGCCCGAACTGCTGAAATATTCCAAGAGCCGCCATCCCGAACCGCCGATCCATCTCGGTACGCGCTATGATCTCTCGGGCAATTTCCAGTACGAGCCGGGCAATACGATCGTCTGCCATGTGGTGGAAGGCTCCGAAACGCAGCGCGCCGTCGTTGCTGCACGGGAAAAATTTCTGGCGATGCCGGAAGCCTCGCAATTCACGTTCACTCCGATTTCCAGCCTGCATATGACGCTGTTTCAGGGTATTATCGAATATCGCCGGACGCGGCCTTATTGGCCGGCGGATATCGCGCTCGATGCGCCGATCGATGAGATGACCGAGATCATGGGGGAGCGCTTGAAAGCCTTTTCCATGCGCGATCCCTTCAAGGTGGCGGTGACGCATGCGCGGCCGAGCGGCCTGCTGGTGGACGGCGCGACGGAGACGGATCGGAAGGTGATGCGGGAGTGGCGCAATGTCCTTGCCGATCTTCTCGGCTATCGCCATCCCGACCACGACGTCTATCCGTTCCACATCACCTTCGCCTATGTCATCGAGCGGCTCAGTGATGCGGCGCTGCCGCGTTGGCAGGCGATGCTGGACGAGGTTGCCGCCGATGTTCGCGCTGCGGCGCCTATTCTCGAGTTGCGCCCGCCGGCCTTTTGTTCGTTCGACGACATGAATCATTTCGAGGAACTTCTGGTACTCGAGTTCCAAAAATAAGAAGGACAAACCATGGACAAGCTGACCCTCTATATCGGAAACAAGAACTATTCCTCCTGGTCGTTTCGACCATGGATCGCCTTGGAGGGCTGCGGCATCGCTTTCGAAGAGGTGCTGATCCCCTTCGATTTTCCGGCCGGCAATCCGCGCATCCGCGAGGTTTCGCCGACGGGAAAGGTGCCGATGCTGGTTCATGACGGCTTCAAGGTTTGGGAATCGCTCGCCATCATCGAATATGTGGCCGAGCTTTTCCCAGACGCCGGCCTCTGGCCCAGGGATCGGCAGGCGCGCGCCACGGCGCGCTCGATCTCCATGGAGATGCTGGCGGGCTTCCGGGCGCTGCGCAATGCCTGCCCTATGAACATCCGGCGTCCGGTCAGCCGGCTCGATCTGCCGGAGGGCGTCATGGACGACGTGGCGCGTATCGAGACGATCTGGCGCGACATGCGCGCCCGCTCCGGCGGCCCATTCCTGTTCGGTGCTTTCTCCGGTGCCGATGCGATGTTTGCGCCGGTCGTCAATCGCCTCGAGGTTTATGATCTCGTCAGCGCCCCCGATACGCTGGACTATATGGCTGCAATGAAAGCACTGCCCGCCTGGCAGAAATGGGAAAAAGCGGCGCGTGAGGAGCCGTGGATCGTGCCGGAGGACGAAGCCTGATCATCGATTCGGCTTTCATCCATCCGAATCCGATGGCGCGGGCAAAAAATGCGGGAAGGGACTGGTCAAAGCCCCTTTAGCCATGTATAAGCCCGCCCAAATTCCGAAATTGATCCATGTCTGTTTCGGCCGCCTGGCTGGCCGCTGATATGTTTCGTCCGCAAAGTGGAGTAACGAGAATGGCTGTACCGAAGAGAAAAACGAGCCCGTCCAAGCGCGGTATGCGCCGCTCGGCTGATGCGCTGAAGGCTCCGACCTATGTCGAAGACAAGAACTCCGGCGAACTGCGTCGCCCGCATCATATCGATCTGAAGACCGGTATGTATCGCGGCCGTCAGGTTCTGACGCCGAAGGAAAGCGCATAATTCAAGCGCTCCCTTAGGGTTGAGATTCAAAGGCTGGCGTTTTGCCGGCCTTTTCTATTTGTCGATTTGGTCCAGCAGGATCCCGCCAGAAAACTGCTTCGCCCCTTCAGGGGTTATGCGCTAAGACTTGCGGCGACTTCAATTCCGGAGAGATGCGCCTCGTCATGATTGTTGCCTTCCCGCTGACGATAGTTCCCCTCGTGCTTTATAATCTGGCCATGATGGGATTGATGGGCGCCGGCGGCATCGATTCCCTCAACGATGTGATGCTTGCTCTTGCTATGCTCTCGGGCGCGACGTGGACGCTGCAGCTTGGCGATCTCTTCATCGCCATCGCTCTGGTCATGCTATTCTTCGAAATCCTGAAGGCTACGCGCAACGGTTCCGGCTCGCTGCTCAATCACATGCTGTCGATGCTGGTGTTCATCGCCTATCTCGTCGAATTCCTGCTGGTCAAGAATGCGGCGACGCAAACTTTCTTCATCCTGATGACCGTCGCCTTCATCGACGTCATCGGCGGATTCACCATTTCGATCCGCTCGGCAGGGCGGGATGTTTCGATCGGGCTGTAGTTGCGACTTACCCCGCCGTCGGGGAAGGGTGGCACGTAAGCGCCAGGTGAGGGGGCGTGACCGGGAAGTTGCCTTTCCGCTCACCACTCGAGGCCTTTGCCGCTTACGCTCCTCGGCCCGCACATTCGCCCTATCGGGCCCCTTCTCCCCGAAGGGAGAAAGGGTTTTCTCACAAACTATCCAGCTTGTTCTGCATCGCGCGTAGCTGTTCCTTCAGCTCGTCGATGTCCTTCGCCTCCGCCTTGCGGCTTTCTTTCGCCGGCGGTTTCATGAAGGGCGAAAACATCTGCATGGCCTGCTGGAACATTTCGGTGTTGCGGCGGACCTGCTCCTCGACCATTTGTATCGGCAGTTGCAGGTTCTTGCCGAGTGGCGTTTCGCCGAAGGCGCGGTCAATCTGCTCGCGCATCTGCACCTGCTGTTCGGTAAAGGCGCGCATGGAATGTTCGAGAAAGCTCGGCACGACCATCTGCATCTGATCGCCGTAATAGGTGATCAGTTGCCTGAGGAATGAAATCGGCAACAGTGTATTTCCGGTCTTCGATTCCTGTTCGAAAATGATCTGCGTCAGAACAGAATGCGTGATCTCTTCGCCGCTTTTCGCATCCTGGACGATAAATTCCTCTCCCTTTTTCACCATCTCCGCCAGGTCATCCAACGTCACGTATGTGCTGGTACCGGTATTGTATAAACGGCGGTTGGCGTATTTCTTGATTACGATCTGGCCCTCATTCTTTGCCATTATCAGTCTCCTGGCCCCGTCTGATTGTATGGAAACTCCTCCACCGCCAAGTGTAGACGCAAAAGAAGCTTGGTGACAATCGGTTTGTGCGATGCGGCAAGCCCTTTCCATTGATTGCATTTTTTGCCGGCGATGACGGCTTCATGAAATCTGGAAGACTAAAATTCTTGTCGTTTGACTCGGGCGCAAAGCTTTGACAGTTTCGCCTTATATATGTTCATCTTGTGAGGAGGCTTCCATGAGCAATCCATCCATCGTCGTCGCCAGTGCCGCTCGCACCGCCGTCGGTTCCTTCAACGGCGCCTTTGCAACCATTCCGGCTCATGAGCTCGGTGCGACCGCCATCAAGGGTGCATTGGAGCGCGCCGGTGTCGACGCCAAGGAAGTCGACGAGGTGATCCTCGGTCAGGTGCTGCAGGCCGGCGAAGGCCAGAACCCCGCCCGCCAGGCCGCGATGAAGGCCGGCGTTCCGCAGGAAGCGACCGCCTGGGGCGTTAACCAGCTCTGCGGCTCCGGCCTGCGCGCCGTTGCGCTCGGCATGCAGCAGATCGCTGCGGGTGACGCCAAGATCATCGTCGCCGGCGGCCAAGAATCCATGTCGATGGCCCCGCATGCTGCCCATCTTCGCGGCGGCACCAAGATGGGCGATATGAAGATGATCGACACGATGATCAAGGACGGCCTGACGGACGCCTTCTACGGTTATCACATGGGCATAACGGCAGAAAATATCGCGCGTCAGTGGCAGCTTTCGCGCGACGACCAGGATCAGTTCGCCGTTTCCTCGCAAAACAAGGCCGAAGCCGCCCAGCTCGCCGGCCGCTTCAAGGACGAGATCGTGCCGTTCATCGTCAAGGGCCGCAAAGGAGACGTCAGCGTCGATGCCGATGAATACATCCGTCATGGCGCGACGCTCGACGGCATGACCAAGCTGCGCCCCGCCTTCGACAAGGAAGGCACGGTAACGGCCGGAAATGCTTCGGGCCTCAATGACGGCGCGGCTGCTGCCGTGCTGATGACCGAGGCGGAGGCATCGCGCCGCGGCATCCAACCGCTCGCCCGCATCGTTTCCTGGGCAACTGCCGGCGTCGACCCGCAGATCATGGGCACAGGGCCGATCCCGGCCTCGCGCAAGGCGCTGGAAAAGGCCGGCTGGTCCGTCGGCGATCTTGACCTGGTCGAGGCCAATGAGGCGTTTGCTGCGCAAGCTTGTGCCGTCAACAAGGATCTCGGCTGGGATACGTCTGTTGTCAACGTCAATGGGGGCGCCATCGCCATCGGCCATCCGATCGGTGCCTCCGGCGCCCGCATCCTCAACACGCTGCTGTTCGAAATGAAGCGTCGCGGTGCCAAGAAAGGTCTTGCCACACTCTGCATTGGTGGCGGCATGGGTGTCGCCATGTGCTTCGAAGCGCTCTGAGCCACTTCGTCGTTCCCCAAACGGTGCGAGATGGTTGTAAATAAGGTCGTGCTAAAATAAATAGCGAGAGAAGGATTAAGCGATTCGAGATCGCTTTATCCCGCTTTGGCGGCAACAGAGGGGAATAGAACATGAGCAGAGTGGCGTTGGTGACAGGGGGTACGCGCGGCATCGGGGCGGCCATTTCGATGGCTTTGCGCAATGCGGGGCACCGGGTTGCGGCAACCTATGCCGGCAACGAGGAGAAGGCGCGGGCGTTCCATGAAGTGACGGGCATTTCCGTCCATAAGTGGGACGTGTCCGACTATGAAGCCTGCGGCAAGGGGATCGCCAAGGTTCAGGACGAGCTTGGCCCGGTCGAGATCCTCGTCAACAATGCGGGGATCACCCGAGATGCCATGTTCCACAAAATGACGCCGCAGCAGTGGCACGAGGTGCTCAGCACCAACCTCACCGGTCTGTTCAACATGACACATCATGTCTGGCAGGGCATGCGTGACCGTAGCTTCGGCCGCGTCATCAATATCTCTTCGATCAACGGCCAGAAGGGCCAGATGGGTCAGGCGAATTATTCCGCCGCCAAAGCCGGTGACCTCGGCTTCACCAAGGCGCTTGCCCAGGAAGGTGCTGCCAAGAATATCACCGTCAATGCCATCTGCCCCGGTTACATCGGCACGGAGATGGTATTGGCGGTGCCGGAGAAGGTCTTGAAGGAACGTATCATCCCGCAGATTCCCGTCGGCCGTCTCGGCGACCCCGAAGAGATCGCCCGTATCGTCGTCTTCCTCGTCGACGATGACGCCGGATTCATCACGGGATCGACGATCAGTGCTAATGGCGGTCAATTCGTCGTTTGAGATGGCAGGATGTGCGCCCGATGATTGCCGGGACGCCGGCAATCATCGCCAGCTTGATTTCACCGGTCGCCGTTGCCGCGGTTTGAATTCCAAAACGACAGCCTTGAAGGCCATGCGTCGCATTTCCTTTTCCCGCATCCGTGCGGCAAGCCCAGCGCGATAAACGTGGTGCCGACAAGAGCCAACGCTGCGGTGCTTGCGATGATCTCGGCCATGATTCCGTTCCTTTCCAAAAACGTTGACCCGATCCCCGCGAGACCGGCGAGGGCATTCGTCTCAAGAAAAATATCGGCCCGATGTTTTGAAGCGAAAGATTTGTCTTTAAGACCGATCGTCAACGGAGTGTTGACGATCGGGCGAAGGAGACCGGTCTTTGCGCGTAACCACCTTAGCGGCAGCGAGCCTCATAGCGGCGGCCGTTGCGGTCGCGGTAGATGCAATAGCCCGGGCGCTCATGAGACCGGCCGATGAGATAGCCGACGGCACCGCCGGCGACGGCGCCGATTGCGGCACCGCCCCAGCTATTGCTGGCGACGCCGCCTATGATCGCGCCGGTGCCGGCACCGATGGCCGTTCCCCTTTCAGTTGCCGTGCATGAGGCAAGCGCGCCGACAAGAGCGATCGCGACGATGGTTTTCTTCATGGTATTGCTCCCTGGTGTGCGAGATCTTCAACAATATCAACCGGATCAGATCCGGCCCATTAGCAGCAGAATGAGAACGATGACAAGAACGAGTCCAAGACCACCCGATGGACCGTAACCCCAACCCCGACTGTAACCCCAGTTCGGAAGTGCACCAATTAGTAGCAGAATTAAAATTACGAGCAATATCGTACCAAGCATGGCGTCTCTCCTCCGCGTCCAGCGCCTAAAGCATCCCGCCGGAGTGAGCTCACGCAAGCGGATAAGATGCGCTAGATTCAAGTGCTGGTGCGGCCTTCTCCGAATGAGCGGCGCACCAGTGTCGCTGTCGATAGAAACTTGTTTCGCGGGAAATTGTTCCGGCTCAGAAATAACATGGCATGGATATGGCCGGATGCCGGGGCAAGAATGTTAACGGACACGTACCATACGCCACGAAAGAACATCCGGTAATCACTCTCGCGTATGGTTAAAAATTGCTTTAAATACAATATGTTGCGGTGAACGAAACGAGAAAATGGATTTGTCCGTGATTCGTCAGCGATTCGTTCTGCATTTGGGCTTTGGTTAACGTCAGGGTGATTGGCTCAATGAGAGAACTACCTCTTTTGGAGAGGTAGGTTTAGACCCTTTCGCCGGAAAGTGGTATGTCGCCAATGGAAATGGTTAATACCGAGGATTTCCGGCGGCATTCAAGCTACCTCGTCATTCTCCATCTGGATGAGGATCCCTATCCGAACGCTATATATAGCCATGAACAAATGGAGTACATGGCAGAATCAGCGATTCGTCGCCGATTCGTTCCGGCTTTGGTCGATATGTTAACAGATGCAATTACTGCGCGAATTTGCGGAATTGTCATATTTCGTTCCACTTAAAAGTTAATCACAATCCACGATTCGGAGGGATTCTGTGCTTCAACCATCCAGAGTCCTGTGCGTTTCCTTCGGAAACACGCTAGATGTTGTGGAGAACAAATGCAGAATTGGCTGATGTCAGCGATTCGTCGCCGATTCGTTCCGGCTTTGGCCCAAATCTTAATTCGGAGCTTTTCACGGCTTGCTTCCTGGGAAATTTGGCTGATTTACAAATGGTTAACTATATTATCGAACGGGAATCTCATTCAGCCGGATTCGTCCCTTCACTCCTGATTCACGTGAAAAGAGGGTCCAAATGCGATTCAGCATCTGGTGGGATTTTGCGAATCAAAATCCATATGTAGTAGTGAACAGAAAGAGAACCGCAAGGAGTCAGCGATTCGTCGCCGATTCGTTCTCAAGCTGTTCCGGACTCGCCGGGACTCGCTTGGGATGTGGGGATAATGTAGCCTTTGGTTGAGCTCGCCAATTATGAAATCGCATATTGCGGCCGTTGTTTTTTCATTCAGGTCTTGCCTTTGTCACATATGGTCGTCATCTCTTCTTCTCTTCCCTGGGGAGCTTGCCGATCGTAAGACGGCGGTTTCTTGCCCATGCATGGACCTATGACTCAGACCTCGCAGCCAATGATCCTGAGCGGACGCGGAGTGACCGCGGTGCTCGGACCGACCAATACCGGCAAAACCCATTATGCTATCGAGCGCATGGTGGCGCACGGCAACGGCGTCATCGGCCTGCCGCTGCGGCTGCTGGCGCGCGAGGTTTATATCCGTGTCGTCGAAAAGGTCGGGGCGCAGAATGTCGCGCTGGTCACCGGCGAAGAGAAGATTTCACCGCCGAATGCGCGTTATTCCGTCTGCACCGTCGAAGCCATGCCGCGCGAAACGCGCGCCTCGTTCGTTGCCATCGATGAAGTACAGCTCGCCGGCGATCTGGAGCGCGGCCATATCTTCACCGACCGTATTCTGCATTTACGCGGGCGCGACGAGACGCTGCTGCTTGGCGCTGGCACGATGCGGCCGATTCTTGAGCAGTTGTTGCCGGGGATCACCGTCGTCGAGCGGCCCCGCCTGTCACATCTCTTCTATGCGGGACAAAAGAAGATAACCCGCCTGCCGCAGCGCACGGCGATCGTCGCCTTCTCTGCCGACGAAGTCTATGCCATCGCCGAACTCATCCGTCGCCAACGCGGCGGAGCGGCCGTTGTCCTCGGTGCGCTCAGCCCGCGCACCCGCAATGCCCAGGTCGCTCTCTATCAGGCTGGCGATGTCGAATATCTGGTCGCGACCGACGCGATCGGTATGGGGCTCAATCTCGATGTCGACCATGTGGCCTTCGCGCAGGATCGCAAGTTCGACGGCTATCAGTTCCGCAATCTCAATCCGGGCGAACTCGGCCAGATCGCTGGCCGCGCCGGCCGTCATCTGAAGGACGGCACTTTTGGTGTGACCGGCCAGGTCGATCCCTTCGACGATGAGTTGGTACGGCGCATCGAAGGTCATGAGTTCGATACGGTCAAAGTGCTACAATGGCGCACCAAGGAATTCGATTTCTCTTCGATCGCTTCGCTTCGCGCGAGCCTTGAGAGTGCGCCGCGTGTACAAGGCTTGACGCGCGCGTTACCGGCGGTCGATCAGCAGGCGCTGGAATATCTGTCGCGCGATCTGGAGATTTCCGATCTCGCAAGCAACCCGGCGCGGGTCGAAAAATTATGGGAAGCCTGCGCGCTTCCGGATTATCGGCGGATTACACCCGCCCAGCATGCCGATCTTATCGCCACCCTCTTTTCCGACCTCGTGCGCTATGGCACGGTAAAAGAAGACTTCCTTGCCGAACAGGTGCATCGTGCCGATCGGACAGATGGCGAGATCGACACGCTTTCGGCGCGAATCGCGCAGATAAGGACTTGGACCTATGTGTCGAACCGGCCCGGTTGGCTTGCCGATCCGACACACTGGCAAGAAAAGACGCGGGAAATCGAAGATCGATTGTCCGATGCGTTACATGAAAGGTTGACGAAACGCTTTGTTGATCGCAGGACATCTGTGCTCATGAAGCGCCTGAGAGAGAATGCGATGCTGGAAGCTGAAATCAGTGTGAATGGGGATGTCTTCGTTGAGGGACATCATGTGGGACAGTTAACCGGGTTCCGGTTCACGCCTATCGCGGGAACCGAGGGGCCGGACGCCAAGGCTGTCCAGACGGCCTCGCAGAAGGCGCTCGCGCTGGAGTTCGAGGCGCGTGCCGCCCGTATCCACGCGGCCGGCAACAGCGATCTGGCGATCAGTGCGGACGGCCTCGTCCGTTGGCTCGGCGATCCCGTGGCGCGGCTGTCGGGCAGCGATCACGTCATGCGTCCGCGCGTCATCTTGCTTGCCGACGAGCAGCTGACCGGCAATGCGCGCGACCATGTCGCCGCGCGCATCGAGCGCTTCGTCAACCATCATATCAGTACGGTCCTGAAGCCGCTCGACGACCTGTCGCGCGCCGAAGACCTGCAGGGCCTCGCCAAGGGGCTGGCCTTCCAGCTCGTCGAAAATCTCGGCGTGCTCTTCCGCCGCGACGTCACCGAAGAGGTGAAGTCGCTGGATCAGGACGCGCGCGCCTCGATGCGCCGCTATGGCGTTCGCTTCGGCGCCTACCATATTTTCGTGCCTGCCCTGTTGAAGCCGGCTCCGGCTGAGCTCATCACCTTGCTTTGGGCGCTGAAGAACGACGGCCTCGACAAGCCGGGCTATGGCGACCTGATCCCGGTTCTGGCCGCCGGCCGCACCTCCGTCGTCACCGATCCGAGCTACGAGCGCATGTTCTACAAGCTCGCGGGCTTCCGTTTCCTGGGCAAGCGTGCGGTGCGCATCGACATTCTCGAGCGGTTGGCGGATATCATCCGTCCGCTGCTGCAGTGGAAGCCCGGTCAGGCTTCGCGTCCGGAAGGCGCCTATGACGGCCGCCGCTTCACGACGACGACGGCGATGCTCTCCATCCTCGGCGCAACGCTGGAAGATATGGAAGAGATCCTGAAGGGTCTCGGCTACCGCGCTGACGCCGTCAAGGCGGAAGACGCATCGACCTTCCTCGCGCAGCAGGACACCACCTCGGCGCCCGCTCCGGCACCGCAGGCTGCGGAAGCTGCCGCCGATAGGGCCGATCACGATGATGCCGATGGCCACAGCGATGAGCCGGCTACGGAAAGTGAAACCGTCGCACAGGACGCAGTTCCCGCGGCGGACGCTCCGGCTGAGCCGGTTGCTGTCGTCACTGCCGCAGAGCCTGCGGAGACCGCTGCCGCGGCAACTGAGCTACCGGGTGCCGATATCGTCGTTGCCGAGCCGGTCGAGCCGAAGCCGGTTCTGCTTTGGCGTCTTGGCGGACGCGGGGACAACCAGCAGCGCCAGGGCGGACGCGGCCATGGCGATCATCGTCGCGGCCAGCAGGGTCAGGGCGAGGGACGTGGTCATCAGGGCAATCGCCGCAACAGCGGCGGTGAGCAGCAGGCAAGCGGCGACGGCAATCGCGAAGGCCGGGATAATCGCGATGGGCGCGAAGCCCGCAGTGACAATAGAGGGCCGCGCGGTAACCGCGACGGCGGCCGTCCGCAACATCAGGGCAACCGATCCGAACGCAACGACCGTCAGGATCGCGGCGATCGGAAAGAGCGTAACGATCGCAATGACCGGAACGACCGCAACAATCGCGGGGCATCGCAGCCACTGCGCTTCGAGGCCAAGCCGCCGCGCAAGGAAAAGCCGATCGATCCGGATTCTCCTTTCGCAAAGCTCGCAGCGCTCAAGGAGCAGATGAAGAAATAGGCCATGACGGACGAAAAGCAGCCATCTTCCGGTTCGCGCCAGCGCATCGACAAGTGGCTGTTCTTTGCCCGTATGGTAAAATCCCGTTCGCTGGCGCAAGTCTATATCCAGAAGGGCAGCGTGCGGGTGAATGGCGAGCGGGTCGTTCAGCCGAGTTTTGGTGTCAAGGCGGGTGACCGGATCGAGTTTTCGCTGGAGCGGCGGGACGTCATCCTGATCGTGCGGTTGCCGGGCGATCGGAGAGGTCCTTTCGAAGAAGCGAAGCTGCTTTACGAAGACCTGACGCCGCCGGCGGGTGAGACAAAACGTCTCACGCCGTTCGAGCAGGCTATCCGTGCGCCGGGCAGCGGGCGACCGACAAAACGCGAACGGCGTGCGATCGATCGGCTGACGTCCGAGGACGATTAGAAAACTCTGTCGGGTCTCCATGACTTTCGGGATTGTTTATCCTTGAAATTGGCCGACAAAGTCGATACCTCACGGTCAACCCGCTGGTAACCAGCCGGTCGGCATGCATGCGCATAGCGCATCCGCTTGTCCGCCGGCTTCCGAGGGAAAAGCGCGACGTTCCAGGTTGCGCATCCACGGAAAACGAGAGACATCCCTGGAGTGCTTCATGACATATGTCGTGACCGACAATTGCGTTCGCTGCAAATACACAGATTGCGTGGAAGTCTGCCCCGTCGACTGCTTCTACGAGGGCGAGAACTTTCTCGTCATCCATCCCGATGAATGCATCGATTGCGGCGTTTGCGAGCCGGAATGTCCTGCCGAGGCGATCAAGCCCGATACGGAGCCAGGTCTCGACAAGTGGCTGAAAATCAACGCAGATTATGCATCGATCTGGCCGAACATTACGGTCAAGCGCGAGCCGTTGCCGGAGGCCAAGGAAATGGACGGCGAACAGGGGAAGTTCGAGAAGTATTTCTCGGCAAATCCGGGTTCCGGCGACTGATCGAAGGTCGTGACAGGCCGCCGATAAAGGTGTACTCGATAACGCGCGAAGACGAATCAATGCCGTTGGCTGCACTAGCGGTCAATGTGCCCGCTTTGGTGTGCGTAAAGCAAATTATTGATTTCCTCAGATTTTTGTGATAGCTTCCTCACACTGATCCACTGCGGCATTTCGCATGCCCCAAACCATCACGAAAGTAAATAAGCAATCCGTACGCGGTTTCCTTGACATATCAACGTTTTGAGTTGTCGGGTCTGGGATCGCGATGAACGGGTTTCTTTTTGCATGCGTCTGGCTGGAACAGGATGAAGTCACCCCGACGGTGCTTCCGTCTCATCCGGGCCTGACTGACCCGGCCCCGGCTCACTCCGGGTGCGTAACAGGGAGTTTTTGAAAAGAATGACGATCCAGCAGAAAAAACCTTCAGCAGCACGCCATGGCTTCAAGACTGGTGAATCGATCGTATACCCCGCTCATGGTGTGGGTACGATCACCGCGATTGAAGAGCAAGAAGTCGCAGGCATGAAGCTTGAGCTTTTTGTAATCGACTTCGAAAAAGACAAGATGCGTCTGAAGGTGCCCGTGGCCAAGGCCATGAGCATTGGAATGCGTAAGCTTTCCGAAACGGATTTCGTCGATCGGGCGCTTAAGGTCGTTCAGGGCAAGGCCCGCGTCAAGCGTACCATGTGGTCGCGCCGTGCGCAGGAATATGATGCCAAGATCAATTCCGGCGATCTGATCTCCATTGCCGAGGTGGTTCGCGATCTCTATCGCGCCGAAAACCAGCCGGAGCAGTCCTATTCCGAACGTCAGCTCTATGAAGCTGCGCTCGATCGCATGGCGCGCGAAATCGCCGCTGTCAACAAGATGTCCGAGACCGAGGCTGTTCGCGTCGTCGAGATCAATCTGAACAAGGGCCCCAAGCGCGGCAAGGTCGTCGAAGAAGACGATTCCCAGGACGAAGCCGCATAGGCCAAAAGGCAAATATCAGGTCAAAAAAACCCGGCCATTGCGCCGGGTTTTTTCTTTGGAACCTTTTCCCGTCTGCTGCGTTTATGCCTCGTATTCGCGGCCGGTGTGAGTTTTCTCCTGATGTGAGTTTCTCGACCAGCCGTTTCCCATAACGTTCAAGAGGACCGGACCCCATGCGTTTTGATTGGAAATTTCCCGGCGATCTGAAGCCATTTCGTTCGCTAGGTCATTTCGGTGAAGCCGAATTAGACCCGTAACCGACCGTCCGGACATCCGGACAGGTCTCCAATTGCATTCCAATCATAGATTTTCATCCGCGCAGCAATGTCCGGGAACGATGTTTGCTGCCTTTTCCGTTGACCGCGCACAGAGACGATTTTGGGGTAGGATTTAGGGGATATGCATATGAAGAATATGTCTGCAGATCGGCGTATGATTAAGATTGCGATGGCCGCCCCCTATCTCGGCCGCGACGAAGAGCACGATCTCGCCATCCGCTGGAAGGATCACGACGACCGCGGCGCTCGCAACAAGATCGCTACAGCCCACATGCGCCTCGTTATTTCGATGGCGGGCAAATTCCGCAATTTCGGCTTGCCGATGAGTGATCTGGTACAGGAAGGTTATGTAGGGCTCCTGGAGGCGGCGGCAAGGTTCGAACCGGAACGGGAGGTGCGATTCTCGACTTATGCGAGCTGGTGGATCCGCGCCTCGATCCAAGATTATATCCTGCGCAATTGGTCGATCGTGCGCGGTGGCACCAGTTCGGCGCAGAAGGCGCTGTTCTTCAATCTCCGCCGCCTGCGCGCCAAACTCGCAAGGGGTAACACCGGCGTAACCGTGCAGTCCATCCATGAGGAAATCGCCGTCGCCCTCGGTGTCAGCCTTGCCGATGTGCAAACCATGGATGCGCGCCTTTCCAGCAACGACGCGTCCTTGCAGGCGCCGTCGATCTCCGGTGATGCCGAAAGCGCCGAGCGCATGGATTTCTTGATCAGCGACGAGCCTCTGCCGGACGAACAGGTCTCCAACATGATCGACGGCGAGCGCCGCCGCATCTGGCTGGCCTCCGCATTGAAGCACCTGAACGAGCGTGAAATGAAAATCATCCGCGCGCGCCGCCTGGTGGAGGACGGTGCGACGCTCGAAGAGCTGGGTGCCGACCTCGGCATTTCCAAGGAACGCGTACGCCAGATCGAAAGCCGCGCCATGGAGAAGCTCCGCAGCGCCCTGGTCGACGCTGATCCGCGCATGGCAAGTTATGCCTGAGGTGGACAATCCCTTCTCCCCATGGGGAGAAGGCAACAAATCGTCTATTCCGAAATAATCTTGACCTTGTCGCCGGGCGCAACCGTTGCACCCGTTGGCAGGGCGTTGATCAGTTTGAACAGATCGAGCTTGCGGTCGGTACCCATCATGCGCGCAGCGAGCGTAGTGATGTTATCGCCCGCCTTGACGGTGACGACGCGTACGCGCAGCGGCTTCAGCGATGAGGCTTCCTCCGGCGTCATGTGCCGGAAGCTTGAGCGCAGCACATCGGCGGTCTGCTCCAGCGCGGTGATATTGCCTTTCGGTACGGCCGTCAGGAAGCGGAAGATTTGGGAGCGGTCGCGGATGACGGTGACGTCGAAATCCCAACGATCGGCCGAGGCACGCGCGGTTGCCGCATCCATGCCATTGACGGTGATCGACTTGATAGTCGATGGATCGAGGCCCGTGACCCAGCCGCTGGAAATATAATTCGTCAAGTTCTGGTTCTGGGTGTCGGCAACGCCGTCGAAGCGGACGGCGATGTCGCCGGGGCCGGTCGCCATGACCGCCTCAACCTTGTTGTCGATGTGGAAATCGGGCGGCACATCGAAGCGGATGCCGAGGCCACCGTGCAGGAAGGTCTGGCCACGAACATAGCCTTCCTCCGGGCTGTCGCCATAAAGCAGGCCGTCGATGCCGTTGAGGTAATAGTCGCGGCCGGTATCGCCGACCTTGCCCTCCTCGCCGAATTCGCGGGCATGCGCCTTGGCAAGATCGATGCGCTGTGGCGTGCTCGGATGGCTCGATAGGAAGTCGAGGCTCTGGTCGGCGTCGGAATTGGCCGTCATGAAGTGACTGTAGTCTTCCATCGCGTTGAGGAAGCGGGCGGCGGCATAGGGGTCGTAGCCGGCCTGACCGAGCGTGCGGATGCCGATCTCGTCGGCCTGCAGTTCCTGCTGGCGGGAGAAGGCGGCAAGGCGCAGTTTGCCGCGGGCGAGCGCCTGCTTGCCGGCAAGATCGCTCGACAAGACTTCGGCCACAACGCGGCTGGCGATGACCTCCGCCTCTTCGCGCTTCTGGCGCTCGATACCGTGATTGGCTGTGACGTGGGCCATCTCGTGCGACAGCACGGCGGCAACCTCCGAGGCATCGTTGGCAAGCGCCAACAGACCGCGGGTAACGTAGAGATAGCCGCCGGGCAGCGCGAAGGCGTTGATCGACGGCGAATTCAGAATGGTAATGCGATAGGATTGCTGTGGATTTTCCGAGACGCTGGTCAGCGCGCCGGCGATGCGGGCCACCAGCCGCTCGGTCCTGGCGTCCTTATATTCGCCGCCATAGCTCGCAAGGATGCGTGGATGCTCGCGGGCGCCCATCTGCGCGCGCGGATCGTTCTTTTGCACTTCGGAAACGATCTGCGGATTGGCGGAGGGCGAAACATTCGCATGATAGGATTGATCCAGCACCGACTGACAGCCGTTAAGCACCATCGCGGCAATGAGGACGGGGGCGAAGCGGCGCGTGTGCGTCGCGACAGTCGCGCTGATCCTTCGTGCTGCGTGCTTGTTCTGCTTCAGTGCTTGTGTCCCGTTCATTTCGCTGCCATGCCGGCCGGACGCCGAACCCGGTTGATCATGACAAGGCCGATCATTGCCGCGCTTCGTCAAAGGTTGCATCCACCCGATCAAGCCTGAGCTCACCCGGATGGTCTCCGCCCCCTGCTGTAGCCGATTTCGGCAGCCGTTGCATAGCGAGACTCCGTTTAATTGTCGCGGCGTTGTATTTTAGCAAGCATATGCCAGGACTTTCAGCCGCCCGCCGCGACGAAATTAAGGCAAAAACGGCAGCAAGATGCTGCGGCGCACTCAATGTTGTAGAAATGTGGCCAGCGCCGGAATGCCGTCCTGCTTCAGGAAGCGTTCAATAGGGGCCGAAAGCCGGATTGTTCCGCCGTCGATGAAGACGGCATGGTCGGCAAGGCGTCGGACTTCGGCCGGATCGTGCGAGACGATCAGCACTGTATTGCCGGTCTCGCGGTGAAGCGTGATCAACAGCTCCGCCATGCCGGAGCGCAAGCCGGGATCAAGTGCGGCGAAGGGCTCGTCGAGCAAGAGGATCGGCTTGTCGCGCACCAGCGCCCGGGCGAAGGCGGCACGTTGCCGCTCGCCGCCGGAGAGGGTGCCCGGTTTGCGTCTGTCGAAACCGGCAAGCCCGACGCGCGCCAAGGCCTCCGAAATCCTTTGTCGGTCGTCCGCCGAGAGCTTAAGCGACGGGCTGATGCCCAATCCGACATTGGTGAAGAGATCGAGATGGGCAAACAGGTTGTTATCCTGGAAAACCAGCGATACCGGCCGCTCGGAGGGATGCAGCCCGGTGACGTCCTGTCCTGCAAGCATGATGCGGCCACGGTCCGGCGTCTCGAAGCCGGCGAGCAGATTGAGGTAGGTGGATTTTCCCGATCCGGACGGGCCGGTGATGGCGATGATTTTGCCCTGCGGCAGGTCGCAGTCGAAGCTGAAATCATGCGTGCCGAGCCGCAATTCGACACCGGTCATCGCGATGCCTGGTTCGGCCATGGCCTGATGATCAGTCATTGCGCCTGCCTTCGTCCTCATGTCCGCCTTGACCGGCTGTGCCGGCGATGGTCAGCAGAAGACATACCAGCCCCAGGATGAATGCAAGCCCGTCCGCGTCATTGGTGCGGTAGCTGCCGAGCTTGCCGTAGAGCAGCCAGGGCAGCGTCATCAGGCTGTCGGAGCCGAAGAGGGCGACGGCGCCGAGATCGCCGAGCGAGAGTGCCATGGCGAAGGACAGAGCGGTGAAGAATGGCTTGCGCAGACCAGGCCAGTCAATCAACTGCAGTCGCGACAACCCTTGAAGGCCGAGACTCGCCGCCAGACGTTCGGTGCGGCGGCGATGGACGGCATAGGCCGGCTCGATGACGCGGATGACGAAGGGCAGTGCCATCAGGGCATTGATGGCGACGATCAGAAGGGCGGCGAAGCGGGTGGGGTCGCCGAACAGCCTGAGCGCCAGGAACCATCCGGTCGCCAGTACGACCGGCGGTACCAGCAGGACCAGAGAGGACGTGCCGCTCAAGGCGATCGCCAGGCCGCGCAGGCCTGGAATTTTTCGGCGTTCGGCCGATATGACGGAGCGGGCGCGAACAATGGCGAAGGAGGCCAAGATCGCCAAAAAGCCGGCGGCAAGGGCGATCAAGAGGCTGGTCAAGGTCGCCTGCAGGAAGATCGTTTGGCCGACTAGCCTGGGAAGATCAGCCTTGAGGCCGGCGACGACCACCGAGGCGAGCGGCAAGCCGATAAACAAAGTGGCGAGCAGGAGCAATGCGTTATCGGCCAATTTGGCGGCGGGCAACATTCCGTCGATGCGCCGCACGGCGCGGCCCGCCGTCAGCCCGTGATCGTCCGGCGCCGGAAGCAAAGCCATCGCGCCGAGAATGGCGGCGGTCACCGCGATTTGCAGGAGGGACAGGGCCACAGCGCGGCGGGGGTCGAAATCGAAGCGCAGTGCCTGGTAGATCGCCACCTCGAGCGTGGTCGCGGCCGGGCCGCCCCCGAGGATCAGCACGAGTGTGAAACTGGTGGCGCAGAGCATGAAGATCAGGCCCGATATGCCCGGGATGAGGCCGCGCAGCACCGGCCATTCGATGAAGCGGAAGACGGAGGCAGGGCGCATGCCGAGCCCGCCGGCCATCAGCCAATATTCCGCCGGCACACGCTCCAGCCCGGCAAGCATCAGACGGGCGGCGAGCGGCAGGTTGAAGAAGACGTGCGCCAGCAGGATGCCCGTCAGCCCGTAGATGCTGACCGGCTGCGACAGGCCGAGGCCGGTCAGCGCCTGGTTGAGGATGCCCTGGCGTCCCCAGATGCCGAGCAGGCCGAGCGCGCCGATCAGCACCGGTAGGCCCATCGGAACGGCCATCAGCCGGATCAGCCAGAGCCGACCGGGAAAGCGCTGTTGTCGCGCCAGCGCGCGGGCGACCGGAATTGCGAGGATAACGGAAAGAAGTGTGGAGAGCATCGCCTGTAACAGGGTGAAGCGCAGCACACGCAGAAGATAGGGATCCGTGAGCGGATTGCCGCCGGCAGATTCGATACCGGCCGCAAGCAAGGTGACGATGGCAAGGCCGATGAAAAGTGCAATTCCGGCGAGGCTGAGCGCTCCGCCGGCAATGGCATGTCTTCTCTCGGGCGTTGTCAGTATCATCCCGATGTCAATTGGTGCTGGTGGCCGCCAGCCATTCGTCGATCCAGGCCTTGCGGTTCTTCTCGACCACATCGGGGCTCATCAGGAAGGTCTTCGACGGGACGACCAGCTTGCTGAAGGCATCCGGTAGCGGTTCGGAGGTGGCCGAGACCGGCATCATCCAGTTATTGGTCGGGATCGTGTCCTGAAAACCGGGCGAGACCATGAACTTCAAGAAGTCGCGGGCAAGCTCCTTGTTTGCCGACGACTTGATCAGGCCGGCCACTTCGATCTGGATGTAGTGGCCTTCGGAGAAGGCGGCCGCCTGATAGCGGTCGGTCTTGTCCTCGATCATGTGATAGGCCGGCGAGGTCATATAGGAGAGCACCATCGGCGCTTCGCCCTTGGTGAAGAGGTCATAGGCTTCCGACCAACCGGGCGTCACGGTCAGGATTCGACCCTTGAGCTTCGTCCAGGCATCCGTCGCCTTGTCGCCATAGACCGACTTCACCCAGAGCAGGAGGCCGAGGCCCGGGGTTGAGGTGCGCGGGTCCTCGATAACGATCTTCTGCGTCGGGTCGCCTTCGACCAGATCTTTCATGCTCTTCGGCGGGTTCTTGATCGCCTGGGTGTCGTAGACGACGGCGAAATGGCCGTAGTCATAGGGGACGAAGACATCGTCCTTGAAGTCGCCGGGAACCTTCAGGCCAGACGTATCGATGCCGCTGGTATCGAACAGGCCGGTGTCCTTGGCCTCGTCGACGAGATTGGTGTCGAGACCGAGAACGACGTCGGCCTTGGTGCCCGCGCCCTCCAGCTTCAGGCGGGAGAGGAGGGCCACGCCGTCGGTGACGCTGACGTAGTTGACCGTGCAGCCGCAGGTCTTCTCGAAGGCGGCCTTGACCTTGGCGCCCGGACCCCAGTCGGCGGTGAAGCTTTCATAGGTGTAGATGGTGAGCGTCTTGTCGGCGGCTTCGGCGCTCTGGGCGGCAAAAAGCGTTGCGCCAGCGGCAAGAGCCAAGCCGGCAAACAGTGATAACAGCGTTCGGTTGGGCATGACAGCGCATCCTCGTTGGTTTCGTCTTGAACGGGAAAAGGGCGCTATGATTTCGTCACGCGTCTAATCCCTCCGCCGGTGTTAGCCGGATCAGGTTCCGCGGGTTGGCCGGTCAAAGCCTCTCAGCCAAATGTCTGCAAAGACATGAGGCACCCCGTTAGAGCGTTGGCAGGTTTAGTCCTGTGACGAAGGGATGACAAGGGGGATGCTTCTCTTGTCGATTGCAGGCTCCGTGTCTTACTCGGCGGCGTGGGCGGCGGCCGAGCTATCGAGCTTCTTGGCGGCGCTGGGCAGTTGGACATTCTTCAATGTGATCGCCGTCAAGAGGCCGAGGAAGCAGATGGCGGCCGCCGTCATGAACAGTGGGCTGAAGGCGCTCGCATAGGCATTGGCCACGCTTTCGCGCGTGGCGTCCGGCAGGGCAGCCATCATTTTCGGGGTCAGTTCCTCGATGTTGGTGACGCCGGGAATGGAGAGGCCGACATTGCTGAGCTTGGCGGCGATGATGGCGCCGTAGATGGAAATGGCGATCGAGGCGCCGCCCATGCGCGAGAGCGTCACGGCGCCGGTGGCGGCACCGACGTCACGGCTGGCGGCGGCATTCTGCACGCCGATGACCGGGACCTGCTGCGCCAGACCGATGCCAATGCCATGCAGCAGCATCAGGGCGCCGATGAAGACGATCGGCGTGCCGGCATGAACTTGCGCCAGCGTGGCGAAAGCGATGGTGCTGCAGGCGGCGCTGGCGATGGCGAAGGGCTTATAGCGGCCTTTGGCCGAGATCAGCCGGCCCGCCGAGAGCGAGCCGCAGACGATGCCGCCGGTCAATAGGATGAACAGCAGGCCGGCCATCGACGGCGACAGGCCCGTCGTCGTCTGCAGGAAGAGCGCGAAATAGTTGACCATGCCGATGGCGACCGCGCCGCTGGTTACCGAGATGATCAGCAGCAGGCCGAAGGTCGGGTTGCGGAACAGCGTCATCGGCACGATCGGCTCTGGTGCGCGGCGTTCGACGAAGACCCAAGCGAACGCACAGAGCACGCCGAAAGCGATGATGCCGAGGCATTCGGGCGAAAGCAGCGAACCGAAGAGCTCGGTGCCGTCGGCGGCGAGCACGATGCTGGTTGTCGTGAGTGCAAGGAGGATCGCGCCTGCATAGTCGATCTTCGGCCGGCGCGCCGGCTTGCGGTAAGGCAGCATGAATGCGAGGCCGGCCAAAACGACGAATCCGATCGGTACGTTGACGAGGAAGATCGAGCGCCAGCCGAAGAGGTCGCTCATCGTGCCACCGAGAACGGGGCCAATGGCGCCGGAGGCCATCAGCACCAGGCTGGAATAGCTCTGATAACGGGCGCGTTCACGCGGCTCGAAAAGATCGGCGTTGACGGCGAAGATCGACACCAGGATGCCGCCGCCGCCGAGGCCCTGCAACACGCGCGCGGCGATCAGCGTGTTCATCGATACTGCGAGGCCGCAGACCGCCGAGCCGATCGTGAAGATCGCGATTGCAGCCATCATCACGTATTTGCGGCCGAAAAGGTCGCCGAACTTGCCGTAGACCGGCATGGAGGCGGAAAGGGCGAGCAGATAGGCTGAGCCGATCCAGCCGAAGCGTTCCAGGTGCCCAAATTCCCCGACGATGGTTGGCAGCGCCGTCGAGACGATCTGGTTGTCGAGCGTTGCCATGAACATGGCGGTCATCAGGAAAAAGAAGAGAATCAGCCGGCGGCGGTGATCCGCCACGAGTGGCGCGGGCGTGGTTTGCATATCCATGGAACGAGAAATCCGAGCTTGCCCGGAACGCTACGCGTTCGACCGAACGCATGGGAACGCTCCGGTTCCTGAATGCGGAACATCGCGTTTTCGGGCGGGTATTCGAAAGCGAGTGTTCCGCAACAACATATGTGCTATCAGCATATAATTGTCAACGACAAGTGAATGCTGTTTGCATATTTTAATTCTGGTCCGTCTCTGATATGTTGGAATGATGACAACAGCAACAAACACACGAGAAGTTGAAGCCTCGCCGCTGCCCGAAGACGAAAACCTGTTGCGCATCGGGCAGGTGATGACGCGCATGCGCCTGATGACGGGCCGCCGCATGATCGGCCGGCTTGCCATCCAGAATGTCGCGCCGGGCCTGGAGCTTTCGCATCTCGACGTCATCGATGCCGTAAGGCGCGCGGAAGGGTCCGGCGAAGTCACTGTTGGGACCATCGCCGAGATCCTGCGCATCGATCCATCGCGGGCAAGCCGCATCGTCGCCGAGATGGTGAGCCGCGGCGTGCTGCGCCGCAAGGCGTCGCAGGCGGATGCGCGCCGCATCGTCGTCGTGCTGACAGCGCTCGGCCAGAGGTTGCTCGCCGAGATCCAGGCGCAGAAATTCGCTCTGATCGAGAGCATCGTTGCTGATTGGCCGGCCGAGGATATCGAAGCCTTTTCGCGCTTGTTCGACCGTTTTATCGGCGGCTATGAAGATGCTTTTCAGACGCGTCTCAAGGACACCGCCGGCTGAATGCCGGCTTGGCGCCGAACAGCGCTCTTCCCTAGAGACACGTCTTTGCGCTATGGGCTTGGCACATGAGCCAATCCACCACCTTCACCATCCTTCTCGGCGGCGAGCTTCGTCTGACGGACCGGCTGCGTGCTGCCACAGACGGCAGTCGTTTCATCGCGGCGGATGGCGGCATGCGCCATGCCGTGGCGCTCAATGCGACGCCTGAACTCTGGGTCGGCGATTTCGACTCGACGCCGGCGGACCTGCGCGACGCATTCCCGAATGTGCCCAAACAGCCCTATCCGGCGGCAAAGGCGGCGACGGATGGCGAGATTGCCATATCGGAAGCGATCGATCGTGGTGCGAAACGGCTGATCCTTGCCGGCGCTATGGGTGGAGAGCGTTCTGATCATGCGATCCAGCATCTGCTCTATGGCGTTCAGCTCGCCGAAAAAGGTTTTGACGTGCTGCTGACTTCCGGCGACGAAGAGGCCGTGCCGCTGCTGCCGGGTGACTTGGAGCTGGCTTTGCCGGCCGGCTCGCTGTTTTCCATTCTCGGCTTCAGCGATCTGACGGGTCTCTTCATTCACAACGCCCGCTATCCCCTGCGCGATTTTCACCTGCCCTTCGGCGCATCGCGCACCATTTCCAATGTTGCGGAAGGCCCCGTGCGCTTTTCGCTTGGCAGCGGCAGGGCTGTTGTCCTTGCCCGCCCCTATGATCTCAGCGGAGTCTGATCTTGGCCCCTCCCATTCTAAAACTCGACGACATCTTCCTGAGCTTCGGCGGCGCGCCGCTCCTGGCCGGCGCCGGGCTGCAGGTGGAGCCCGGCGACAAGATCTGCCTTGTCGGCCGTAACGGCTCGGGCAAGTCGACCCTCTTGAAAATCGCCGCCGGCCTCGTCGAGGCACAGTCCGGCGAAGTCTTCCGCCATCCGTCGTCGACGGTGCGCTATCTCGAACAGGCACCGGATTTCGCCGATTACAAGACCGTCGCCGCCTATGCCGAAGCCGGGCTTGGACCGGGCGACGATCCCTATCGCGTTACCTATCTGCTGTCGCATCTTGGCCTCACCGGCGAGGAAGATCCAAAAAATCTCTCGGGCGGCGAAGCACGCCGCGCAGCTTTGGCCCGGGTACTTGCGCCGGAGCCGGATATCCTTCTGCTCGACGAGCCGACCAACCATCTGGACCTGCCGACCATCGAATGGCTGGAAGGCGAACTGCAGAAAACGCGCAGCGCCCTGGTGCTGATCTCGCACGACCGTCGCTTCCTGGAAAAGGTATCGACGGCGACCGTCTGGCTCGACCGCGGCACGTCGCGGCGGCTCGATCGCGGCTTCGCGTTTTTCGAAGCCTGGCGGGACCAAGTGCTGGAGGCTGAGGAGCTGGAGCAACACAAGCTCGGCAAGGCGATCGAACGCGAGGAACATTGGCTGCGCTATGGCGTGACCGCACGGCGCAAGCGCAATATGCGGCGCCTAGGCGAATTGCAGGACATGCGATCGCGTCATCGTGGCCATAGGGGGCCGCAGGGCTCCGTGCAGGCGGCTGCCGCCGACGCGCAGGAGAGCGGCAAGCTGGTGATCGAGGCGGACAAGATCACCAAGGCCTATGACGAGCGCCTGATCGTCGCGCCGTTTTCGATCCGCGTGCATCGTGGCGACTGCATCGGTCTCGTCGGGCCGAACGGCGCCGGCAAGACGACGCTCTTGAAGATGCTGACCGGCCAGCTCGCGCCGGACAGCGGGACGGTCAAGCTCGGCACCAATCTGGAGATCGCCACACTCGACCAGAAGCGCGAAGACCTTAATCTGGAGGATACGCTCGCCAATTATCTGACCGATGGCCGCGGCGAAAACCTGCTGGTGAACGGCGAGCAACGGCATGTCACCGGCTATATGAAGGAATTCCTCTTCCAGCCGGAACAGGCGCGCACGCCGATCAAGAATCTTTCCGGCGGCGAGCGCGCGAGGCTGATGTTGGCGCGCATCCTGTCGCGGCCGACCAATCTCCTGATCCTCGACGAACCGACCAACGATCTCGATATCGAGACGCTGGACTTGCTGCAGGAGATCGTCGCCGGCTTCAACGGCACCGTCATCCTCGTCAGCCACGATCGCGATTTCCTCGACCGCACCGTGACCTCGACCATCGCACCCGCCAATCCCGAGGAGCCCGACGGCCGTTGGATCGAATATGCCGGTGGCTATTCCGACATGCTCGCCCAGCGCAAAGGCGCGATCGAAGAGCGCAAGCGAGCTGAAAGAACGGCCGAGAAGCCGAGGACCGCGGAGACCTCGGCTGCGGCTGCCGAGCCTTCGAAGGGTAAGGGCAAGCTCTCCTACAAGCAGAAATTTGCCCTGGAAAACCTGCCGAAGGAGATGGCGAAGGCCGAGGCTGATATCGTCGCCCGCGAAAAGAAAATGGCCGATCCCACCCTTTTCACTAAGGATCCGGCCAGCTTTAATCGCCTCGCCGCCGAAATGGAAAAGCTGCGCGACCGCCTGACCAAGATGGAAGAGGAATGGCTGGAGCTCGAGATGCTGCGGGAAGAGCTGGAAGGGTGAAGAGCGGCCTATGCCGCGTCATCAACCCTTCATCGCTATCGGTATATTAAAAAAAACAAATGGTTGCAGCCGATGCGCCCCAGCTATTCTCTGTTGTCGAATTCGATAAACTGTTTATACATTGTGTTGAAAGTGCCAGCGTTCGCGCTGGACGACATGCGGATCATCGGTGATCTGCGACGCATTGGGAAGTCCGAAGAGACCTGACGGGATTCCGCCGCTGGCGGTGACAGGTCCTTCGCAGAAGGCTGCAGGCAGACATGACGAACGCTTGACGCGGCAGTTTTGCCGTGGGTGATCTATTGTTCAGGGGGTCCTTCATGCCGATGACGCTGGTGCGTGTCGCTTTATTGAGCTGTGCAATTGCTGTTCTCACAGGGTTTCAGGTGCTGGCGCAGAATGCGCCGCCCGCAGCGCCGGTGACGGTTGCCAAGCCTGTCGTCCGGGATGTCATCGATAGCGATGAATTCATCGGACGCTTCCAGGCGGTCGACGAGGTCTCCGTTCGTTCGCGCATCGGCGGCTATCTGCAGGAAGTGCATTTTCAGGACGGCACGATGGTGAAGCAGGGAGACCTGCTCTTCGTCATCGACCAGCGGCCTTATGTCAACGCGTTGAATGAAGCCACAGCCTCGCTGGAAGTCGCGAAGTCGACGCTCACGAATGCCGATGCGCAATTTGCGCGCACGCAGGCATTGGCGGGTACCGGCAGTTTGTCTGCATCCAATCTCGACGATCGCCGTCGCGACCTCATCTCGGCGCAGGCAAATGTCCGCGGAGCGCAGGCGGCTGTCGACCGTGCCTCGCTCGACATGGAATATACCAGGATCACCGCGCCGCTCGGCGGTCGTGTCGATCGACGACTGATTTCGGTCGGCAATCTCGTTCAGGCGGATCAGACCGTTTTGACGACGATCGTCGCGCTCGATCCGATCGATTTCTATTTCGACGTCGACGAGCGCCGGCTGCTTTCCTATGCCGATGAGGCGCGCAAGCGCGGCAGCGCCCTGCAGCAGGGTGGCGGTGGCCTCGATGTCACCGTGACGATCGCCGATTCGCGCCAGCAGCCGTTCAAGGGCAAGCTCGATTTCGCAGAAAACCGCGTCGACAATGAAAGCGGTACGATCCGCGTGCGCGCCCGTTTCCCCAATCCGAATTTCATCCTACAGCCCGGCCTGTTCGGGCGCATTCAGGTCGCAGGTTCCAACAGCTACAGAGCCATCCTCGTTCCTGACGAAGCCATCGGCGCCGATCAGGATCAGCGTGTCGTCTACACCGTCGACGCAGATGGCAACGTCACACCGAAGTCCGTGCGGCTTGGGCCGAAGCTCTACGGCTATCGCGTCATCCGCGGGGGCATGACCGGTGACGAGACCATCATCGTCAATGGCTTGATGCGCATCCGGCCCGGCGTTAAGGTCGCGCCGCAATTGATCCAGCTTCCGCAGGAAGCGTCTAACGAAGAGGCACCGGCCCAGGCAGCGGCTCAGGGGTCGGACCAATGAGATTTTCCCATTTCTTCGTCGACCGGCCGATTTTCGCGTCGGTCCTTTCCATCGTTTTGCTGATTGTTGGCGGCATCGCTTATTTCCAGCTTCCGGTCGCGCAGTATCCGGAGGTCGCGCCGCCGACGATCGTGGTGCGAACCTCCTATCCGGGCGCGGATTCGCAGACGATCGCCGATACGGTGGCGACACCGATCGAGCAGGAGGTCAACGGTGTCGAGGACATGCTTTATATGTCCTCCTATTCAAGCGCCGATGGTTCGATGTCGCTGACCATCACCTTCAAGCTCGGCACAGATCTCGACAAGGCCCAGGTTCTGGTCCAGAACCGCGTCGCTATCGCCGAACCCCGCTTGCCGGACGATGTCCGCCGCATCGGCATCACAACGGTGAAAAGCTCGCCCGATCTGATGATGGTCGTGCATCTGCTTTCGCCCAGCAATCGCTATGATCAGCTCTATATTTCCAACTACGCCCGCACACGTATCCGCGACCTTCTGGTCCGGCTCGACGGTGTCGGCGACGTGCAGCTCTTCGGCGAGCGGCAATATTCACTGCGCATCTGGCTGGACCCGGAAAAGCTTTCCGCCTACGGCATGACGGCCGGCGATATCGTCCAGGCGCTGAGGGATCAGAATGTGCAGGTATCGGGCGGCTCGATCGGCGGGCCGCCGGTTTCGGGCACCAACGCCTTTCAATATACGGTAACGACCCAGGGACGTTTTTCCGATGCGCGGCAATTCCGCTATGTCATCGTCAAGGCGACGGATAGCGGCCGGCTCGTGCAGTTGCAGGACGTGGCGCGCATCGAGCTCGGCGCCCAGGACTATGTCACCAACAGTTATTTGAACGGCGCGCCCGCCGTCGCGCTCGGCATCTTTGCACGCCCCGGTACCAATGCGCTCGCCGCCGCCGCAGACATCCAGAAGACGATGAAGGGTCTGGCGCAGGATTTCCCCCAGGGCCTCGAATATCGCATCGTCTACAACCCGACCGATTTCATCTCCGAATCGATCAACGAGGTGTACAAAACGATCTTCGAGGCAGCGATCCTCGTCGCCATCGTCGTGCTGGTCTTCCTGCAATCCTGGCGAACGGCGATCATTCCGATCGTCGCAATTCCGGTATCGCTGATTGGCACCTTTGCCTTTCTGCTTGCCTTCGGTTTTTCGCTGAACATGCTGACGCTGTTCGGCTTGGTTCTCGCCATCGGTATCGTCGTCGACGATGCGATCGTCGTTGTCGAAAATGTCGAGCGCAATCTCTCACTCGGAATGACGCCGAAGGAGGCCGCGCATGTGACCATGAACGAGGTCGGTACCGCCGTACTGGCGATCTCGCTGGTCCTCATAGCCGTCTTCCTGCCGACGGCTTTCATTCCCGGCATTACGGGGCAGTTCTACCGGCAGTTCGCGGTGACGATCTCCGTCGCAACGGCGATCTCGTGCCTGAATTCGCTGACGTTGTCGCCGGCGCTTGCATCGATCGTGCTGCGCCCGCACGACCATAAGAAATCCAACAACATCTTCTCGCGTTTTGGCCGCGCTCTGGGTAACGGGTTCAATCGGGGCTTCGACCGGATGAGCAGCGGCTATTCCTGGATCATCCGCCATCTCGTCACCACCTGGTTCGCGCTCGGCTGCGCGCTCCTTGTTTTCGTCGGGCTGCTTGGCGCAACCTGGTACATGGGCAAGATCGTGCCGCAAGGCTTCGTCCCGACCATGGACCAAGGCTATGCGATCGTCGTCGTGCAATTGCCGGATGGTGCGTCGCTCGCGCGCACCAACGCGGTCATTCAGAACGCGACTGAGATCATCAGGAAAACACCGGGCGTCGAAAATGCTGTCGCCTTCGCCGGTTTTAACGGCGCGACCTTCACGAATGCCTCGAATTCCGGCGTCATCTTCACGCCCTTCAAACCGTTCGAGGAGAGGCTGAAGAGCGGGGAGTCGGCCAGCAAGATCATCGGCCAGCTCTATGGCAGTCTGCAAGGCATCCAGGAAGCCTTCATCATCGCCATCCCGCCGCCTTCCATCCGCGGCGTCGGCAATTCCGGCGGCTTCAAGATGCAGATCATGGACCGGGAAAATCCCGATATGCGCCGCATTCTGCCGCTTGCTTATCAGCTCATGGGCGTGGCGGCGCAAAACAAGGACGTCAGCGGCGTCTTCACCACCTTCTCGGCCAATAGCCCACAATATTTCCTGGCGATCGATCGCGACAAGGCGCGGGCGCTGAATGTGCCGATCCCGAATATCTTCGAGACATTGTCGATCAATCTCGGCACGTCCTATGTCAACGACTTCAACGCCTTTGGCCGCGTCTACCAGGTGCGGGCGCAAGCAGACCAGCAATATCGCATGGACCGCGAGAATATTCTGGCGCTGAAGGTTCGCTCGGCGACCGGTGCGCTCGTGCCGCTCGGTACGTTGGTCGATATCAGGGATACGACCGGGCCGACGCTTGTTCAACGCTACAACATGTATGTCTCGGTCCCCCTCCAGGGCAATCCGGGGCCGGGTGTTTCGACCGGCACCGCGCTCGATACGATGGAAGGACTGGCGAACAATCTGCTGCCGCCGGGTACGACCTTCGAATGGACGGAGCTTGCATATCAGGAAAGAAATACCGGCAACACGGCGGTCTATATCTTTGCGCTGTCGGTCATCTTCGTCTTCCTGGCGCTTTCGGCTCAATATGAAAGCTGGATCCTGCCGCTTGCCATCATCCTGATCGTGCCGTTGGCGGTGCTGGCTGCTCTCATCGGCGTGCATCTGAGGGGCATGGACAACAATATCCTGACGCAGATCGGCCTCATCGTGTTAATTGGCCTCGCGGCGAAGAACGCGATCCTGATCGTGGAATTCGCCCGACAGGCGCAGTTGGAGGGCAAGAGCGCCGTCGAAGCGGCGATCGAGGCCAGCCATCTGCGTTTGCGGCCGATCCTGATGACTGCCTTCGCCTTCATCTTCGGCGTCGTGCCGCTGATGATCGCTACCGGTCCCGGTGCGGAAATGCGCCAGTCGCTCGGCACCGCGGTCTTTTCGGGCATGCTCGGCGTGACGCTGTTCGGCCTGTTCCTGACCCCGGTCTTCTACGTCGTGCTGCGCAGGCGGCGGAAGCAGCCTGAGGCCGTCAAGGACGAATCGGTAGCGCCCATGAGGACGGCAACCAAGACAGAAACGCACTAGAGCGGTCAGCTTTCACGGAAACGCAGAACCGCTCTATCTTTTTGTTTTTTCGCAATCCCGGACGGAAAACCGCTTCGCACTTTTCCTGGAATTGCTCTGGAGCATTCCGCTTTCAGGTGGAATCACCTGCAAACGGATAGGATGCTCTAGATTCAAAAAGACTCGAACGACCTTTGTGCGTTCAAATGAACGCACGGCGCTCTAGGCGATGCGTTTGGCCTTCGCAAGCGACCAATAGGCTGGTCCCGACGCGACCTTGTAGCCGATATCGATGCGCGGATTTCGGGCAATCACGTAGGACAGCGTGATAATGCCGAGTAGGGGCAGATCAGCCAGCACCTTCTTTTCAGCCGCTTGGATGATTGCAATGCGCTTGTCGAAATCAGGTTCGTTCTGGGCCTGGGCAAGAAGATCATCGATGCCGGGAATGGCGACGCCATAGTGGCTGTAGTTGCCCTGTCCCTTGCCGTCGGCCTTGACTTCGGCGGCGGCAGCGAGCTGTGAGGAGAGCGTCAGCGTGGGTACCGGGGGGAAACTTGACGAGTAGAGGGCCAGCGAATTCTTGTCGAGGCGGTTATCCGCATGGAAGGCGTTGTGGTCGATCATGCTGAGATCGAGCTTGATGTTGGCCCCACGTAGCTGTTCCTGAATCATCAACATGATCGAGGCGTAGTCCTCGCGCTGGCTGACATAGCAGGGGATCGTCACGCCATCGGGATAGCCTGCTTCGGCGAGCAATGCCTTCGCCTTTTCCGGATCGGGCTTATACTGCAGTTCCGGCGGCAGATCGTCGAGCTTCACGGAGCCGGCAAACTGTGAAGCAATTACCCCGACCATGGGCGCCGCAATGCCGTTGAAGGCTGTGGCGATCGCCGTATTGTCGATACCGTAGCGTATGGCTTGCCGCACCTTGAGATTGTCCAGTGGCTTGCGCGTCAGATTGATGTTGAGTGTATTATGACTGCCTGGCGCCGTCACATCGAAGATCGTCTGCGGCAAGCGTTGCTTCATCGAGTCGATCCAGCCCGGTGCGCGCACGCCCTCGATCATGTCGACCTGACCGGAAGCAAAGGCGAGAGTGCGCGCAGTGGTATCGGCGATATATGTGACCTGCAGGTTGGGCGTGACTGGGGGACCCTCGAAATGATCTGGAAAGGCCACGAACTGAATGCCGTCCGTCTGGCTGAAGGATTTGACCTGATAGGGACCTGTGCCGATCGGGTCCGTATTGTAGCCGTCGCCCCTCTCCTCGAACGCCTTCTTGCAAAGAATTGAGACGCTGAGCGTTGACGCACAACTGCCGTTGAACAGCGGATCCGGGCTTTTCAGTGTGAAGCGCACGGTCATCGGATCCACGGCCTCGCAGGCGACAATGTTGGAATAGAAGACCTTGTTGGCCGTCGGCAGCTTCGAATCGAGCTGGCGGCCGAATGTGAAGACCACGTCATCGGCGGTCACTTCGCCGTAGCCTTTGTGGAACTTCACGCCCCTGCGGATTTTGTAGGTCCAGATCTTGGCATCAGCAGACGATTCCCAGTTCTCGGCGATACTAGGCAGAAACTCTTCCGGCTTCACCGCCCAGCGACCATCGGGTGCTTTCACCAAGGTGTCGTACATCTGGTCAATCGCCCAGTTGTCGCCGCCGTTGAGACCGGTCTGCTGTGGATTGAGGCCGACCGGGCCACGGGCAGCAAGCGCGATTGTGATAGTGTCGCCATCCGCTGCGAAGCTCGGCGCGCTAGCGACACTCGAGCCTAGGGCGGCTCCGGCTGTCACCAATCCGGTTTGAACGAGAAACTCCCTGCGTGTAACGCTCATCCTGTTTTCCTCCCAGATGCGTTCGAATTCGTCGGCCGCCTATCGCGAGATCTCCCTGTGTTCCATTTTCGCATTCAGACTTTGTGCGGGGATCGGGTGCAACCGGCAGCCAAAGACAAGCTGAAAAGTTCGATCTTGCTAATCTCCTCAGGTTTCAGCATAAAATAAGATCGGATATCAGATTGTCATTTGATCACTATGCTGACGGGCGGAGTGCGGGTCAAGGGAGCGCCTCGGAATATCACCCGGCGCTCTCTGTCGTCTGGGCGGTTCCGCAAAAAAAGCTGAACAGCTCCAGACGAGGGATGAGCCTCGCCTGAACCGAAATTTTTGCTTCTCGCCCGTTCCTTCGACAATGGGAGGGCGAAATAGGCATCCGATCAAAGATGAGGATTGCGCGGCCGGTATTTTTTCACCAGCCGCTGATTGATCTCCTTGGCGCCCGGCATGTTGGCGCTGAGATAGACCGGCGGGTCACCGTCCTTGCAAAGCTCGGCGGCGACCTCGGCGAAGATGGCGTTCAGCACCGTCGCGCCGATCGCGGTCGATGCCGGCCCGACTTTCAAATTGCTCCCCGGCAGGTCGATGATGGCGTCGCCCGGCGGCAGGCCGTTGTCGAAGACGATATCGGCGATATCGGCCAGCCGGCGTCGGCCATTGGCGATGGCCGTGGAGTAAGCGAGCGAGGTGATGGCGATGACAGTCGCACCGATCTCGCGGCCGTAGTCGGCGGCCTCGATCGGGGCCGCGTTGACGCCGGAATTGGAGGCGATGATCAGGACATCGCCCGGCTGCATGCCGTAGCGTTCGAAGATCGGCCGTATCAGACCTTCGGTGCGCTCATAGACCGAGCTGATGACGGCGCCTTCATGCAGCATGGCGGAGCCGACCAGCACGGGGATGGTGAAGGCCAGGCCGCCGGCGCGATAGTGCACCTCTTCCGCCAGCATATGCGAATGGCCGGTGCCAAAGACATAGACCCGGCGGTCGGCGCGCGCCGCCGCACAGATGACGCCGGCCGCCTTCGCCATCGGCTCGGCGAGCGTCTCGCGCAAGGTTTCCAGCCGACCGATGAGGGCGGAGAAATAGCTGTCCGTGACTGCGGTCATTCCGTGCCTCTCTCGTTTGCGGTTTCAGGCCGATGGTTGGCCCGAGATCCATGTCCCGGTGACTTCGATGCCGTCGTTGATATGAACGAGATCGGCGCGAGCGCCGGGCGTCAGATATCCGCGATCGGCGAGCCGCAGGAAGCGGGCCGGATAGGAGGTCGCCATGCGCAGGGCTTCCGCCAAGGAAAGCTCCAGGACGTTGACGCCGTAACGGATCGTCGAGGCCATATCGACGTCGGAGCCGGCGAGCGTGCCGTCGTCCAGCGTCAGCTTCGAGCAATAGCCACCTTTGGTGCGATAGACGGTGCGGCCGTTCAAGGTGAAGCTTGGAAGATCGGTGCCGACCAGCGACATGGCGTCGGTGACGAAGAACAGCCGGCCTTCGCCGCGCTTGGCGCGAAGCGCGATGCGCAGGGCACGCGGATCGACATGGTGGCCATCGGCGATGATGCCGCACCAGGGCGCGGGATGGTCGATCGCAGCACCCACGAGGCCCGGCGCGCGATGGCTCATCTGGCTCATGGCGTTGAAGAGATGGGTGACACCGCGGGCGCCGGCGTCGAAGCGGGCATCAGCAGCTTCCGCTGTGCTGTCGCTGTGGCCGATGCTGACGATGACGCCGCCTTCGTTCAGCGCCTGTACTTGGCGTTCGGTTACCTGCTCCGCCGCCATGGTGATCAGCAGAGTACCGATTGCCTCGCGGGCACGGATGAAGGTCTTGACGTCGCTGTCTTCGACCGGGCGCATCAGCTCGGCCAGATGCGCACCCTTGCGGGCCGGCGCCAGATGCGGGCCTTCGAGATGCAGACCCACGACGCCACGGTTGGCCTTGACGGCCTCGGTCGCCGCTTCGATCGCCGCCGTCGTTGCCGCGGCGACGTCGGTGATCAGCGTCGGCAGCAGCGACGTGGTGCCATAGGGGCGATGCCCCTCAGCGATCATGTACATGGATTCGGGCGAAGGCCCGTCGTTCAGCATGCGGCCACCGCCGCCGTTCACCTGCGCGTCGACGAAGCCGGGAGACAGCACGCCGCCTTGAAGGCGGACCACTTCGGCATTGTCGGGCACATTGTTGGCGGCGGTGATCGTCTGCACCCTACCATTGCCCGTCACCAGCGCGCTATCCTCGTGAAACCGCTCGCCGTCGAAGATGCGGGCGCCGGTAAAGACCTTGTATTCCATCACATGGTCTCCGTTACCTTGAGAAGATTAGCCGGCTTATCGGGATCGAAGCCTTTGCGCCGCGTCACGGACTCGACGAGGCGATAATAGCAGAGCAGCGACACCAGCGGGTCGAGCAGGCCGTTGCCGGTGGTGGGCATGCGCAGGTTGATGCCGGGGAGGGGGGCGGTGGAGAAGGAAACGGCCGTGGCGCCAAGCTTTTGCAGGCGCTCAAGCGCCTGGGCATTGTTGGCGAATGCTGCATCATCCGGCGCGAAAGCGACGATCGGGAAACCCGGCTGTACCAGTCGCATCGGTCCGTGCATCAGCTCGGCAAGCGAAAAGGCTTCGGCATGCAGTCCGGAAGTTTCCTTGGCCTTCAGCGCTGCCTCCAGCGCAATGGCGAAGGCCGGACCGCGGCCGCCAGTGTAAAGCGATGTGGCGTTGAAGAGCACGTCCTCGGCGGCCCTGCCGTCGATCCCCGATGTTGCCGCGAGCGCTTCCGGCAGTTTGGCGAGGCTGGCCGCGAGCGTCGGGTCTGCCGAGATTGCCGCGGTGACGCCGGCGAGCGCGGCGACGGAGGCAATGAAGGATTTCGTGGCGGCGACGCTCTTTTCCGGGCCGGCATTGAGACCGAGTACGATATCGGCCTCCTTGGCGAGCGGACTATCGGTGACATTGACGACGGCAATCGTCGTGGCGCCGCCTCGCTTGGCGGCTGCCTGCAGCGCGATGATGTCGGGGCTGCCGCCGGATTGCGATACGGTGAAGTGGATCCCACCCTTCAGTTGCAGAGGAGCGCCATATACCGAGGCGATCGAGGGGCCGACCGAGGCGACGGGCACGCCACAGGAGATTTCGAAGAGATATTTGAAGAAGGTGGCGGCGTGGTCGGAAGAACCGCGCGCGGCCGTGGTGATCACGGAGGGACGAGTGGAGGCGAAGAGCTTTGCGATTTCGGCAAAGGCGGGCTTTTCCTTCTCAAGCAGGGTCGCGACCACGTCCGGCGACTGGCCGGCCTCCGTCAGCATCAGGGATTGGGTCTCGCTCATAGGTCATCTCCAATTCTCAATTCAGCAACGAAATCATAAGCATCGCCGCGATAATGCGAGCGGGTGTATTCAACGACGCGCTGGTCTTCCAGGCGTGAAATACGTTCGATCAAAAGCGCCGGCGCACCGGCCTTGACATTGAGGATCGACGCGGAGGTCGGATCGAGTGTCACCGCTGTCAGCCGCTGCAGAGCCCGGACCGGCTTGAATCCATTCCCAGCCAGCGCATCATAGAGCGAACCCTCGGAAACCGCATCCTCGCCCAGAAATTTGATCGGAACGACGGCGCGCTCGATGGCGAGGGGCTGGCCGTCCGCAAGGCGCAGGCGGTCGAGCCGCAGTACGGGTTCATCCAGGCCGAGACCGAGCAGGAAGGATTCTTCCGGGGCGGGCGTGCTGACGGTGCGTGACAGGATCTTTGCCGCCGGTTCGCGGCCGCGCGAACGCATATCGGCGGAGAAGGAGGAAAGGCGCCAGAGCGATTGTTCGATACGCTCGACGCGTTGCGAAACGAACGTGCCGCTGCCGTGGCGCGACTCGATCGCGCCGGAGGCTAGCAGGTCGCGATAGGCTGTGCGGACCGTGACGCGGCCGACCTGCAGGGCCTCGGCCAGATCGCGCTCGCCCGGCAGCGCCGCTCCCGCCTTTAGTAGGCCTTCCTGGATAAGGCCGGTCAGCGCCTGCGCCAGGCGTTTGTACAACGGCCCGGTCATGGCCTCGTCGCGCAGGCCGCGGCTGTTCAGTTCAGCAATTAAACTGGTTCTATCCATGGGTTCTTTGTAGAACCTATTTAGAACCAATCCGCAAGATGAATCTGATCTGCAGGCCAAAAATCAGTCGACTGGGCGCAGTGCGCCCGGCCGACATTTTCTGGATTGGTGCCTTCAGCTCAGTTCTTGGTGAAGATGTAATCCGTTTCCTGTCGCAGCACTTCGCCGGGGCGAAGGACGGCGTTCGGGAAGCCTTCATGGTTTATGGCGTCCGGCCAAACCTGGGTTTCCAGGCAGAAACCGGCGAAGGGGCCGATCTTGCGGCCGTCATGGCCGGGAACGGGAACATTGAGCTTGAATCCGGCATAGAACTGCACGCCGGGCTCGGTCGTGCGCACTTCGAGCGAGACGCCGGAATTGACGCTGCGCGCCAGCACTACCGATCGCTTCGCGGTGCGTTCAGAGGACAGGCAGAAATTATGGTCGTAGAGCGCCTGTTCGGCCCCATCGAAGCGCTTCATCGGCGCCATTTCGCGGAAATCGAAGACGGTGCCAGCGACCGGGCGAACTTCGCCTGTCGGTACCTGCTTCTCGTCCGTCGGCGTATAGTGATCGGCGGCGATCATGATGTCATGACCGAGGGCGTCGTCGCGGCCATCGAGATTGAAATAGGCGTGCTGGCAGACATTGGCCAGCGTCGGCTTATCGGTGGTCGATTCGTAGGTGATCGAGAATTCGCCGTTGCCATGCACCCAATAGGTCGCCTGGATCGTGCAATTGCCAGGATAACCGGCGCGGCCATCGGGATCGACAATCTTCAGCACGACGCGATCGGTGGCGTGTTCAACGATCGTCCAGTTGCGTTTGGCGGTATTGTCCTTACCGCCATGCAGATGGGTGACGCCTTTTTCGTTGAGCTCGAGCTGGTATTCCTTGCCGTCCAGCGTGAAATGGCCAGCGCCGATGCGGTTGGCGCAGCGACCGGGCGTGGCGCCGAAATAGGAGGAATGAGCGGGATAATCGGCGAAGTTGTCGAAGCCGAGCAGAAGGGCCGGGCCATGGCCCTCGAGGCGCAGGTCCTGAATGACGGCGCCCCAGGTCATGATATGGGCCGTCAGGCCGCCGCCCGTTATCTTGACGCGATAGACCGTTTCTCCATCAGCCGTCGTTCCGAAAACTTCACGCTCCAAACTATCTTTCGTCATATCAACTCATCCATTCCTAACAAAAATTCGAGGCCAGACCCTGCCCCCATTTGCGCCGGTCCGCAACCAGTTCTATTGCGAAATCTAGGCGCGGCGGATTGCCGATCAAGCCTCGATCCGGCTCCGGAGTTGCCACACTGCGCCGGAAGTGTGCATTGCTTACGACAGGTGGATTGGTTTCCATGCTAGCCCCTCCCCCTAGCCCTCTCCCCGCTCGCGGGGAGAGGGGACGACAGCGGTAGACGGTTGCCTTCCAGTTTGCGGAGCGAGGTTTTGAGGAGCCGTAGAGCTCCCTCGCCCCGCAATGCGGGGAGAGGGCTGAGCAAAGAGGCGCGGCATTGGCTAGATGTGCCTGGCCAACAAGCAATCGAGGCGCACTTCGCCACAGCGAAGGCGCACCGACAGGCGCCTTTGTAGTTGTGGCGGGAGCCGCTGAGGGTTTACTTTCGGCCGAAAAGCCTGGCTGGTTAGCGCGACAATTCCCGCGTCGCCTTCTCCAGACCGCCGAGGGTCAGCGGATACATGCGGTCGGCAAGCAGGCGGCGGATGATCGAGATCGAGGTGGTGTGGCTCCAATAGCCTTCCTGCACCGGATTGAGCCAGACGCATTTGCGGAAATGACCGGTGATGCGGCTGAGCCAGACCTCGCCGGCCTCCCTGTTCCAGTGTTCCACCGAGCCACCGGGATGGGTGACCTCATAGGGGCTCATCGAGGCGTCGCCGACGAAGACGATGCGATAATCGGGGCCGAAGGTGCGGATCAGATCGGCCGTTGCTGTGACATCGGCGCGCCGACGGCGATTGTCCTTCCACACCCCTTCGTAGAGGCAATTGTGGAAGTAGAAATATTCCATGTGCCGGAATTCGGCGCGCGCTGCGGAAAACAGCTCCTCGACCACGCGGACGTGATCGTCCATCGAGCCGCCGACGTCGAAGAACATCAGTAGTTTGACGGCGTTGCGCCGCTCCGGCTGGGTCTGGACGTCGAGATAGCCGTGTTCGGCGGTGGAGCGGATAGTGCCGGACAGGTCGAGTTCTTCGGCCGCTCCTTCGCGCACCCAACGACGGAGCCGTTTCAGCGCCACCTTGATGTTGCGGGTGCCGAGCTCGACGCTGTCGTCGAGATTTTGAAATTCGCGGCGGTCCCACACTTTCACCGCCTTGCGGTGATGGGACGCTTCCTGGCCGATGCGCACGCCTTCGGGATTGTAGCCATGCGCGCCGAAGGGCGAGGTGCCGGCCGTACCGATCCATTTTGAGCCGCCTTGGTGCCGGCCCTTCTGTTCGGCAAGGCGCTGACGCAGCGTCTCCATCAGTTTTTCGAAGCCGCCAAGCGCCTCGACCAGCTTCTTTTCCTCATCCGTCAGATGTTTTTCGATGAGCTTGCGCAGCCATTCCTCGGGGATAGTGACCGTCTCGGCGGGCTCTGTATCACCGCCCACTGCCTCGACGCCGCGGAAGTAATCGGCAAAGACCTGGTCGAAACGGTCGATGAAGCGCTCGTCCTTGATCAGCGCCGCGCGCGCCAGGTAGTAGAAGGCCTCGACGTCGTAATCGGCGATCCCTTCTTCCATCCCCTCCAGAAGCGACAGGAATTCCCGGAGCGTCACCGGAACCTTCGCTTCCTTCAGCTTCAGGAAGAAGGGGATGAACAAGGTCAGAACCTTTCTTGGCCGATCTCCTCGAGATCGTAGGGCGTGGTCTGGTAGATTTCGTTGATCCAGTTGCCGAAGAACAGATGCGCATGGCTGCGCCAGCGGTTCTGCGGCGCGATCTCCGGGTCGTTATGCGGGAAATAATTGTGCGGCATCTTGATCGGCACGCCCGCATTCACGTCTCGGAAATATTCGTCCGCCAGCGAGGTGGAATCATACTCTACGTGATTGAACATGTAGAGCCGATTGCAAGCCTGCTCGTGGACCAGACAGACGCCCATCTCGCTCGATTCCATCAGGATCTGCAGTCCCGGCACCTTTTCGATGTCGGTTCGGCGCACTTCCGTCCAGCGCGAGACCGGAATGGCGAAATCGTCCGAGAAGCCGTTGAGATAGACCGAAGATGGCTTCAGATTCTGGTGGCGATAGACGCCGAAGGCCTTTTCCTTCAGCGTATGTTTAGGCACCTTGTGGAAGTGATAGACCGCCGCCATCGCTCCCCAGCAGACGTTCATTGTCGAATGGACGTTGGTTGCCGTCCAGTCGAAAATCTGCTGCATCTCATTCCAATAGGTGACGTCCTCATAGTCCAGAAGCTCGATCGGCGCTCCGGTGATTATAAAGCCGTCGAACTTGCGGTGCTTCACCTCTTCCCATGTCTCGTAAAAGGCGAGCAGGTGCTCCTCCGACGTGTTCTTGGCCTTGTGGCCACCGACACGGATCAGCGAGAATTCCACCTGCAGCGGCGAGGCGCCGACGAGGCGCGCCATCTGCACCTCGGTCTTGATCTTGTTCGGCATGAGGTTGAGAAGCCCGATCTGAAGGGGGCGGATATCCTGTCGGATCGCCACCGTTTCGGTCATCACCCGCACGCCCTCGCTCTGGAGGGCTTCGAACGCGGGCAGCGTATCGGGAATCTTGATGGGCATCGTTATCACTCGACTAAAAACAAAAAACCGGCCGCGATAAGAATCGCTACCGGTCCGCACGCGGCCCTTTAGCGACTTTTTTAACGTGGCTGCAAGCCGGCCGGCCAAATCACCACGGGAAAAATTCAATAGACCTGCTATCTCAGCGGGTCAATGGAAAAGCATTTGGGGACGCCGGCGACCGGCCTCATGTTGGTTGTCGCCTACAGATGTTCAAGGAGCGCCTGCATGCCATAGCCGAGGCGCTGCTTAGCTTCCTCGATCGGCAGCCAGAAGAAACGGAAGCCAATCGGACCGCCGCCGCCGAACGGCGTCGTTTCGTAGTGGAGCCAGGTGGCGGGCGCCATCTCGGAGATGCGGCAGCGGAAATAGTGCCGTTGGTGATACTGCTCGCGCCCGTTCTTTTCGAAACGGTAGTCGTCAACGCCGACCGCATGCAGTTCGTCCGGCAAAAAACCGGTCTCTTCCTCGAATTCACGCATTGCCGCGGCCGCGATATCTTCGCCGGGCTCGACGGTGCCACCGGGAACCTGGAATTCGACGAATGGAAAATCCGGCTCGTCGAATACCAGCAGATGCTGGTCGCGCAGCGCGTAGATCAGGACCTTTACGGCATCCGGCTTTATCATTTCCCTTGAGCGCGGGCCATGAAGGCGAGGCGTTCGAAGAGGTGAACATCCTGCTCGTTCTTCAGCAAAGCCCCATGCAGCTTCGGCAGAGCGCTCTTTGCGTCTCCGCGCAAGGTCGCCGGATCGACGTCGTCGGCGACGAGGAGACGAATCCAGTCGAGCGCTTCGGAGGTCGAGGGTTTCTTCTTCAGGCCAGGCACATCGCGGATCTCGAAGAACTGGGTGAGTGCGGCCCGCACCAGCGTCTGCTTGATGCCGGGATAGTGCACCGCGACGATGCGCGTCAGCGTTTCGGCATCGGGGAAGCGGATGTAATGGAAGAAGCAGCGGCGCAGAAAGGCGTCCGGCAGTTCCTTTTCATTGTTGGAGGTGATGATGACGATCGGCCTGACGGCGGCGCGGATCGTTTCGCCGGTCTCGTAGACGTGGAACTCCATGCGGTCGAGTTCCTGCAGCAGATCGTTCGGAAACTCGATGTCGGCCTTGTCGATCTCGTCGATGAGCAGCACGCATTTCTCCAGCGCCGTAAAGGCCTGCCAGAGCTTGCCTTGGCGGATGTAGTTCCTGACGTCATTGACGCGCGCGTCGCCTAGCTGGCTGTCGCGCAGGCGCGAGACGGCATCATATTCGTAGAGGCCCTGCTGCGCCTTGGTGGTCGATTTGATATTCCATTCGATGAGATCGAGACCGAGGGCCGAGGCGACCTGACGGGCCAGTTCCGTCTTGCCGGTACCCGGCTCGCCCTTCACCAAAAGTGGGCGTTCCAACCGAATGGCGGCATTGACAGCGACCATCAAATCCTTGTCGGCGATATAGTCTGCGGTTCCCTGAAATTGCATTGGAAGGCTTTCATCAATCTTTGGGGCGCAAGCTAGTCCTTGGCCTTATTCGGTTCAAGGCGTGAAACGGTGTATATACCGAACGTGATCACGCTGAGGTATTGCATGGATGGACATGTGAGCAGGTCATGATTAACTGAGGATTACGTGCGTTGCAGGGAAGTGTTGATGGCAGTTGAAACGCAAGCCAAGCCGAATATCCAGGGAGCTGATCGGGTCGGATACGACTTTAGCGTTCTCTATCGGCTGCGGATGATGTTTTCCGCCTTTTGGAATTCAGCGGTCCGCATCAAGATTATTTCGCTTACGATTGCGTTGTTCGCGATTATCTTGGTTACGGCCTATGTCCAGGTTCTGCTCAACAGTTGGAATGCGCCTTTTTATGATTCACTGGCGCGGCGCGATACCGGCGCCTTCTTCCATCAGCTCGGCGTCTTCGGCATCATCGCCGGCCTGCTTCTGATCCTCAATGTCGTGCAGGCCTGGCTGAACCAAATGACCGCGCTCTACATGCGCGAGGGTCTGGCGAGGGATCTGGTGAACCAGTGGCTGCAGGCCAAGCGTGCGCTTCGTCTTGCCTCCGCCGGCCTGATCGGTGTTAATCCAGACCAGAGGCTGCATGAGGATGCGCGCAATCTTGCTGAAAGCACGACAGGGCTGGCTATCGGTCTGGTGCAAGCGACGATCCTGCTCCTGAGCTTCATAGGGGTGCTCTGGGAGCTGTCCAACGGCATGGTCTTCCATTTCAAAGGCATGAGCTTTGCCATTCCCGGCTATATGGTCTGGGCGGCGATCCTCTATGCCGGTTCGGCCTCGTTCCTGAGCCAGTTCGTCGGCCGCCGGCTGGTGCGGCTGAATGCCGACCGCTATTCCAAGGAAGCCGAGCTGCGCTTTGCGCTGATGCATGCCAACGAACATATGCCGGCGATCACCATTGCCGGCGGCGAGGAGAACGAGCGCCGGCGGATCAACGTCGATATCTCAGCTGTGCTTGCCGTCATCCGCCAGCTTGCCATCGCCAATACCAACCTTACCTGGGTTTCGGCCAGTTACGGCTGGCTGGTGCTGATCATTCCGATCCTGGTGGCCGCGCCTGCCTATTTCTCCGGCGGACTGACCTTCGGCCAGTTGATGGTGGCGGTCGGTGCCTTCAATCAGGTCAATTCTGCATTGCGCTGGTATGTCGCCAATTTCGGCCCGATCGCCGAATGGCGCGCCACACTGATGCGCGTCACCGATTTCCGCCAGGCGCTGACGGAGATGGATGATGGCACCGTCATGCCGCACACCATTGCTTTCGATCAGGCTGCGCCCGGTACGATGGTCTGGACTGATATGGAGATTTCCACCAAGACCAGCGAGGATGCCATCGAAAACGGCTTCAGCATTCGTGAGGGCACCGTGACGATTGCCGCCGGCGAGCACATCATGGTCAACGGCGATCACGGTGTGAACCGCAGATTGCTGTTCCAGTCGTTGGCGCATCAATGGAATTGCGGCTCCGGGACGATCAGCCTGCCGCCGATGGAAGACATGTTGTTCATGCCGCATACGCCCTATGTGCCGGGCGGTACGCTGCGCGAAGCGATCAGCTTCCCCGAGGATCGCGATGCCTACGACGATGCTGCCGTAGAAGCCGCGATGGACAAGGTCGGCCTCGGCCGATTGAAGAGCCGGCTCGATACACAGGCCCGCTGGGACCGGCTTCTGGACAATGAAGATCAAAAGGCCGTCGCCTTTGCGCATCTGCTGCTGTCGAAGCCGAAATGGATCATCCTCGACGAAGTGATGGAAGGGCTGGAACCGGACATGCAGGCCAAGTTCTCGGCGCTGCTGACGGAATTTACCGACGCCACCGTGATCTATATCGGCCGCTCGGAAGCCTATCTCCAGGCGATGTCGCCGCGCGTCCTGCATCTTCAGGCGTTGGTGCCGCACGAGGAGGTCGCCGCCGCAGTCGTGCCGCCGGCGGCAGCGGCACCGGACGCGAGCCCCAAGAAGGCAAATGCTCCATCGCGGTAGTTTGGGCTCCGAATTCGCCCCAGCTCGCAAGATCATGCCCAAAACAAAAACGCCCCATCCGCGAGGATAGGGCGTTTTTCATGAAACGATGGGCCGATCGCTCAGTCCTTGGCGCGTTCGACGTAGGAGTTGTCTTCAGTGGCGATGACGACGCGGGTGCCGGCATTGATATGCGGCGGCACCATGGTGCGCACGCCGTTCGACAGCATAGCGGGCTTGTAGGAGGACGATGCCGTCTGGCCCTTCACGACCGGTTCCGTTTCGGTGATTTCCAGCGTGACGTGGCGCGGCAGCTCGAGCGCCAGCGGAATGCCTTCGTGGATCGACAGGACGCAGGTCATGCCTTCCTGAAGGTAAGCCTTCTGGTCGCCCATGGTTTCGACATCGACAACGACCTGATCGTAGTTGGACGGGTTCATGAAGTGGAAGCCTTCGCCGTCTTCGTAGAGGTATTGGAAGTTTACGTCTTCAACGAAAGCGCGCTCGACCTGTTCAGTGGTGCGCCAACGTTCGGATACCTTCACGCCGTCGACGATGCGGCGCATGTCAACCTGAGTGACTGGCGTGCCCTTGCCCGGATGAAAGTTCTGAGCCGTGAGAACGACGTAGAGCTTGCCGTCCACGTCGAGAACGTTGCCCTTGCGGACGGAAGAGGCGATGACCTTGACCATAAGACTTCCTTGTAACTCTGCCTGTCGCGTCGTAGAGGACTGTCGAAATACACCTCGAGACGCAGCTATTGTTTGCTTGGGGGCGCAACTACCCTAAATCAGCGGAAATAGCCACCCCCATCCCTGGCGATCCCGAGAAGAAAGCGTGCAATGGAGCCAACGAGCAGCAAAGCGTCCCCCTGGTGGACCCGCAGTGTCCACGCGGACCGGCGGCCGTTCCTCATTGGCCGCAATGCCATCCAGGCGGCGCTGCGAGAATTCTTCATCCGCAACGATTTCATCGAAGTCGATACGCCGACGCTACAGGTGTCGCCGGGCAACGAGGCGCATCTTCATGCCTTCGCCACCGAGGCGCTGACGACCGACGGTCAGAAGGCGCCTTTCTATCTCCACACCTCGCCGGAGTTCGCCTGCAAGAAGTTGCTGGCCGCCGGCGAAGAGCGCATCGCCTGTTTCGCCCATGTCTATCGCAACCGCGAGCGGGGGCCGCTGCACCATCCGGAATTCACCATGCTGGAATGGTATCGGGCGGGGGAGAACTATGAGGCGCTGATGGCCGATTGTGCCGCGCTGCTGGCGCTGGCGGCGAAGACGGTGGGCGCGAAGAAACTCAGCTATCGCGGCGCCGAAACCGATCCGTTCCTTCAGCCGGAGCGCATCAGCGTCGCTGCAGCCTTCGAACGTTACGCCGGGATCGATCTGCTTGGTTCGGTCGGTCTCGACGGATCGACGGATCGCGAGCACCTGGCGGCCGAGATGCGGCGTGTCGGCATGCGTGTTGCAAACGACGATCACTGGCCCGATCTTTTCAGCCGCGTGCTGGTCGAAAAGGTGGAGCCCTATCTCGGCTTCGGCCGGGCGACGATCCTCGACGAATATCCGGTCTCTGAAGCGGCCCTTGCCCGGCCTTCGGCTAGGGATCATCGGGTGGCCGAACGCTTCGAGCTCTATGCCTGCGGCGTCGAGCTCGCCAATGCTTTCGGCGAACTCACCAATGCCGACGAGCAGCGACGCCGGTTCGAGATCGAGATGGCCGAAAAAGCGCGCATCTATGGCGAGACCTATCCGCTGGACGAGGAATTTCTTGAAGCTCTTGCCGTCATGCCAGAGGCAAGCGGTATAGCGCTCGGTTTCGACAGGCTGGTGATGCTGGCGACCGGCGCCTCGCGGATCGAACAGGTGCTCTGGGCGCCGGTTTCGGAGTTTGGTTCATGAATGTGATGCGACCGATCAGGAATGTCGACGACCTCGAGCAGGCCGGTCTGATCGATGCCGGCGAGGCTCTTTCGCTGGGAGCGGTGGCCGAGCGTTATGCCATCGCCCTGACGCCTGCCGTGGCAAGGCTGATCGACCGCACCGATCCCGCCGATCCCATTGCCCGGCAATTCGTGCCTGACATGGCCGAACTCGTCGTCACGCCGGAAGAACGGGCCGATCCGATCGGCGATAATGCCCATAGTCCTGTCGAAGGGATCGTCCATCGCTATCCCGATCGCGTGCTGTTGAAGGCCGTGCATATCTGCCCCGTCTATTGCCGCTTCTGTTTCCGCCGTGAGATGGTTGGGCCCCAGGGACTTGGGACGCTGGATGCGGCGGCACTTGATACCGCCTTTGCTTATATTCGCGATCACCGGGAGATCTGGGAAGTCATCCTGACTGGCGGTGATCCGCTGGTGCTCTCTCCGCGCCGGCTGGAAGAGATGCTGAAAGCGCTCGCCGATATCGAACATGTGAAGATCGTCCGGTTCCACACCCGCGTGCCCGTTGTCGATCCCCTGAAGATCGATGAGGCGCTGATTGCAGCGCTAAAGGCGAGTGGCAAGACCACCTATGTGGCGCTGCATGCCAACCATCCGCGCGAGCTGACCCCGGAGGCGCGCGCTGCCTGCGCCCGGCTTGTCGATGCCGGTATCGTTTTGGTCAGCCAATCCGTGTTGCTGAAGGGCGTCAATGACGATCCGGATGTGCTGACGGCGCTGATGAAGGCTTTCGTCGAAACGCGGATCAAGCCCTATTACCTGCATCACCCCGATCTTGCTCCCGGCACCAGCCATTTCCGCCTGACGATTGCGGAGGGACAAAAGATCGTCGCGGCATTGCGCGGCCGCGTTTCCGGCCTCTGCCAGCCCACCTACATCCTCGATATCCCGGGAGGCCACGGCAAGGCAGACATCGGCATGACCGCCGTCCGTGAGCTCGGTGAAGGCTGCTATTCCATCTCGGACTACCGCGGCGGCGAACATGTCTATCCGCCGGAGGGATAGGGTCTGTTTTTTGCCCGCTTCTGCTACTTCAGGATGTCCGCAGCGCCGCGTTTGTAAATGAATTTTGCCAGAAAATTTGACACATTAACCTTGCAGCCAAGTACCATTCTTCCGCACATCATTCCGTACAAATTTTAGAACTATAAAATATTGGCCTATAAACGACACCTTACATGGCTTAAATATCGTAAATTTCATTTAGATAAAACTTAAATACAAGATTTTCTTGCTAAGTATAGCGTGGTTATATTTACCACGTCGCTTAGCGGAATGTTCTATTTTACCTGTTACTTCTCGGCTCAGGATAAGACGGCGTTGCTGCCGTCGTGTTTGCGATTGCCTGGAGGGACTACAGGATGAATGAGACGATTCGCGATTTGCTGGCCAAGTTTGGTGCGCTCCCCGTCACGATGGATCAGATTGCCGATGATGCCGATCTCTATGCGGCGGGGCTGTCTTCCTTTGCATCGGTGCAACTCATGCTCGGCATCGAAGAGGCCTTTGACATCGAGTTTCCGGACAATCTGCTGAACCGCAAATCCTTTGCCAGCATCGTCGCCATCGAAAAGACGGTCGGCATGATCCTGGATAGCCGAAAGGTTGCCTGATGAACGTCGCGGTCGCTTTGGTTGAAGCCGGAGTCGGAGACACGGCGGCGGTGCGCGCCGCGCGCGTCGCGGCAATCGCCGGCAAATATGCTGATGCAGTCGACGCCGAGAGCCGATTCCCGCGCGAGGCTGTGGATGCGATGCGCGCCGAAAGGCTGCTGTCGATCCAGATCCCCGCCGATCTTGGCGGCGAGGGTGCATCGATCACTGAAATAGCTGAACTCTGCTCGATCCTCGGTCAGGCCTGTGCGGCCAGCGCCATGGTTTTCGCCATGCATCAGATCAAGCTGTCGAGCGTGGTCGAGCACGGCGCCGGCAGCGACTGGCACCGCGAGTTCATGCGCCGTATCGCCAAGGAACAGCTTCTGCTGGCTTCGGCGACGACGGAAGGCGGCATTGGCGGCAATCTCCGCAACAGCATCTGCGCCATCAAGGTGGAAGGCGACCGTTGCTTCCTGGAGAAGGACGCGACCGTCATCTCCTACGGCGCCCACGCCGACGCGATCCTCATCACCTCGCGCAGCCATGCCGAGGCGGCCTCCTCCGACCAGGTGCTGACGGTTTTCCTCAGGGATCAATACACGCTCGAGCGCACCGTCGAGTGGAACACGCTCGGCATGCGCGGTACCTGCTCCGACGGCTTCCTCTTTAAAGGCGAAGCGCCGGCGGTGCAGATCCTGCCGAAACCGTTTGCCGAGATCGCTGCGCAATCGATGCTGGCAAGCTCGCATCTGCTCTGGAGCGGCGTCTGGTATGGGATCGCGGCGGATGCGGTCGCCCGCGCCCAGGCTTTCGTGCGCGCTGCGGCCCGCAAGTCGCCCGGTACGCAGCCGCCCGGCGCGTTACGGCTGGCGGAGATCTCCAGCCTGCTGCAGATGGTCAAATCGAACGTCGTTGCCGGCCTGAAAGTCTATGAAGAGGCCAAGGTCGATGCCGACCGGCTCTCCTCGATGGCGTTTGCGGTCGCCATGAACAACGTCAAGATCGCGTCGTCGGAGATGATCCTGCCGATCATCAACCACGCCATGCTGATCTGCGGCATCATGGGCTACAAGAATGGAACACCTTATAGCCTCGGTCGCCATCTGCGCGACGCCCATTCCGCTCAACTGATGATCTCGAACGACCGCATCCTCGGCAATACGTCGACCATGCTGCTCGTCCACAAACAAGATACCAGCCTATTGGGATAATCGTCATGGATATGCAGACCTCGTTTCTCGACCGCCTTTTCGAATCCGGTCTTCTGATCGACACCGGCGTTGATGGTCTTTATGGCCGTAGTGGCCAGTTCGAAGACGTCATCGCCGCCTTCGAACGCCTGATCGACAAGTTTGGCGGCGCCGACGGCGCCGAGGCCATCCGTTTTCCGCCCGGCATGAACCGCGCCTTCTTTGAAAAGAGCGGCTACATGAAGAGCTTTCCGCAGCTTGCGGGTACCGTGCATAGCTTCTGCGGCAGCGAGCTCGACCACATGAGCCTCCTGAAGTGCATGGAAGTCGGCGAGGACTGGACGAAGGATCAGGAAGCGACCGACATCGTGCTGACGCCGGCGGCCTGCTATCCGCTCTATCCGACGGTCGCCAAGCGCGGCCATCTGCCGGAGAACGGCGCGCTCTTCGACCTGCAGTCGTATTGCTTCCGCCACGAGCCTTCCAAGGACCCGGCTCGCCAGCAACTGTTCCGCATGCGCGAATATGTCTGCATGGGCACCGACAAGCACGTCACTGACTTTCGCCAAAGCTGGATGGATCGCGGCGTCGAGATGATGAAGGCCGTCGGCCTCGAGGTGACCATCGACGTTGCCAACGATCCGTTCTTCGGCCGCGCCGGCAAGATGCTCGCCAATAACCAGCGCGACCAGAACCTGAAGTTCGAGCTGCTGATCCCGATCACTTCGTCCGCCAATCCGACCGCCTGCATGAGCTTCAACTATCACCAGGACGCCTTCGGCGCGAAATGGGGCCTGAACTTCGAGGATGGCAGCGTCGCGCATACCGCCTGCGTCGGCTTCGGCCTGGAGCGCATCGCGCTGGCACTGTTCCACCATCACGGTCTCGATACCAAGGAATGGCCCGAGAGCGTGCGCAAGGCGCTGTGGGGCTGATCGTTTCCATGGCCTCCGTCTTCGCGGGACTCGATCCCACCGCATACAAGCCACATGCGCTGCACAATAGCGAGCGCATGTGGCCGGAAACCAATTGCTACATCGATCTCTGGATCGAAGTGCTGGCAAGCCTGAAGCTGCCGCCGGAAGCCATGCTCGGCTTCACGCTGGGTCAGGATTTCGAGGGCGATCAGTTCACCTTCTTCAAAGCGCCGCTAGAGGATCTCGAAGCGCTCTACGGCGTCCGCTGCACCGAGCTGGCGATCTACGACAAGGTCCAGCACCATGTCGCCGAGCAGATCGGCCGTGGCCGGCTCTGCCTGGTCGAGATGGATTCCTTCTACATGCCCGATACGCAGGGTGTCGGCTATCGCCGCGAGCACGGCAAGACGACCGTCGCCATCAACAGGTTGGACATGGCGGCCCGCGAGGTCGACTATTTCCACAATGGCGGCTTCTTCCGGCTGTCGGGCGAGGATTTCGACGGGCTGTTCCAACTGCATCTGACGGACGAGGATCTGCCCTTCCTGCCCTATACGGAATTCGCGAAGTTTCCGGAGAGCGTGCCAGGCGAAGCTGCCATCCGGCAGACATCCAGGCAACTTCTGGCCTTCCATTTCCGCCGTCGTCCCGCGGCCAATCCAATCCGTGCTTTCGCAGCGGTATTTCCGGCGCAGGTGGAAGCGGTGGCCGAAAGACCCTTTGGCTTTTTCCATAAGTACGCCTTCAATACGCTGCGTCAGCTCGGCGCCAATTTCGAGCTTGCCGGCAGTCATCTCGACTGGCTGTCAGAAGATCTTTCCGAGGTTGCCAGTGAGGCCCGGCGGATTTCGGAAGTGGCGAAATCGGTGCAGTTCCAACTTGCCCGCGCCATAACGCGCAAGAAATTCGAGCCGCTGCAGACGGCCCTTGATCCGGCCGCGGAGGCATGGGATTCCATGATGAGGCTGCTTGAACAGAAGCTGTAGTTGAACATGATCTCGTCCCAAAATCCGATTTGCGCTTTTCGGAATCATGTTCTGAGCTGAGGGATCCAATGCAAGGGCGTTTGGCTGATATCAGCGGCGAGACGCTGCTGAGCGAAGGGTGGAATCTGGTTCTGACGGATGCGAGCGCCTGCGCCTCGCCTTCGGACGTGCCGCTTTCGGCTGGGCTCATCCCGGCGCCGGTGCCGGGTACCGTGGCCGAGGCGTTGGAAAGGGCCGGGCTCTTCAATCGGGAGCACCCCCATCCGCTGAATGACAGGGATGCCTGGTATCTTTGCCGATTGGTCGATGCCGACGCCGGTAATGCGGTTCTGCGGCTCGGGGGACTGGCGACGCTCTGCGAAGTCTTTCTGAACGGCAGAAAAATCCTCGTCTCCGAAAGCATGTTCGAGTCGCACGAAGTCGCCGTTGACCTGCTTGGCGGCGATGAGTTGGCACTGTGTTTTCGCGCCCTGGAACCGCGGCTTGCCGAACCCGGCCCTAGGGCCCGCTGGCGGCCGCAGATGATCACGCCGCAGGGGTTGCGCCTGGTGCGCACGACCCTGCTCGGCCATATGCCCGGATGGTGCCCGGAAATCCAAGCTGTCGGTCCCTGGCGGCCGATTTCGCTGTTGCGCCCGCATAGTCCCGTCATTCGCGACCTTTCTCTGCGTCCGGATCTGCTGGCGGACGGCGAGGGCCGGCTTTATGCCTCGCTCGTTGTCGAGGGGCAGGTCGGTGAGATCGCACTTCGCTGCGGCGACGTCGAACAGGCTTTCGAGAAAGACAATAGCGGGCATTGCACGGCGATCCTGAAAATCCCCGGCGTGACGCCTTGGTGGCCGCATACCCATGGAACGCCGTATCTTCATGATGTCGCGCTGATCATCGATGGTGTCGAGCATCCGCTCGGGCGTACCGGTTTCCGCCGGCTGATAGTCGATCGTGGCGCGGACGGCCAAGATTTTGCGCTTGTTGTCAATGGCGAGCGCATCTTCTGCCGCGGCGCCGTTTGGACGACGGCGGATATCGCCCGTCTGCCCGGTGGCCGCGAAGACTACGATCCCTGGCTGCGGCTGGCGGCGGAGGCCGGCATGAACATGGTCCGCATCGGCGGCACCATGGCTTATGAGACCCGGGAATTCTTCCGGCTCTGCGACGAACTCGGCCTGCTGGTTTGGCAGGATTTCATGTTCGCCAATTTCGATTATCCGAAGAACGACAAGGCTTTTACTGCCCATGTCGAGGCGGAAGCGGCGCAGTTTCTTTCCGGCACGCGCCTGTCGCCGTCGCTCGCCGTGCTTTGTGGCGGCAGCGAGATGCATCAACAGGCGGCGATGCTGGGACTGCCGGAGCGGTTTTGGGCAAGCCCGATCGTGGAGGAGGTCATACCGGCGGTCGTCAAGTCCCTGCGGCCCGACGTTCCCTATGTCGTCAATTCTCCCTCAGGCGGCGCCATGCCGTTTTCCCCGAATGCAGGGGTGACGCACTACTATGGCGTCGGGGCCTATATGCGGCCGCTTGACGATGCGCGTCGCGCCGATGTCCGCTTCGCAGCGGAAAGCCTGGCTTTCGCACATGTGCCGCAGGCCCGGACGCTGGCGCGGCATCTTCCGGTCCCGGCGGTCCATAGCCCGCTATGGAAGGAGCGTGTGCCGCGCGACCGCGGTGCTTCCTGGGATTTCGAGGATGTGCGCGATCACTATTTGAGCGAGCTCTACGGCTTCGAGCCGAACCGGCTGCGGCGGGAGGACCCCGATCTCTATTTGGCTTTGTCGCGGGCTGTCACCGGCGAAGTCGCGGAAGAGGCCTATGCCGAATGGCGGCGGCAGGGCTCCGGCTGCAATGGTGCCCTCGTCTGGACGCTGCAGGATCTGCTGCCCGGCCCCGGCTGGGGCGTAATCGATTCGACCGGCGAGCCGAAACCCATATGGTATGCGCTCCGTCGTGCCTTTCGGCCGATACAGGTATTGCTGACCGACGAAGGTACCAACGGCCTCGATGTCCACGTCATCAACGAGGGCGATGTTGCCATTGATCTTGATCTCGATGTGGTCTGCTTGCGAGACGGCCGGCAGACTGTGGTCAGCGGCAAACGCGAACTGTCGATCGAAGCCCGCGCCAAGCGCAAGATCGCCTGCACCGATCTCTTCGGCGCCTTCTTCGACACGACCTATGCCTTCCGTTTCGGGCCGCCGTCGCATGACGTGACGGTGGCGCAGTTGACGGCGCGAGATACCGGGAGGTTGACCGCCGAGGCCTTCTATTTCCCCTCGGGCAGGGCGAAAGCCTTCCACGAGGCGGAAATCGCGGCATCCGTCTCGCAGCAGGATGATCACTGGTTCCTCGATCTGCGCAGCGACCGGCTGGCGCAATCGGTACAGATCGATTTCGAAGCCCATCGGGCGGAGGATGACTGGTTCCACCTGCCGCCAGGCGTAACGCGGCGGTTGAGGCTTCATCCGAGAGCTGGAACTTCGGCGGAGACTGTTCCTACCGGTCAGATCAGAACCCTGGGTAGCCGGCGAATAGTCGAGGTTTAAGGCGCGGCAAATGCGGAACCCATCTCGCCCTTGGCGGGCGAGATAACCCCTGCGCGCCGTCAGCTTCCCTTACAGCGTCTTTCCGTCCGGCCCGAACAGATGGCAGCGCTCGGGATCGATGTGGATATTCACGGTATCGCCGGCGCGGATCGGCTGCTGGTCTTCCAGCGCGATCGTCAATGACTGGCCTCCCTGCAGAGTGGCGTAGAGAATCGTCTGTCCGCCGAGATGTTCGACGAGATCGACGCGGGCATTGCCCAGCGCCAGGCCGCGATCGCCGACGTTCAGATGTTCGGGCCGGGCGCCGAGTGTCACGGCTTCTCCGGGCTTGATGCCGCCCAGCCGGCGCGGCAGGCGAACGGTCTGGCCGTTGAGGTCGATGACGGCGGAGCCGTCGTCCGAGGCAACGATCTTTGCCTCCAGGAAATTCATCTTCGGCGAGCCGATGAAGCCTGCAACGAATTTGTTCCGCGGTTTGTTGTAGAGATCGAGCGGAGCGCCGACCTGTTCGATGTTGCCGCCATTCAGCACCACGATCTTGTCGGCCATGGTCATGGCTTCCGTCTGGTCGTGGGTGACGTAGATCATGGTATTGCCGAGCCTCTGATGCAGGCGGGCGATCTCGACGCGCATTTGCACGCGCAATTCGGCGTCGAGATTGGACAGCGGCTCGTCGAAGAGGAAGATCTTCGGTTCGCGCACGATGGCGCGGCCGATGGCGACGCGCTGGCGCTGGCCGCCGGAGAGCTGCTTCGGCTTGCGCTGCAGGAGCTGCTTGATCTGCAGAATTTCTGCGGCCTTTTCGACGCGCGGCTGGATCTCCTGTTTCTTCATGCCCGCCGTTTCCAGGCCGAAGGCGAGGTTCTTGTAGACCGACATATGCGGATAAAGCGCATAGGACTGGAACACCATGGCGATGCCACGCTTGGAGGCGGGGACGTCATTCATGCGGCTGCCGTCGAGATAGAGCGCGCCACCGGAAATCGGCTCCAGACCAGCAATCATGCGCAGCAGCGTGGACTTGCCGCAGCCGGAGGGGCCGACGAAAACGGCGAATTCACCGGGCTCGATTTCCAGGTCGATGCCGTGGACGACCTCGAGCTCGCCATAACGCTTGATAACCTTCTGCAGCGAGACACTTGTCGCCATGGGCGCTTCCTCCTTGTTCGTCCTGATGGCTCGCAGGGCCGTAGTCATGCCGGCCTCCAGCTCTTGTATTTCGTACTCTCCGGGCCGACCGGAAAGCGGACCTCGGTGCGGGTTTCCGAGGATTCGTAGAACGCGGTCACCAGCTCCAATGCCTGACGGGCGTCGACCGTGGTCACCGGCAGCGGTCCGCCGGAAACCAGAGCCTCATGGAAGAGCTTCATCTGCGTGTTGAAACGGATCGGCACGGGGGTCCAATCGGCAAGCAATGCATCGATCTTCGCCGCCACTTCATCATTGGCGGGCACGATTTTCCACGGGTCCTGGCCGGGGCTGTAGGGTTCGTGGTTGCTCTCGATCAACACGTTTTCAAAAGCGAGGCGCAGTCGGCTGATCTGTTCCTGCGAACCAAGCGTCGCGCTGATCGTCGCCAGCGCGCCGTTGGCCATAAGCAGACTCGCGCTGGCGCAATCCTCGACTTCAATATCGTTGACGCGGGTGGCGACGCGGCCGAAGAGGCCAGCGATCGGCCCCATCAGATAGGTTAGCATGTCATGCAGATGGATCGAATGCGTCATCAGCACGCCGCCGAGTTCTGTCGCCCATTTGCCGCGCCAGGGAACGGCATAGTATTCTCCGGTACGGACCCAATGGGTTTCGGAGGTGGCGACATAGGGCTTGCCGGCGATGCCGGCGTCGATGATGCGCTTAGCCTTCTGGATGCCGTCGCCATAGCGGTATTGGAAGATCGGCATCAGTCTGCCTTTCGCCGTCTTTTCCGCTGCGATGACGGCGTCGATATCGGCGAGCGAGCCGACCAGCGGCTTTTCGCAGACCACATGCTTGCCGGCGGCAAGCGCCTGCAAGATCAGCTCGAAATGCGATCCGGGCGGCGTGCAGATATCGATAATGTCGATATCCGGCATGTTCAGCACTTCGACGAAATCCTTGATGCGCCTCGTGATGCCGAATTCGTCGCCAATGGCGTTCAGGCGCTCTTCGTTGAGATCGCAGAGCACGGCGACTTCGAAGCGGTCGGGATGCGGCAGATAGCCCTCGACAATATGAGAGCGGCCGATGCCGAGACCGATGACCGCAACTTTCTTAACGTCGGACATGTGCAAATTACCTTTGTATGCTGTTGAGCGATGTCGCCTCGGCGATAGCCTGCGCCTTCAGCGCCAGCTCCATGGCCTTGAAGCAATGATCCTGTCCCATCGCGGTTTCGGTGCGGTCCCTGATATCGGCGGCCAGTTGCCGGCCATAAGGCAGCTCTAGACCGCTGCAGTCGATATGCTGCATGCCCTCGCGGTCGGTCAGGAACAAATGATCGGTGCCGGGGCGGCCGGCGACGTCGATATATTTGCGCAGCTCGATGGTGCCCTCGGTGCCGACAATGAAGAGGCGGCCATCACCCCAGGTGGAAAGCCCGTCGGGCGTGAACCAGTCGACGCGGACATAGCCGGTGACGTCAGGCGTGCGCAGGTGGAAATCGCCGTAATCCTGCAGGCCGGGCGTGTCGGGATTGGCGCGGTTCGAGACGGTCGCGGACAGAACCTCGGCTTCGAGCGAGCCGGCGAAGAAGAGGAACTGCTCGCATTGATGCGAGGCGATGTCGGTGATGATGCCGCCATAGCGCTTGCGGTCGAAGAACCACTCCGGCCGCGTCGGCTTGCGCAGGCGGTGCGGCCCGAGACCGGTCGTGTGGATGACCTTGCCAATGGCGCCGGCCTTGACCAGTTCGCCGGCCTTGACGGTCGAGGCGGTCTCGAAATGTTCGGAATAGAGAATGGAGACGATACGCTTGGTTTCGGCCTGTACCCTGCGCACCTCGGCGAGCTGATCCAGCGTCACCATGCCGGGCTTGTCGAGCATCACATCCTTGCCATGGCGCATGGCATCGATTGCGACGCCCGACCGCTCGCTGGAGATCGCCGCACTGACGATCAGGTCGATCGAGCTGTCCTCGAGGATTTCGCGCTTGTCTGCAACGCGTCTTGCCTGTGGGAAACGTCCGGAAAAGACGGCCGCAAGCTCGTCCTCGACGGCGTGGAAGGCGACCAGCTCGGCGCCTGCCCGCAGCATGACGTTGACCTGGCCGTAGATGTGATCGTGGTTGAGACCGATGGCAGCAAAGCGCAGGGCGCTCATACGATATTTCCTTTCAATGTATCCTTTGAAGCATGATCCCGAGAAATCGCTTGGGATCATGCTGTCATGTCAGCGCTTGAGGCCGGCGGTCGCGATCCCGTCGATCAGCAGCCTCTGGAAGAACAGGAAGATCAGAAATACGGGGATCAGCGAAATGCTCGACATGGCGAACAGGCTGCTCCAGTCGGAGCTTCCGGTCGAGTCGACGAAGGAGCGCAGGCCGAGCTGCACCGTGTAGGTGTTGATGTCGGAGAGATAGATCAGCGGGCCGAAGAAGTCGTCCCAGGTCCATATGAAGGAGAAGATGGCGGCGGTCGCGAGAACCGGCAGCGACAGCGGCAGCATGATGCGCCAGTAGATGCGCCAGGGGCTGCAGCCATCCATCATCGCCGCCTCGTCCAGCTCGCGCGGAATGCCGCGGAAGAACTGCACCATCAGGAAGATGAAGAAGGCGTCGACCGCAAGGAATTTCGGTACGACCAGCGGCAGCATGGTTTTCACCCAGCCGAGCTTCAGGAACAGGATGTATTGCGGGATCAGGGTAACGTGATAGGGCAGCATCAGCGTGCCGAGCATCAGCGCGAACCAGAAATTCTTGCCCCAGAAATTCAGCCGCGCGAAGGCATAGGCCGCAAGCGAGCAGGAGATGACATTGCCGATGACAGAAAGGACGGCGATGACGACGGAGTTCCACACGAACGAGCCGAAGGTCACCTGCCCGCCGAACCAGCCGCGCGCATAGGAGCTGAAGTCGAACTGCGACGGGATCAGCGATGCGGTGCCGAAGATTTCATTCTGGTCTTTGATCGAGCCGGACAGCATCCAGAGCAACGGGTAGAGCATCACGATCGATGCACCGACCAGCGCGACGTGGATGAGGACCGACAGGAACCAAGGACGCTCGCGCGGCGGGTTCAGATCGTCAGGAAAGTGGGTGAGCTTCGCGTCAGTCATCGTAGTGGACCCAATAACGAGCGGAGAGGAAAGAGAAGGCGGTGAAGATCGCGATGATGATCACCAGGACCCAGGCAAGGGCTGCGGCATATCCCATGCGGAAATAGCCGAAGGCTTCCTGGTAGAGGTAGAGCGTGTAGAACAAGGTGGAGTCGATCGGCCCGCCGGTGCCCGACGAGATGACATAGGCCGGCGTGAAGGCCTTGAAGGCGTCGATGGTCTGCACGACAGCGTTGAAGAAGATGACCGGTGTCAGCAGCGGCAGGGTGATCTTGAAGAAAATCCGCGCCTTGGATGCGCCGTCGAGGCTGGCGGCCTCATAGAGATCGGTTGGGATCTGCCGGAGGCCCGCAAGGAAGATGATCATCGGCGAGCCGAACTGCCAGATGGCGAGAATGATGAGGGTGTAGAGCGAATAGTTCGGGTTGGAAATCCAACTCGGACCATTGATGCCGAGCACGTACCACAACAGCGTGTTGACGACGCCGTCGCCGTCGAAAATCTGCCGCCAGAGTACCGCGATGGCGACGCTGGAGCCGAGGAGCGACGGCAGATAGAAGATAGCGCGATAGACCGGCAGGCCACGAATGCCACGGTTGAGCAACAGCGCCACCAACAGCGCGAAGGCAAGTTTCAGCGGCACGGAACACACGACATAAAACAAAGTCACCTTCATCGACGAGATGAACTTGTCGTCGCCGGTGGCGATGCGCGCATAATTCTCCAGTCCGACCAGATGCGGCGCCTGCAGCAGGTTATAGTCGGTGAAAGACAAATACAGCGACACGACCGCCGGCCCGAGGGTCAGGCCGAAGAAGCCGATGAACCAGGGCAGGAGAAACAGATAGCCCGGCGCATTGCGCGCAAACACGCCCGGTGCCTTCTGATAAGTTTCGACGCGCACTGGCGCGTTCGCGCCGATGGCCAAGCCACCGGCAACGCTGTTGCGGTTTGTGCCCACGGTATCAGCCTCGCGTTACGTTTGCCGCCGCCTGTTCAACGAACTTCGTTCCAGCGTCCTGCGCGCTGGTTTTGCCGAAGGCCACTTCCTCGGCGATTTTCTTCAGCAGGAATGCATTTTCGCCGGCGCCGTTCGGCGGAGACGGCGGCAGTGCTCCGACCTGTGGCGTCAGGCGGCCGATGTAGTCGACGACTTGCTTGCTCGCCGCATCGAGATCGGGCGTCAGCAGTTCGCGGATCTTGGCCGAAGCGGGAACGCCGCGCTCGACGCCAAGTGCCTTGGTGCCGTCGGGGTCTTCCACCAGATAGTTGACGAAGGCGACAGCGGCGTCCTTGTTGGCCGATGTTGCAGAAACCGACATCAGCATCGACGGTTTCAGATATTGGCCGGGTTTGCCGTCGGGGCCGGGGTTCGGGTAGGCGAAGATGTCGAGCTTTTCCTTGCCGAGGCCTTGGATGGCGATGAACTGGTTGGAATGGGCAAAACAAACAGCCGCCTTGCGTAGCGCAATCATGTTCGTCTCGATCGTTAGCTGATCAAGCGCCTGAACATCGGCCGGCACGCAGGCTTTGATGTCACGCATATGGCCCCAGAAGGTAAACCAGTCCGCGGCGTCCTTGGCCTCGAAGGCAAGCTTGCCGTCGCTGGTGTAAAGTGCCTTGCCGCGCTGGCGCAGCCAACATTCGAAAGAGGGTTCGACGCCGCTCGCGTCCTGGGAGCCGTAGAAGCCGCGCCGCTTGCCGGCAGCCGTTACCTTGGCGCATGCTTCAGCAAATTGATCCCACGTCATGCCGTCATGCATCGGCTCGACGCCCGCTTCCGCCCAGGCCACGGTGTTAACGGCTGCCATGCTGGAATTGACGCCGAGATTGACGCCGTAAAGCTTGCCGTCGACTTTGCCGGAGTCGATGTTGGGTGCGCCGAAATCGTCGATCGCCAGACCCTTGCCCATATAGGGCGTGAAGTCGAGCAGCGTGCCGCGGCGTGCATATTCGAAGATGTAGCGATAATCCATCTGGATCAGGTCGGGCGCATTGCCGCCGGCGGTCTGGGTGGCCAGACGAGTCCAGTAATTATCCCAGCCGAATGACTCTCCTGCGATGGAAACATCGGCATTCTTGCCCTGATAGGCTTTGATGGCGGCCAGCGTGCGGTCGGTTCGCTCCTTCGAACCCCACCACAGAAAGCGCATCGAGGTTGCCGCATTGGCGCGAGCAAGTCCGATACCGCCGAAAGCAACAGTGGCTGCCATGCCGGCAAGCAACTGCCGGCGATCGATCGTCAAAGTCATCCTGGTCTCCTCCCCAGTTAACCGGTGATTTACGAACTGCTTTGCATGATATAACTATTTGGTTACAAGTTGGATAGAAACTCGAGCGCTGTCAAGCGCCAATCGTGTCACAATCAAAACGACCTGCGCTGAGGCTGGAGGCGTCTGTTGCGAAAGAGATAGATCGGGGAGGAGGATTGTCCATGGTAAACAGAGCAACGCAAGGAACTGAAAAATCAGCGAAAGCGGGCGCTTACGGGGATGAGGAAACGAGGCCGCAGAGGGTGTCGCGCAATCCGCAGCGCACACATGCGATGATCCTGGATGCGGCGACCGAGGAATTTGCCGCACATGGTTTCGGCGGTGCCAGAGTGGATGCGATCGCGGCGAGGGCGCAGACCAACAAGCGCATGCTCTATCACTATTTCGGCGACAAGGAGGGGCTCTATGTTGCCGTGCTGGAAGCGACCTACGCGGCGATCCGCAGTGCGGAGAAAAATCTCGATCTTACGCACCGTAATCCTGAGGAAGGGATGCGGGAGCTTGCGCTCTTCACTTGGCATCACTTTCTTGATCATCCGGAATTTTTGAGCCTGCTCGTGACCGAAAATCTGCATGAAGCGCGCTATCTGAAGCGCTCCGACAAGATTTTGGCGATGCACTCGCACTTCATCGGCGAGCTTGCCGACGTACTGCGACGAGGTGAAGCAGCCGGCATCTTCCGGCCGGCCATCGACCCGGTGTCCGTTTACCTCACCATTGCGGCGCTCGGTTTCTTCTACCTGTCCAATCGTCATACGCTGTCGACGATTTTCGCCCGCAGGCTGACGGCGCCGGCAGAGTTGAAGGCCTGGGGCGAGCACATCGTTTCGGTGACCCTCGCCTCTATCAGGGCCTGATGACTGTCAGAAATTTTCGAAAGGCGATTGACAAATCCGGAGATAACGCGCGATCGTGTAACTATATAGTTACCTTGGCTGATCAGCCAAGCCGTTGCTTTTCCTGACTCTGGAGGGAGTCGGGTCAAACATTTCAGGAGGGATCATGAAGCGCGTTGGTATCATCATGCACGGCGTCACCGGACGTATGGGGCTGAACCAGCACCTCATTCGCTCGATCGTGGCGCTTCGTGCCGAAGGCGGCGTGTTGTTGTCGAACGGCGAACGCGTCATGCCCGATCCGGTTCTCGTCGGCCGCAATGCTGCGCGACTGGAGGAGCTTGCCCGCAAATACGGCATCGAGCGCTGGACCACCGATCTTGAGGGCGCGCTTGCGGATCCCGACGATGCGATCTTCTTCGACGCGGCGACCACGCAGATGCGCGCCGAGCTGATTTCGAAGGCGCTGGATGCGGGCAAGCACATCTATTGCGAAAAACCGATCTCCGACGACCTCGACGCGGCGATAGCGCTCGCCCGCAAGGCCAAGGCTTCCGGCCTGAAAAACGGCGTCGTGCAGGACAAGCTGTTTCTGCCGGGCCTTCGCAAGATCGCTATGCTGCGCGACAGCGGTTTTTTCGGAAAGATCCTCTCCGTTCGCGGCGAATTCGGCTACTGGGTATTCGAAGGCGACTGGCAGACGGCGCAGCGGCCGTCGTGGAACTATCGCAAGAAAGATGGCGGCGGCATCATCCTCGACATGCTCTGCCACTGGCGCTATGTGCTCGACAATCTGTTCGGGCCGGTGAAGGCGATCAGTTGTCTGGGCGCTACCCACATCCCCGAGCGCGTCGACGAGGCCGGCCGCCGCTATGTTGCGGACGCCGACGATGCGGCCTACGCCACGTTCGAACTTGAAGGCGGTATCATCGCCCACATCAATTCCTCCTGGGCCGTCCGCGTTCGTCGCGATGATCTCGTCACCTTCCAAGTGGACGGCACGCATGGCTCGGCGGTGGCGGGACTGACGCGTTGCTGGACGCAGCATCGTGTCAACACGCCGAAGCCGGTCTGGAATCCGGACCAGCCGCAGACGATCGATTTCTACAACACCTGGGATGAAGTGCCGAACAATCAGGTCTACGACAACGGCTTCAAGATCCAGTGGGAAATGTTCCTGCGCCATGTGCTCGAAGACGCGCCCTGGCGCTACACGCTGACAGAAGGCGCCAAGGGCGTCCAACTCGCTTCTCTCGGTTTGAAGAGCTGGGCCGAGCGCCGCTGGCTGGATGTCGAGCCGCTGGAGATTTGAGGGATGGTTGTCTTTTCCCGCAAGGGCTCGTCTTGTGATACGGGGCTTCGAGATAGACAGGCAAATCTTCCGCTGCCGCACTTTCGTGCTTGGCCCGACCATCGGCAGGAGACCTTGAGACCATGACCGAACCCCTGAAAATCAGGCTTGTCGAGGCCGAGACCTTCGAACGTCCGGTGCAATTGCGGCTTCCGTTCCGCTTCGGGGCGGCCACACTGCGGGAGGCGCGGCAGATTTTTCTGCGTGTCCGCATCGAAGACGCTCGCGGTAGTTCGGCGAGCGGCATGGCCGCCGAACTGATGGTGCCGAAATGGTTCGATAAATCGCCCGAGCTCTCCAATGCCGACAATGAAAACCAGCTCCGCCGCTCCCTGGCGCTGGCGCTGGACGCCTTGAAATGTGCGGGATTGGGCACGGCTTTCTCGCTGCATGCCGCCGTCGAAGCGGCCCATCATGCGCGGGCCGCCGCGGAGACGTTGAATGGGCTGGTGGCGTCTTTCGGCTTAGCGCTTGCCAATCGGGCGGTCCTCGACGCGCTCTGTCGGCTGGAAGGGCTGACGGTCGCGCAGGCGATCAGGGCCAATCGCCCCGGGATCGATGCATCGACGGCGCCCGATCTTGTAGGTTTCCACCTGCCCGATTTTCTGTCGAGATTGGCGCCGGCCGAAAGCCTCGCCGCGCGCCACACGGTCGGCCTGGTCGATGCTGTCCGGGCAAGCGACATCGCGGCCGCCGACCGTCTGAACGATGGTCTGCCGGAAAGTTTCGAAGACGCGATCGACGCCTATGGCCTGACTTTTTTCAAGGTGAAGGTGTCGGGTGTTCCCGATGCCGATATCGACCGGCTCTGCCGCATCGCTGCAGTAATTGATACCAAGATGCCGACCTATTCCGTGACGCTCGACGGCAACGAGCAATTTACCTCCGCCGAGGCGGTCGCCGATCTGCTGACGCGCATCCAGGCTGAGCCGCGGCTGGCTCGCTTTGCGGCTTCGATCCTGTTTGTCGAGCAGCCGATTGCCCGTGCCCATGCTTTCGAGAAGCCGGTGAGGGCACTTGCGGCCTTCAAGCCGGTCGAGATCGATGAATCCGATGCTGATATCGACGCCTTCGTCACTGCCAGACGGCTTGGCTATACCGGGATCTCCTCTAAATCCTGCAAGGGCTTCTATCGCTCGCTGCTGAACCGCGCGCGCGTCGCAAAGTGGAGCGCCGACGAGGGCACGGCCTATTTCATGTCGGCGGAAGACCTGACGACGCAGGGCGGCCTCGCCGTGCAAGAGGATCTGGCGCTCGCTTCGCTGATCGGAATGACCCATATCGAGCGCAACGGTCACCACTATGTCGACGGCATGGCCGGTGCACCCGAGGCTGAGCAGGCTGCTTTCGCACGGGCTCATTCCGACCTCTATGCCGTTCGCGATGGGCGGACGCGGCTGAAGATCGAGGGTGGGAGGATTGCCATCGGTTCTGTCGTCGGCGCGATCGGCCTCGGTTCGTCCGTCGAGCCGGATTGGAGCGCCATGGAGACGTCGCCGAAATAGGATTCTGGTTAAGGTCAGGCGCGTTTGTCTTTGACGTACTGTCGCACATGGCCCCTCACCCTAGCCCTCTCCCCGCGCGTGCGAGGAGAGGGGACTACGGAGCAAGCCGATCGGCCCAACCAATAGGACCGAGGCAACATCATGCATGATAAACTCCCTCGCCCCGGTTTGCGGGGAGAGGGTTGGGGTGAGGGGCCAGGCAAGAAGGTGCGGCCGAGCCGGACTAACCTGACCATCGCCGTTGCGGACTCTGGAGGAAAAACATGCCGTCATTGAAGAAACGCTACGCCCTGGTCGGCACGGGCAATCGCGGCGCCACCATGTGGGGCAAGGATTTGGTCGAGCGCTGGAGCGATGAGGTCGAGCTCGTCGCTGTCTGCGATCTCAACGCGATGCGGGCCAAGCGCGTGCTGGACTATATCGGCGCTTCGGTGCCCGTCTATACGGATTTCGACGAGCTGCTGCGGGTCGAAAAGCCCGACCTTGTCATCGTATGCACCCGCGATTCCACCCATGACGACCTAATCGTCAAGGCGCTGGAAGCTGGCGCCAATGTCATCAGTGAAAAGCCGATGACGACGACAGTCGGCAAGATCAAACGCATCCTCAATGCCGAAGCGCGCACCGGCAAGCGGGTCGACGTCTCCTTCAACTATCGCTTCGCTCCGACGGCGGCGAAGATCAAGGAGCTCATCAACTCCGGCGTCATTGGCGATGTCACGTCAGTTGATTTTCATTGGTATCTGGATACCAGTCACGGCGCCGACTATTTCCGTCGCTGGCACGCTTTCGTCGAAAATTCCGGCAGTCTCTTCGTCCACAAGGCGACACACCATTTCGATCTTCTGAACTGGTATCTCGATTCCGATCCGGAAACGGTATCTGCCTTTGCTGATCTCAAGCACTATGGCCGCAAAGGCCCTTTCCGCGGCGAGCGCTGTCGGACCTGCCGGTACAAGGACGAGTGCGACTATTATCTCGATATCAGCGCCACGCCGCTGCTCGAAAGCCTCTACGAGGATCCGTCCAAGGTCGACGGCTACGTCCGCGACGCCTGCGTCTTCCGCGAGGACATCGACATTCCCGACACGATGGTCGCCTCGATCCGCTATCGCAACGGCGTCAATGTCTCCTATTCGCTGAACACCTACATGCCGATCGAAGGTCACCATATCGCTTTCAACGGGCACAAGGGCCGCATCGAGCTGCGACAATACGAAAAGCAGCATTGGACGACGCCGCCGGCCGACGAGATCGTCGTCATGAAGAATTTCGGCGATGTCGAGCGCATCTGGGTACCCTACTCCTCGGGCGGTCACTATGGCGGCGACGATCGGTTGCGCAACATGCTGCTGCGTTCCGGGCCGAATGACGAGCTGAGACAGCGCGCGGGCTCACGCGCAGGCGCGCTCTCGGTTCTCTGCGGCATCGCGGCATTGGAAAGCAGCCGGACAGGCCAGCAGGTGTCGATCGCCGACATATGGGGCAAGGACGATGGGCTCAACCTGCTCGAGGCGCGACCCTAGAGCGGCTCTTTCTTTACTTTAGCGCCAGACCTCGAGTGCCGCCTCAATCGCAATTGCGCAGCTGTGAGGCATAGAGCGTCGACATGCTGGCGACCTTCTGTGCCGTGCGCTGCAGGTCGGCATTGCCGCGCCAGCTTCCCCGCTCATAGCCCTTCCAACCGACATAATAAGCCAGGTAAAGATTATAGGGATCGTTCAATGCGATGCCGTTACGCTCATGGCTTTGGGCGTGATACCAGCCGATGAATTCGATCGCGTCGGAGAAGTCGGTGCGGCGCGCACCCCAACGGCCCGTATCGCGTTGATAGTGATCCCAGGCACCGTCGAGCGCCTGCGAATAGCCATAGGCGGTGGAAGGCCGTGTCCAGGGAATGAAGCCGAGCAGCTTCGTGCGCGGCGGCCGGGCGCGCGGCTGGAAGCCGGATTCGGCATAGATCGTCGCCATCAGGATCGGCACCGGCACGCCGTACTCCCGCTCCGCGCGTTCAGCGGCGCGCTGCCAATTGTTGAACCAACCGTCGCGCTGATCGAAGATCGCGCAGACATTGCGGGTATGGGATGGAGCCGTGGCACAGCCCGCCAATACTCCGAGCAATAACAACGCAGCGATAGATACGATACGGGTACGCATGACTAGAACCTCTTTGCTGAAGAGATTGCTAGCCCAGAATGATTAAAAACGGGTTTTCCGCGCGTGCCGAAATGGGGCGGTTTGGTGATGATTCCGAGGCTTTACGCCATGCGCGCCAGGTCGTCGCGACGGATTTGGTAGAGCAAGGGCTTGCTCTCGACGAAGCGGATGACTTCCTCCACCGCCATCTCGCCGAGGCGAGTGCGTTCGAGGCCGATGGCACCGGCGATATGCGGCGTCAGGAAGACATTCGGGAGGTCATAGAAGGCGGAACTTGCCTCCGGGATTTCGGGATCGGTGACGTCGATGATCGCGTCGATGCGACCGGTTTTCAGCGTCGCGAGCAGAGCTGCCTCATCCACCAGCGCGCCGCGCGCGGTGTTGATGAAGGTCGCGCCCCGTTTCATCAGCGATAGGTTGCGGGCGCCGATCATATGCCGCGTCTCGGGCAGTGATGGGGCGTGCAGCGAGACAATGTCGGAGCGCGCCATCAAGGCGTCGAGTTCAGTTTTCTCGGCGCCGAGACGCCGTGCCTCGGCCTCATCGACCATCGGATCGCAAAGCAGGATCTTGTAGTCGAATGGCGCGAGCAATTCGATCACCCGCCGGCCGATGCGCGATGCGCCGATGATGCCGACCGTTCGGCCGTAGTTGCCCGTGGCTTCGCTCTGCATCGGCTGCGTGCGGCCGCGATGACGGTCGGCGACATAGACGTCGCGGAAGCGGAAGACCTGCTTGCCGGCGAAGATGATGGCGGCAAGGGTAAATTCGGCGACGGGCAGGGCATTGGCCTGCGCTGCATGGCTTACCAATATGTTTTTGTCGAACAGGCTATCCTCGATCAGACCCTTTACGGTTCCGGCGGCATGCGCCAGCAGCTTCAGATGCGGTGCCTGCGCCAACACGGCAGCGTCGATATGTGGCGAGCCCCAGGAGGTGATCAGGATCTCCGTCTCGCCAAGCAGCTTTCGCGCTCTTTCGTCGTCAAAACGTTCCATCGGCACGGCGTCGAGCACGCGGCCGACCGTATCGAGGCGCTGTATCAACTCAGGCGTCAAGACATGCTGCGTGCGTGCGGACTGCATGGCGAAGGCGATGGTGGGGCGGCCTGGGGCAGATTGGATCATGCCAGCCGTCCCGGCGCCTTGATGGCACTGACGGTGACGCCCTTTTCGACGATCAGCGCGCGCAAGGCATCGAGATCGGGTTTTCCCGGTGGCTTTGTCCAGGCGCCGGAGACGGCGGCGGGGTCGCGCTCGGCGAGGACGGCGGAAACAAGAATGGTTTCGCCGGCCGGGATTGTGCCGCGCAGTTGCGGTACCAACGTTTTGGCGACGATCAGATTGGTGTTCGGCGGCGCTTTCTGTGCCAGGCCGTCACGAGGTACAGTCGAGCCGAGATCGAGAATGCCGCTGAAATCCGCCTCGCCGACAACATAGGCCGCGCCTTTCTGTGAGGAGAGCGTATCGGCCTCCAAATCTCGCCGGGCAATGGCAAAACCGCCTTCAGCGGTCTGCAGTGGTCGCGGCGTGACGATCTTGTGCAGGCGGACATGCCAAGGCGCCGCGGGGATAAGCCAAGTTTCGACTGTGACATCGGACCAGGGCGACCACTTGGCGTAAAGCGTGTCGCCGGCGAGCTTCGCCTCCTCGTTGGCTTCACGGACGCGGTAATGCAGGCCGTCGTCGCTGAAGGCGAGCATGCTGTCGAAGGCGCCGCCGCCAAAAGCGCGTTCGTCGCTTTCGACGCTGAAACCGTAGCGGGCGGAATAGGCGAATTTGGCATATTTCTCCGGCCCAAAGCGCATCTGCAAGTTTTCCTGGCCGGAAGACAGCGCCACGACATCCGCTTTGCTATGCATCATCACCATGCCGGGGTGCTTGAGCGGCACGACCGCCGGTTCGGCAACATACGGCTTTTCCTCGGCGGTCCAAAAGGGATGCGTCGCGGAGAGCGCTAGCGGCAGGAAGGCCTTGAAGGCCCAGTAGGGGGAGCCTGAGGAATTGTAGTTTTCCGACATCAGCAGGTTGGGATAGCCGTAGCCGATTGGCAGCGTGCCGTCGCGATTGGTGATCGGCTTATCGGCCCACCAGCGCAGGTGCCGCAGGCAGAGCCCCTTGATTTCGCCCCAGGGCAGCGCTTCGACATCGGCAAAGGCGAGCGCCGACCAGAAGCCGGCGCAGGCGAAGCGGTAGGTCAGGCTGCGGCCGAAAGGCACGGTGGCGCCATCAGGCGCGAACCAGTGTCGGAAATCCTTGGCAAACAGGACTGCGCGTTCGCGATAGCGCTTGGCGCGGTCGTCGTCGACGAGCTTGGAATAGATCAGGCCGTAGAAATGCATCGCGAAGGGAATGTAATGATCGATACGCCTGACATTGCCATCGCGATACCAGCCATCGGCGATATAGAGCCCGTCCAATTCGCTGAGATAGTCCTCCGTCAGGCTGCGATGGAACTCGGCACCCAGCCGGTCGAGGGCGATATCCACGAGGACGCGGAAGAATTTCCAATTGTTGTCGGCATAGTCGAAGGTGCGGGCATGCTTGAGATAAGTGATCAGATTGCTGCGGGCTCTGCTGTCGAGCGGTTCCCAGATCTTTTCGGGTACCAGAGCAAGCGCAAAGCCCAGGGCGGCAAGTTCGACCATGCGCTGATCGCGGCTGTTGACGGTGCCCCAATATTCCGGATGGCTGGGATCGACGCCATTGGCGATCCCTTCGGCATAGCGGTCCCAATGGGCAAAGTCATCGCCGCCGGCACCGAGCGGCGCGAGGCCCCAGAGTGGACGGGCGAAACCCTCGAGATCGGCGGCAGCGCGGTCGAAATGCGCGCCCGCAGCATCGATGCGAACGCGGGCATTGCCTTTCGAGAAGTAAGGCAGAAGCGGATAGAACAGGTCGATCAACGCGCGGCGCATATCGGCGCGGTTTTCCAACGGATTGCCGGCGAGCGGGTTGGTGCTGGCGGGGTCGTAGATCATCGGTCTGGCTCTTTTTCGGTCGTCGCCGCTAAAGATGCGGGCTCAGGTTTCGGGCGGGATGGTGCCGCCGGGGATGGGTATGACGGCATGGCAAACTTGGCGCGCAGGCGCCTCGCGGTCGCGGAAACGGGCGGTCATCAGGCCGATGGCTTCGCGCCCGATTGCGTCGCGGTCAACGCGCATGGTGGCTAGGCGTGGATTGGTCATCAGCGCACAAGGCAGGTCGTCGAAGCCGACAACAGCGAAATCGTCCGGCACGCGCAGACCGGCTTCCATTACCGCTTCGAGCACGCCGACCGCGACGAAATCGTTCATGCAGAAGGCCGCGGTAAAACTGCGATCATCAGCAAGGGCGGCGATGGTAGCGGCATGGGCTTCCGCGCTGGCGCTCCCCTGGAACGTCAACGGCACCAGCCGACCTTTGCCACCTTCGATAGAAGCAATCGCTGCTTCAAAACCACGGGTGCGCTCGAGGATCGTCTGGCGATGCGAACCGGTCAGATGCAGGATGCGGCGATGGCCGGCGTCGATCAGCCGGCGCGTCGCCGCATAGGCGCCAAAGAAATTCGAGGGGGAGACGCCATCGAAGCGCAGTCTCGAATCGGTGCCGTTGACGAGCACGACCGGCGTGCCGCTGTCCTCCAGCCAGATGCGCAGCTCGTCGGATGGATCGATTCCGACGAGAAATAGACCCTCGGCGCCGGCCGTCTGGAGATATTCCTTGATATGATCGGGCGCTGTCCTTGCTTCACGCACGAGGCGTATGTCGAAAGGCATGCCACGTTCCGCCGCGCCGGCACGCAGGCCCTCGACAATGCCCTCGTAGAAGACGCTCAGGCCGCCGGTGACGCTGTCGCTGGCGATCAGCGCCAGCGCGGCGGGTACGGCTTCTGCTGCCTGTTTCAAGGGGTAGCCGAGATCGCTCGCCACTTTGAAGATCTGTTGGCGGATCGTATCGCTGATCCCAGGCTCGTTGGTCAGCACCCGCGACACCGTTGACACGGAGACGCCGGCCCTGCTGGCGATATCGGCTTGCCTGACACGTTTGGATCGAACTTCACTCATGTCGCAATACTTCTGCAAATTATGCAAATTTGCAAGAAAAAGATTGTTTATTGCGTTCTGCAATAGAATTGCATATCTTCGCATCGAACTTATCCGCAGGAGGCGTCGGGAGATCGTCGCGGATAGCACGCCATAGGCATCGCAAGAGAAGGAGGAATCTCATGCGCATGAATCGCCGTTCATTCATGATTGGAACTGCTGGAGCCGCCGCGGGCCTCGCTTTTGGTGCTGGCGGATCACTGCCTGCTTTCGCCGACTCGACGCAATTGCGGGCGATGTGGTGGGGTTCGGCCGATCGCAACAAGCGTACGGTCGCTGTCGCCGAACTGTTTCACACCAAGAATGCCGATATTTCCGTTGTTGGCGAAAGCATCAGCGGCGACGGCTATTGGACCAAACTCGCGACGGCGATGGCCAGCCAGGACATTTCCGATGTCTTCCAGCTCGAGCCGAGCACAATATCGGACTATTCGAAGCGTGGCGCCTGCCTGGCCCTTGACCAGTTCGTGCCCTCGACGCTGAAGGTGGACAGTTTCGGCAAGGACGTGCTGAAGCTGACGACGGTCGACAACAAGCTCTATGGCATCGGCCTCGGGCTTAATTCCTTCGCGCTGTTCTATGATGAGGACGCATTCAAGAAGGCCGGCTTGACGCCACCTGGTCCGACGACGACCTGGGCTGAATATGCCGACCTTGCGGTGGAAATGACCAAGGCATCCGGCAAGCGCAGCTACTGGGGCGGCCCTTACGGCGCGCGCTACAACTACGTCTTCGATGCTTGGCTGCGCCAGCGCGGCAAGAGCCTCTACACGGATGAGGGCGGTCTCGGTTTTGGCGTCGATGACGCCAAGGAATGGTACACCTATTGGGAAGATCTGCGTCAGCGCGGCGGCACCGTCTCGGCGGACGTGCAGACGCTCGACCAGAACGTCATCGAGAGCAACTGCCTGGCGCTCGGCAAATCGGCCATGGGCATGGCCTACTCCAACCAGCTCGTCGGCTACCAGCTCGTGGTCAAGAGCAAGCTCGCTATCACGCTTCTGCCGCGTGAAAAGAAAGACGGCCCCTCGGGCCATTACTATCGCCCGGCTCTGATCTGGAGCGTAGGCGCCACCACCAAGAATGGTGAAGCGGCCGCGAAATTCATCGACTTCTTCGTCAATGATATCGATGCCGGCAAAATTCTTGGCGTCGAACGTGGCGTGCCGATGTCACCTGCAGTACGCGCCGCCATCCTGCCGACGCTCAATCCCACCGAGCAGCAGACGGTGAAGTATGTCGATCTCTTGAAAGATCAGGTCGGCACCTATCCGGCGCCGGCGCCGCTCGGTTCGACCGAATTCGACCAGAACGTCATGCGCCCGGTCGCAGATCAGCTCGCTTTCGGCAAGATCACGGTTGCGGAAGCAGCGCAGAAGCTGGTGGACGAGGGGAAGGCAAAGTTGAAGAAGGGGTAATTGATAGCTGGCTATATTGGTGATGATCAGGTGAGTTCGGCTTTGCCGGAACTCACCTGATATGCATTCGTCGAAGAGCGCTTATTTCCCGTCCCACGGCTTCAGCGCATCGTGTTTCATCTGGCGCTGCTGTTCCGGCGAAAGCTTGTAGTCGCTGTGATAGGGCGCACTTTCGAACGAGCCGTAGGTCGGATTGGCGATGGCGATCCAGTCATGGCCGAAATGGGCGGCGTCAGCCTCGAAGACCTTGTCGCGTTCCTCGACTGTGCCCTTGTAGTCGTCGGTGAAGTCACCGAGATTATCGCCGAACATCAGGAGAATGCGGTAGTTCTTGGCGATGAAGGCGCGGCGTGTGCCCTTGGCCGAGCCCCAGTCCGGTTGCTCCTTGGCACTGAGGAAGGTGTCGACGTTGTCGCCCATCGGAAAGCCGAAGCGTTTCATTTCCTCGACGGTCGGCTTCTCTTCGTCGGCTGTGCGGTTGGTGACATAGAACACCTTCACGCCTTTCGAAGCGGCATATTGGGTGAACTCGACGGCACCCGGGATCGCAACGTCCCGCTCGGCGTTGACGTATTTGTTCCAGCTGTCCGGCGTAAAGCTGGTGCTGTTGATCACGTTCCATGCCTGGTAGGGCGAGGTGTTCAGGACGGTATCGTCAACATCGAGGATAATGGCGGGCGGCAGGTCCTGAAAGGCTCCTGTCTGTTCGGCCGGCGCTGCCGTCCAGCTCTTGTCCGCCAGCGCCTCGTCGAGCCGGTAGTGGGCGAGCGCATAGGCGCCCAGCGCATTGGCCTTGGCTTCGACCGAGGTTTGATCCCAGAGAACCGCGTTGAGATTGTCGTCGGGCATGGCTGTTGGCAGATCGGCGGCCAAAGCCGGCAGGGCGGCGGCGAGGCCGATGGCGGTGACGAGCGCCCGGCGCCCTAAATATCCGTTTCTCACGCTGTTCTCCTTATGAAATCACAGAAAATCCATGAATCATATCAACGGCTTCAGCTGCGCGCTGATATCATGATCCGGATAAGGATAGTTTGCGCTCGAGTGAAATGTGTCAAGTGTATGACAGTTGCGTGACGGCTTCTTTTGCCGATTTTCTGCTTTTGGTTCCAAACCCGCCAACGGCGAAGTCAATGGTGGGCTCCATGCCGTTGAGATGTGCCTCGAAATGCAGGTTTGCCAAGCCATTCGCGACAAAAAAACGCCGGAGCCCTTTCAGGCTCCGGCATCCGCATCTCGTCATGGCCGCGGCCTATTTCTTCGCGTCCGCCCAGCTCTTGACCAGTTCATCGTAGTTGATGGTAACCGGCTTTTCCTTCTCGTTTGCAACCTTCAACTGTGGAGCGAGATGGCCGTTCTTGACGGCATCGGCGTTCCAGTAGGCGAGATCATGCTCCTCGGCGAGCTTCGGACCGATGTCGCCCTGAACGCCGGCGCGTTCCAGGCGCTGCAGGACCCGCTCCTGATCGGCGCATAGGGCATCCATGGCGCCCTGCGCATCCTTCGCGCCGGATGCGGCGTCGCCGATCGCCTGCCACCAGAGCTGCGCCAGCTTCGGATAGTCCGGAACGTTAGTGCCGGTGGGCGACCACTGGACGCGTGCGGGCGAGCGATAGAACTCGATGAGGCCACCGAGTTCCGGCGCACGCTTGGTGAAGCTCTTGTCGCGAATGGTGGATTCGCGGATGAAGGTGAGGCCGACATGGCTCTTCTTCACATCCACCGTCTTTGACGTCACGAACTGCGCATAAAGCCAGGCGGCCTTGGCGCGGTCATCGGGAGTGGATTTCATCAGCGTCCAGGAACCGACGTCCTGATAGCCGAGCTTCATGCCGTCCTTCCAGTAGACGCCATGCGGCGAGGGCGCCATGCGCCACTTCGGCGTGCCGTCCTCGTTCATGACCGGCAAGCCCGGCGTGACCATGTTGGCGGTGAAAGCCGTGTACCAGAAGATCTGTTGGGCGACATTGCCCTGCGCCGGAACCGGACCGGATTCCGAGAAGGTCATGCCTTGCGCTTCCGGCGGTGCATAGGCCTTCAGCCAATCGAGATATTTCTGGAGGGAGTAGACCGCTGCCGGGCCGTTGGTGTCGCCGCCGCGCGCGACGCAAGAGCCGACCGGGCGGGAGTTGGCGTCGACCTTGATACCCCATTCGTCGACCGGCAGACCGTTCGGCAGGCCCTTGTCGCCGTTGCCGGCCATGGAAAGCCAGGCGTCGGTGAAGCGCCAGCCGAGCGACGGGTCTTTCTTGCCGTAATCCATATGGCCGAAGACCTTCTTGCCGTTGACATCGCGGCCGGTGAAGAACTCGGCGATATCCTCATAGGCCGACCAATTGACCGGCACGCCGAGATCGTAGCCGTATTTGGCCTTGAAATCGGCCTTGTTCTTCTCGTCGTTGAACCAGTCGTAGCGGAACCAATAAAGGTTGGCGAACTGTTGGTCGGGAAGCTGATAGAGCTTCTTGTCCGGAGCGGTGGTGAAGCTGGTCCCGATGAAGTCGGCGATGTCCAGGTCGGGATTGGTAACGTCCTTGCCTTCATTGGCCATCCAGTCGGTCAGGTTGCGCACCTGTTTGTAGCGCCAATGGGTGCCGATCAGGTCCGAATCGTTGACCCAGCCGTCATAGAGGTTCTGGCCGGTCTGCATCTGTGTCTGGATTTTTTCGACGACGTCGCCTTCCTGGATGACGTCGTGGGTGACCTTGATGCCGGTGATGGCGGTGAAGGCCGGCGCCAGAACCTGTGATTCATATTGGTGCGTCGTCAAGGTTTCCGAGACCACCTTGATCTCCATGCCCTGGAAGGGCTTGGCCGCATCGACGAACCATTGCATTTCCTTTTCCTGGTCGGCGCGCGAGAGTGTCGAGAGATCGCCGATCTCCTTATCCAGGAATGCCTTGGCTTCGTTCATGCCGGCGTGGGCCGACCCGGCCAGAGCCAGCAGCACGACTGCCGTTGTTGTTAAGAGATGCCGTCGCATATATTCCTCCCTACAGGTTGCGAGTGCATTGTCAGACGGCCAGACCCCCCGACCATCTGTATCGACTTGTCTTACTGCGCCGCTTGCCTATCGATGGGCAAAGGACGCGGTAACTCTTTGAAACCATGCTAGACCAGGCGGAAAACGCCGATGGCATAAACCACGGAAATGGCAAGAGCCCACCAAAGGCTGGGCCCTCCCAGACCCAACCAAGCGATATGAATGAAAGCGGCGCCGAGGAGCGAGACGAACAGCCGATCGCCGCGCGTCGTTTCGAAATGCAGGATGCCGACGCGGGGATGGCCACCGGGCGAAAAATATTCCCAGACCGCCATGCCGATCAGAATTACCAGGATCGTCACGAAGAACAGCACCGTCGGTAACGTCCAGGCCATCCAGGAAAAATCGGTATTCATGGCGGGTTCCTCTTAGACGCGGCCGAGCGCGAAGCCCTTGGCGATGTAGTTGCGGACGAAATAGATGACGAGCGCTCCGGGGATCAGCGTCAGTACGCCTGCCGCCGCAAGCAGGCCCCAGTCCATGCCGGCGGCCGAGACCGTGCGCGTCATGATGGCGGCGATCGGCTTGGCGTCTGTTGTCGTCAGGGTGCGGGCGATCAGAAGTTCGACCCAGGAGAACATGAAGCAGAAGAAGGCGGCGACGCCGATGCCGCTTGCGATCAACGGAATGAAGATCTTGATGAAGAAGCGGGGAAACGAATAGCCGTCGATATAGGCCGTTTCGTCGATCTCCTTCGGCACGCCGGACATAAACCCTTCGAGAATCCAGACGGCCAGCGGCACGTTGAACAGGCAATGTGCCAGCGCCACCGCAATGTGAGTGTCGATCAGGCCGAAGGCCGAATAGAGCTGGAAGAAGGGCAACGCGAAGACAGCCGGCGGCGCCATGCGGTTTGTCAACAGCCAGAAGAAGACATGCTTGTCGCCGAGGAAGCGGTACCGCGAGAAGGCGTAGGCTGCTGGAAGGGCGCAGGCAACCGAGATCACCATGTTCATGACAACGTAGGTGATCGAGTTGATATAGCCCTTGTACCAGGACGGATCGGTGAAGATGATCGCGTAATTGCGCAGCGTTGGCTCATGCGGATAGAACGTCAATCCGCTGACGATCTCCTCATTGGTCTTGAAGCTCATGTTGACGAGCCAGTAGATCGGCAAGAGCAGGAAGATAATGTAGAGCGTCGGCACCAGCCAGGACCAGCGCCCCTCCTCGCCATGCCGGCGCATCGGCTGTGTGCCGGTCGTGGCGGTAACGCCGGCGACCGGGCTGGAAGCCGCCATCTTGTTCATGGCGGTATCGCCTGCGGAGGTCGAAAGAGGTTTGCCGCTCATCGCGTCGCTCCCGCATCATAATTGGTCATGACGGTGTAGAAGATCCAGGACAGCAGAAGCACGATCAGGAAGTAGATGAGCGACATTGCCGCCGCCGGGCCGAGATCGAACTGGCCGAGAGCTATCTTGACGAGATCGATCGACAGGAAGGTCGTCGAGTTGCCGGGGCCGCCGCCGGTAACGACGAAAGGTTCGGTATAGATCATGAAACTGTCCATGAAACGCAGGAGCACGGCGATCAAAAGCACCCTGTTCATCTTCGGGAGCTGGATGTAGCGGAAAACGGACCAGCGCGAGGCGCCATCGATCTTGGCTGCCTGATAGAAGGCGTCGGGAATGGAAGCGAGGCCGGCATAGCAGAGCAGCACGACAAGACTGGTCCAGTGCCAGACATCCATGATGATGATCGTCATCCAGGCATCGGCCGGGTCGGATACGTAGTTGTAGTCGATGCCGAGGCCAACGAGGACATAGCCCATCAGCCCGATATCGCTGCGGCCGAACACTTGCCAGATCGTCCCCACCACATTCCACGGAATGAGCAGCGGCAGGGCCATCAGCACCAGGCAGACCGGCACGCCGATACCCTTCTTCGGCATGTTGAGGGCGATGAAGATGCCGAGCGGGATCTCGATCGCCAGGATGATGAAGGAAAAGATCAGGTTGCGGAACATGGCGTCCCAGAAGCGGCTGGAATGAAGAATCTCCTCGAACCACTGTGTCCCCGCCCAGAAGAAGACGTTGTTGCCGAAAGTATCCTGCACCGAATAGTTCACCACCGTCATCAGCGGAATGACGGCCGAGAAGCCGACCAGCAGCAAGACGGGGATGAGCATGAACCAGGCTTTGTTGTTCCAGGTCTTGTCCATCATCAGGCTCCCATCTCGACGCGCCAGGAGTTCGCGTAGATATTGATACCGGCGGGATCGAAGGCGATGTGCGGTTCGGCCGGGACGGTCTGATCCTCGCCGATGATGGCAACGATATCCTGGCCGTCCAGCTTGGCGCGTACCACCTTGCGGCGGCCGAGATCTTCGACCTGGGTGACCGTGGCTGGGATTCCTTCGCGGCCGAGGCGGACAAATTCCGGTCGTATGCCGAGTTCCGACCGGCCTTCGCGCCGCTCGATAGGGGCACCGGGGAGGATGATGGTACGGTCGCCGAGCCGCGCATTGCGGCCGTCGATTTCGACCGGCATGACGTTCATGCCCGGTGAGCCGATGAAATAGCCGACGAAGGTATGGCGCGGCCGCTCGAACAGGTCGTTCGGCGTGCCGATCTGCACCACCTCGCCGTTGTACATCACCACCACCTTGTCGGCGAAGGTCAGCGCCTCGGTCTGGTCGTGGGTGACGTAGACCATGGTGAAGCCGAACCGGCGGTGGAGCTGCTTCAACTGCGAGCGCAGCACCCATTTCATATGCGGGTCGATGACCGTCAGCGGTTCGTCGAACAGGATGGCGCTGACATCGGAGCGCACCAGGCCACGGCCGAGAGAGATTTTCTGCTTGGCATCGGCCGTCAATCCCCGCGCCTTGCGATGGGCACTGTCGGAGAGGCCGATCATCTCAATGATTTCATCGACCTTGCGCTTCACGTCGGCTTCCGGAACGTGCCGGTTGCGCAGGGGAAAAGCGAGGTTTTCATAGACCGTCATCGTGTCGTAGACGACCGGAAACTGGAAGACCTGGGCGATGTTGCGCTCCTGCGTCGACAGTCTGGTCACGTCCTTGCCGTCGAAGAGGATGCGGCCTTCCGAGGCGCGCACGAGACCGGAAACGATATTGAGCAGAGTGGTCTTGCCGCAGCCGGATGGCCCGAGCAGCGCATAGGCGCTGCCGTCCTCCCAACTGTGATGGACTTCCTTCAGCGCATAGTCGGCATCGGATTTGGGGTGATCGTTGTAGGCGTGTCTTATATGGTCCAGGTCGATGCGTGCCATTGGCCGTGTCTCTCCTCAGGCGGCCCGTTGCAGGGCGGGTGTGACGGCGGCGCCGTTGGTGTCGAACACCATGATGTGGCGCGGGTCGATGTAGACATCGATCGAGTCGTCAACATCGATGTCCTCGACGCCCTGGATCAGCATGACCCAGCGCCGATCGGCGAAATCGATGTGGATGAAGCTTTCCGAACCGGTGATCTCGGTCACCATCACCCTTGCCGGCGCCGCGACGGCCTCGGATGTCTGTGGTTTCAGCGCTAGATGGTGCGGCTGGAAGGCGATTGTGTAGGGGCCGTCCGGCTGGGCTTCGAGGCCTTGCGGCACGGGCAGACGCATATTGCCATTCAGCACGAAGAGGTTGCCGCGCTTGTCGAGCGAGATCGTGTTCAGCGGCGGATCGGCGAAGGTGACGGCAGTGATCAGGTCCTTCGGCCTGTGGAAAACATCGATCGTCGGTCCGAATTGCGTGATCCGGCCCTTCGACAGGGTTGCGGTATTGCCGCCCAAAAGCAGTGCTTCCGACGGTTCGGTCGTGGCGTAGACGTAGATAGCGCCGGATTCGGCAAAGATTTTCGGCAGTTCGGCGCGCAGTTCTTCGCGCAGCTTATAGTCGAGATTGGCGAGCGGCTCGTCGAGCAGCACCAAGCCGGCATTCTTGACGATGGCGCGGGCAAGCGCTGTGCGCTGCTGCTGGCCACCGGAAAGGCTAAGCGGCAGGCGGTCGAGGAAGGGACCGAGCCGCAGGAGATCGGCCGCTTTCTTCACTTCGCGGTCGATCGTCGCCGCATCGGCACCGTTGAGGCGCATCGGCGAGGCGATATTGTCGTAGACGGTCATGGCGGGGTAGTTGATGAATTGCTGGTAGACCATGGCGACGTTGCGGCGCTGCACGGGTACGCCCGTTACGTCGACGCCGTCGACATGAATCGTGCCCGAAGTCGGCTTGTCCAGCCCTGCCATAAGCCGCATCAGCGACGTCTTGCCCGAAAGCGTCGGTCCGAGGAGGACATTCAGCGTGCCGCGCTGCAGCGTCAGGTTCGTTTCGGCGATATGCGTTTCGCCGCTGACAGACTTCGACACGTTTCTGAGTTCAAGCACGATATGCTCCTTCCATGCGTCGTATAGTGACGCTGCGACGGACTGCCGGCCGCGAGGCCCGTTTGTACCCATTGGGCAGCGATCCGGAGGATATGACCCTGCCGCGATCGTTATGTCTTCACTGAACGATGCCCGATGCCGAAGCCGGCTCGGGCATGGGCGCCTAATGCCGCGTCACTTCGATAAACTCGCAGCGGCGGTATGGTCGTGAGGAAGTGGGTTGCTTCAATCTGGATGTGAAGGATTCGCGATGGAACAAGCCATGGCTGATATGGTTTGGAGCGCGTAAAGTGGAAGCGTGCCTTCCCTTTGCAAGGATGCAGCCGGTGCGCTCCATGGAACTGCGGCTCACACCGCAATCGATGACATCTATGCCGTCGATTAGACCTTTGGACAATTGTACCTCCCCCGTTTCGATTTCTACCCCTCACGCGAAAACCGAAACTAGAATGACGATAAATGAAGCCAAAGGAATGTCAAACGAAAATTGGGTGGGTCTCGGTTTCCAACCGAAACTCATCTTGAGGCACATATTTTCGGAAGCAATGACGCAGCCGGTAAGCGATTGATCAGGATTGAAATTGGCCGAAAATCCGCCTTTGAACGTAGAAAGCCGAGACGGCGGTTTTGCACCGCGCGCTCGGCTTTCCCTTTGTGAACAGGGTCGAAAAATCAGGCGAAAAAGTCGCGGTCATCCTCGGCGAGATAGCGCTTGGCCTTTTCCGGGATGAGATCGACGCCCATGCCGGGACGGTCGATGACATCGATGAAGCCGTTCTTGACGATCACCTCCGGCAGTCCTTCGACGATGTCGTACCACCAGTCGGGATCGCCGGTCGTGTATTCGAAAGCGATGAAGTTGGCGGGAAGCGTGGCCGAAACCTGGATCAACGCCGCCAATCCGAGCAGGCCGTTGGCGGTGCCGTGCGGAGCGAAAAGGATCGAATGCAGGTCGGCATATTCGGCGATCCATTTGAGCTCGGCGATGCCGCCGACATCGGCCGGATCGGGGCCAAGCACGTTGACGGCCTGGGTTTCGATCAGCTCCTTGAAGTTCTGGCGCAGATAAATCTGCTCGCCGGTATGGATCGGCGTGGTACTGACGCGGGTCAGTTCGCGGTAGACCCCCGCATTGACCCAGGGCGTGTAGTCGCCGGTCAGGAGGTCTTCGATCCAGAGCAGATTGTAAGGCTCCAGCATGCGGGCCAGCCGGATGGCGTCTGATAGCATCCAGCCAGGGCCGCAGTCGAGAGCCAGACCGATCGTGTCGCCGGCGACCTCTTTCATAGCGGCGACGCAATCGACGAAATGGCGCAATCCTTTTTCGGTGATCGGGCCACGATCGAGCGCACCGTGGAAGGGGCTGGCGTTCGGTTCGCCGTAGTAAAAGTTCGGAATCTCGCGTTTCATCGGCGAATGAAAGCCGATCGGCTGCTTGATGATGGTGAAACCCTCAGGCAGGGCCATCATCTTCTTGAGATCGTCGGCAAGGTCCTCCGGGCGGTGGCCGGCGAGCGGAAAGCGAATGGAGCCGTTGTAGACGCGGACACGGTCGCGCACCCTGCCGCCGAGCAGCTTGTGGACGGCGACGCCAGCCGCCTTGCCGGCGATATCCCAGAGCGCCATTTCGATGACACTGACGGCCGAACCCCAGGGCTTGAAGCCGCCACGTTGGCGAATCTTCAGCATGCAGCGCTCGACATTGGTCGGGTCCTCGCCCATCAGCGCATCGCGGAAGGCGAGGATGTGCGGTTTCAGATAGGGCTTCCAGGTCTCGGCCTGGCCATAGCCGGAAATGCCGTCATCGGTGACGATCCGCACGATCGGGCTCTTGCCGATGATGGCGCATTTGACGTCGACGATCTTCATTGCTCCTCCTGTTTCCTCTTGGCGCATGATCTGATCCAAAAAACCGCTTCACACTTTTTGGGATCATGCGCCGATAGCTGTTAGACCGGCATGGCCTCGCTCATCGCCCGCGCCGCGTCGATGGCGGCTAACCGGATTTCCTCCATACGGCTCGGTTCGGCACCCGCCAGGAACGGCACGCTGATCGCCGCCGCCAATCGTCCCGTCTTGGCGAAGACCGGGGCGGCGAAGGCGTGGATGCTGGGGGCGTTCTCGCCGCGATCCTGCGCCCAGCCGAGACGTTTGATGCGCACAAGCTCGCTCGCCAGCCTCTTGGGATCGGTGATCGATTTCGGCGTATAGCCGATCAGCGGCTTGGCCAGCCAGACGGCCAACTCGTCCGGCGGCAGGTGCGCCAACAGTAGTTTGCTGGCCGCACCGGCATGGATCGGCATGCGCTGGCCAGGCGCTACGGTGAGCGCATATTCGCGCCGTCCCTGCGAAGCCGCCACTACCAATATGCCGTCTTGGTCGATCACCGAAAGCTTGCTGCCTTCGCCGAGTTCGGTCGAAAGCCGGTCGAGAAAAGGCTGGCCGATGGCGGCAATGTCGATGTCGCTGACGCTGGCGACGACATGAGAGGCAAGGGTCAGCAGCCGCCGGCCGAGCGTGTAGCTGCCATTGTCGTCACGGCGCACCATGTCATGGCCCTGCAGCGTATTGAGGATACGGTAGATCGTCGTACGCGGCAGGGAGAGGTGTGCTGTCAGCTCGCGGATCGTGGCGCCATTCGATCGCCGTTCGAGCTGGCCGAGCACATCCATCATGCGGTCGATGACCGGAATCGTATGCTTCGCCACTGCCGTTTCATTCGTATCATCAATCATTCAAACTTGGTCTCGGAGGCGTTGACATTTCTTTGGTCCTCCCATTACCATGCATTATTGAACAGAGGAAGTTCAAATATGGATAAGGCGAACTGATCGTTTTGTCTAGGAGCGGCGCCGTCCGAGTCCGTTCCGTGTGAGGAGGAAAATCACGATGCAAAGAGATACGGCTGATATTGCCGACAAAGCCGCGCGCTTCAAAAAGCTTTATACCGCGGCCGTCTACGACATCTTGGACGAGATGGGCCTGCCCAATCAGTGCATTGATCTCGGCATCCGCGCGCTCGACCGCTCGATGCGCATCGCCGGCCCGGCTTTCACCGTGAAGGTCAGTGCCGATGTACGCACCGACGAGGAATATGACATCGAAGAGGTCAAGACCTTCACCTTCTTCCGCAAGATGTATCCGGGTTGCGTCGTGCTGATTGCGGCTGCCGGCGAGCGTCACTCCGGCCACTGGGGCGAGCTGATGAGCACGGGTTCAAAGAGCCGCGGCGCCACCGGCATCGTGGTCGACGGCGGCATTCGCGACGGCAACATCCTCATCAATATGGAGGATTGGCCGGTCTTTACCCGCTACCTCTCGCCGATCGAGTCGCGCAAGCGCACCCGCATCAGCGGCATCGAAGTGCCGATCGCGGTGACCGGCACGCTGACGGCGCAGATCCGTGTCGATCCCGGCGACTGGCTGTTTGGCGACATGGACGGCGTGGTCGTCATTCCGGCCGACAAGGTCGATGCCGTGCTCCAGCGTGCCGAAGAGATGATCACTATCGAAAACCGCTCCCGCAATGAAATCCGCGCCGGCGGCGATGTCGCCGATGTCTATGCCAAATATGGCCGTCTCTGAATTCGATCAGGAATTTTCAAACATGCTCACGGTTTCTTCGATTGCCCATGTCGCCATCCGCGTGAAGGATATCGACGCTTCGCTCGATTTCTACGTCAACAAGCTCGGTTTCTCCGAGATGATGCGGCTCGACAAGGACGGCCGGCTCTGGCTCGTCTATCTGCGCATCACCGATGACCAGTATCTGGAAGTCTTTCCGGAGGGAGAGGGCGATCGCGCCGCCGAGCGCGAGGCTGTCGGCTTCAACCATGTCTGCCTTGCCGTTCCGGATATCCAGAAGACTGTGGCCGAGTTGGACGCGCTCGGCATCGAGCGCATCCGTCCTGTCATCAAGGCGGCCGATAATAATTGGCAGACCTGGATCGAGGACCCGGACGGGCATCGTATCGAACTGATGCAGATGGCTGATGACAGCCTGCAGTTCCAGGCGATCGAACGGTTGAAGGCGGCGGCAAAGTAAGTCGCGAGGAGGGGCCGCCGGTTACAGTCCGCGGCCGGGAGGAAACCATGAAAATCACGGCCCAGAAGGTCTTTGTCGCCAACGTCTCGCGCACCAATTTCGTTTTCGTCAAACTCTATACCGATGAAGGCTATGAGGGTGTGGGCGAAGCCACGCTGGAATGGAAGACCAAGACGGTCGTCTCGGCGCTCGGGGAACTGGAACGCGTGCTGATCGGTCGCGACCCCTTCGCGGTCGATGCGATCGTCGAGCAGCTGCACCGCGATTCCTATTGGCGCACGGGTGCCGTCTTCCGCACGGCGCTCGGCGCCATCGAGGCGGCGCTGCTCGACATCAAGGGCAAGGCGCTCGGCGTGCCGGTGTTCGAGCTTCTCGGCGGCAAATATCGCGATCGCGTGCAGTGCTATGCCAATCACTGGTTCTTCGGCGCGACGACGCCGGATCAATATGCCGAGAATGCCCGCAAGGCGGTCGCTATGGGCTACAGGGCGCTGAAATGGGACCCGTTCGATGTCGCCGACCTCGAAATGGACCGCAAACAGCGCCGCCAGACCATCGATATCGTCGCAGCCGTTCGTGATGCCGTCGGACCTGAGGTCGACCTGATGCTCGACGTGCACGGTCGGCTCAATGTGCCGACCGCGATCGCCATGTGCCGGGAGTTGGCGCCCTACGATCTCAGATGGATCGAGGAGCCGACGCCGCCGGAAAGCATCGATGCGCTGGTCGATGTCCGTGCCCACAGCCCCGTGCCGATCGCCGCCGGCGAGCGCTGGTTCGAGCCGGGCAAATTCCTGGAGGCCCTGAACAAGAAGGCCGTCGACATTCTGCAGCCGGATGTTTCGCACGCCGGGGGCATGGGCGAGACCAAGCGCATTTCGCATATGGCGCATCATCACCTGATCCCGGTCGCGCCGCACAATCCGGTCGGTCCGGTGATGAATGCCATGACGCTGCATATGTCGGTGGCGGTGCCGAATTTCTCGATCTTCGAGACGGTGTCGGTCGATGTGCCCTGGCGCAAGGAACTGGTCAACGAGACGCTGCAATTCGAGGATGGCGCCATTCTCGCGCCGACTGCACCCGGTCTCGGCGTCGAGCTGATCGAGGAAGCCTGCGCGCGTTATCCCTACGCGCCCTACAACGTGCCGCTCTTCGATGGCAGCATGAACACCAGCGGTGTCGCGACCGGCGCTGCGACGCTTTCGAATGCGCCGAAAAAGTGAGTCGCGTCAGGGAATTGACAGTGAAACGCTCTTGTCGCAAGTTTACTAAAGAATTGACGAGTTTCAAATTTGAACTAATTGATCGGGAATACCAGCATCGTCTTGGGAGGACGTGGTGAGGGTAGGTTTGACACTCAGCGGTGATCGGTTGAGCGAGGAGGGTGCGCGCTATGCTGCCCAGCTCGGGGTCAACGACGTTGTGGTGCATCTAACTGATTATGCGCGCAATTCAGAAGGCGATCCCTATCGCGAGGGCGTCGGGCCGATCAATGGCGAGTGCATCGATGCGCCGCTATGGAGCTATGAGCGCATGGCCGACATCGTCTCGATGTGCGCTCGCCACGGTCTCAGGATCGCGGCGATGGAGAATATTTCACCGAATTTCTGGTCGGATATCCTGCTGGACGGTCCGAAGAAATTCGAACAGATGGATGGGTTGAAGCAGTTGGTGCGCGATGCCGGCCGGGCCGGCATTCCCGTCATCGGCTATAATTTTTCGCTCGCCGGCGTCTGGGGCTGGCAGCAAAAGCGCATCGCCCGCGGCGGCGCCGTGACCGCAGTCTTCGATGCGGATGAGTTCGATGCGCAAAGCCCGCTTCCGGACGGCACGATCATGAATATGCGCTATCGCCCGGCGGTCCCCGGTGCGGCGGCGGTAACAGTCAGCGAGCCGGAGCTTTGGGCGCGTTTCGCCTGGTTCCTGAAGGAATTGGTGCCGGTCGCGGAGAAGGCGAATGTGCGGCTTGCGGCCCATCCCGACGATCCGCCGGTGGAGCGGTTGCGCGGTACGGCGCGCCTCGTCAACAGCCATGCCAAATATGAGCGGCTTCTGGCGCTTGCGCCGAGCCCGGCCAATGCCCTCGAATTCTGCATAGGCTCGCTCGCCGAGATGACCGAAGGTGACATCTACAGGACGACCCGGCATTTCGCCCGCGCGGGTGCGATTGCTTACGTTCATTTCCGTAACGTGCGCGGCAAGGTTCCCCACTATGTCGAGACCTTTGTCGATGATGGGGACGTCGACATGGCCGAGATCGTCCGTGTGTTGCGCGACGAGGATTTTGAGGGGGTCATGGTGCCCGATCATGTACCGGCGCTGGATTGCCCCGCGCCCTGGCATGCGGGCCACGCCTATACGGTCGGCTTCATCAAGGCCTTGACAATGAACGCCGATGCGCTCGGCCCGGCCCGGTCGCAGGAGGTGGCGTCGTTCGAGGGGGAGAAGGCTGCTTCATAGAGCAAAGCCCATGACCGGCCGGAGGAAAAATGGCGGCGATCGTGCCGTCTATAAAGGAGGAGACGATGAGCAAATACAGAATGGCGGCCTTCGCGGCTGTCGCGTTTTCGGCAGCGTCGCTTTTGAGCAGCGTTGCCATGGCCGGCGAAGTCGTCTGGTGGACGCCCAACTGGGGTCAGCCGCGCGCCGAAAAGCTGGCCGCCGATTTCCAGAAGGCCAATCCCGGCATTACCATCAAGCTGGAGATCACCACTTCCAACGGCCTGCCGCAGCGGATCCTGACCGCGCTGCAGTCGGGCGCCGCACCTGACGTCATCGAAGTGCAGCATCCCTGGGTGCAGGGTTATGCGCAGTCGGATCTCGTGTTGCCGCTCGATGACGTCATTCAGGACAAGGACGATTACAACAAGGCCGCCATTAACTACGACACCTATGACGGCAAGCTCTATGGCATCCCCTATCGCATCGAATGCGTCGGCGTGATGTATAATCTCGATGACTTCAAGGCTGCCGGGCTCGATCCGGCCAATCCGCCGCAGACCTGGGATCAGTGGGCCGACGCCGCCAAGAAAATGACGACCGGCGGCAAATTCGGCATGGCGATCACCGGCGGCGGTGAGGTCGGCAATACCATCACCCGCCTACTGCCGCTGATCTGGATGAACGGCGGCAACATCATCAGCGATGACGGCAAGACCGCCGTGGTCAACTCGCCGGAAGCCGTGGCGGCGGTGAAGTTCTACACCGACTTCTACAGGAACAAATATTCGCCGGACTCAACGCTGCAGAACGATGGGATCGCCAACCGTCAGCTCTTCATCGCCGGCAAGGTATCGATGTATCAGACCGGCCAGTACGATGTTGCGCCCATCCGTCAGGCAAACGCCAAGATCAACCTTGGCGCTATGGCGACGCCGCATCCCGAGGGCAAGCAGACGGCCGGCGTCATCGGAGGCTGGAGCTTTGTCATCCCGAAGGACGCCAAGAATCCGGATGACGCCAAGAAGTTCCTGCAATTCCTGAACACGTCGGACAACCAAGGCTTCTTCACCGACACCTTCCCGGCTCGCGTCTCGGCGCTCAACCTGCCGCGCTTCCAGGATCCGATGTTGAAGCAGTTCGCGGCGATCCTGCCCTACGGCCGGCCGTCTCCGAACACGCCGCATTGGGTGCAGATCAGCCAGGCACTGTTCGACGGCATCCAGCGGGTCCTTTCGGGCGACCAGGACCCAAAGGCTTCGATGGACCAGGCCAATGACGAAATCCAGGCGCTGCTGGATAGCTGAGCGTTTGGCAAATAATGCGATATCCGGGGCGGCGGTCGTCCGCCCCGGGACGCGCTCGCCAAACCGCTGATGACTCCGGATTTCGGGCAATCATTTACCAGAAAGGCTGACCCATGGGCCGCCAATCGACGGGACTTCTTTTCATTCTGCCGGCGATGATCGTGCTGGCGATGCTGATCGCCTATCCGGTGGTCTATACCGGCTATCTCAGCGCCACCGATGCCCGCGGGGTCCTGACGATCAAGAATTATGCCAATGTGCTTCGGCCCGCGGTCACGACGCAGGCTTTTATCAATCTCATCTATTTCGTCGGCGGTTCGATCGTCTTCCAAGTGGTGCTCGGCACGGCGGCGGCAATCCTGCTCAATCTGGAATTCACCGGCCGCAGCCTGCTGCGCTCCATTACCCTCATCCCGTGGGTCGTGCCCGGCATCGTCGCAGCCACCACCTGGGCGTGGATGTTCCATACCGAGTTCGGCATCATCAACTATATGCTGACCGGCTCGGGCGTCATTCCCGCCCCCATTAGCTGGCTTACCAATCGCGATACGGTGATGCCGGTGCTGATCGCCATCAACGTCTGGAAGCTTTTCCCCTTTGTCGCCATCATGGTGCTGGCCGGTCTGCAAGCTATTCCCGCCGATCTCTATGAGGCGGCCAAACTCGACGGCGCCAATTTCTGGCAGGAGGTCCGCTTCGTAACGCTGCCGCAGGTCCGGCCGGTGATCACGGCGGTCACGCTGCTGCTGGTGATCTGGGGGCTGAATTCCATCACCATCATTTATGCCATCACCGGCGGCGGCCCGGCCAACCGGACGCTGATCACGCCGATCCAGATATTCAAGCTCGCTTTCGAGAGCTTTCAGTTCAATCAGGCGGCCGCACTGTCGGTAATCTTCTTTGTCGCGGCGGCTATCATCGTTGCGATCTATCTGAAAATGCAGGCGATATCGGCGAGGGAAGCGCGATGAACAGAAGCGTCCTTGCGACCATTATCATCGCCGTCTCATCGATTGTGCTTGTGCTGGTGTGCCTCTTCCCCTTCGCCTGGATGGCGCTGTCGTCGATCAAGGCCCTGCCGGAGCTCTATACCGTGCCGCCGCATTGGCTGCCCGATGCGCCGACGATCGGCAACTACATCACAGTGATCTTCAACTCCAATATCCCACGCTATTTCATGAACAGCGTCATCATCTCCGTCGGCTCGACGGTTCTGGCGCTGATCCTTGCCGTCTTCGCCTCATACGGGTTCGCCCGTTTCGATTTCAAGGGAAAGCCGTTCTTTCAGACCTTCGTGTTGGTCGGGCAATTGCTGCCCACGGCGGCGATCATCGTGCCGCTGTTTATCACGCTGCGCTATCTGCATCTGGTCAATACCTACTGGGGCCTGATCCTCGTCTACATGATCATCACCCTGCCACTCAGCGTCTGGATGCTGACCAGTTATTTCAAGGCGATCCCGATCGAGCTGGAGGAAGCGGCGATCGTCGATGGCGCCTCGCGCCTCGGCATCCTCTTCCGCATCACCTTGCCGCTGTCGACGCCGGGGCTGGTGGCGGTGCTCATCTATGCCTTCGTCACCACCTGGAACGAATTCATCTTCGCGCTCTGCTTTGCCACAGACAGTTCCGTGAAGACGTTGCCGATCGGCCTTGCCGAATTCTCGACCGAATTCAACACCGACTGGGGCGGGGTGATGGCCGCCTCGATGGTAATGACGGTACCGATCGCGCTGCTTTTCCTGTTTTTCCAAAACCTCTTTGTTGGCGGGCTGACCGCCGGCGCAACCAAGGGATAGGATTATGACGACAGACAAGACCATTCCGAAACTGGGCCTCGGCACCGGCGGCCGTATCGGTGATGACGGCGTGGCGGCCATTTCGAAGGCTATCGAGATCGGTTATCGGCACCTCGATACGGCGCAGAGCTACAACAGCGAGGATTCCGTCGGCAAGGCGGTGCGGACATCCGGCTTGCCGCGCGGCGATTTCTTCATCACCACCAAGGTCGCCGACACGAGGCTCGACAAGGCTCAGTTCCTGCCATCCGTTCGCGCCAGTCTCGATACGATCGGTCTCGATCAGGTCGACCTGCTGTTGATCCACTGGCCGTCACACAAGGATGCAGTGCCATTCGAGGATTACGTGCTGGCGCTCGGCGAAGCCCAGCAGAAGGGCTATGCCCGGCTGATCGGCGTCTCCAACTTTCCGATCGCCCTGCTGGAGCGAACCCGTAACTTGCTCGGCCCGGATGCAATCGCCACCAACCAGGTGGAGATCCATCCCTATCTGCAGGCGCCGAAGCTCATCGCCTATGCCCGCAGCATCGGACTGACGCTCACGGCCTATCAGCCGCTGGCCAAGGGCGAAATCCGCGGCGATGCGGTGCTTTCAAAAATCGGCGCCGCCCACAGCGTTTCGGCTTCGGCGGTCGCGCTGGCCTTCCTGATGGCCGAAGGACATGTTGTCATCCCATCTTCCTCCAGCGAGGCAAATCTGCGCGGCAACTATGCAGCTCTCGGCATCTCGCTCAACGAAGCGGCGATGAACGAGATCCGAGCGCTCAACCGCGGTTATCGCCGCATCAATCCCGAAAAGTCGCCCCGCTGGGACGATTGACCCCTTTCCTCGATATGCGGAGTTAGACCCTTGGGCTCAGTGAAAATTGCAGAGGTACGTAAGAGCTACGGTGCGCTGGAAGTTTTGCATGGCGTTTCCGTCGATATAGCGGATGGCGAGTTTACCGTGCTGGTCGGCCCTTCAGGCTGCGGCAAGTCCACGCTGCTGCGTATGATCGCCGGCCTCGAAGCCATCAGCGGCGGTGAGATCGCCATCGACGGCAAGGTCGTCAACAACGTCGCTCCCAAGGAGCGCGACATCGCCATGGTCTTCCAGTCCTACGCGCTTTATCCGCATATGACGGTCGAGGCCAATATGGGCTTTTCGCTCCGGCTTGCCGGTGCGCCCAAGCCGGAGATCGCCAAGCGGGTGGCGGAAGCGGCGCGCATGCTTAGCCTCGAGCCCTATTTGCAGCGCTATCCCCGCCATCTTTCCGGCGGCCAGCGCCAACGCGTCGCCATGGGCCGCGCCATGGTGCGCAATCCCAAGGTCTTCCTCTTCGACGAGCCTCTGTCGAACCTGGATGCGAAGCTGCGCGTGCAGATGCGCTCGGAGATCAAGCAGAATCATCAGCGGCTGAAGACCACGACGATCTACGTCACCCATGACCAGATCGAAGCCATGACCATGGCCGACCGCATCGTCGTCATGCATGGCGGCATCGTCGAGCAGATCGGCTCGCCGCTCGAACTCTATGACCACCCCGCCAATCTTTTTGTCGCCGGCTTCATCGGCTCGCCGAGCATGAACATCCTCAAGGGACGACTGGACGGCGGCAGCTTCGTCACGGAAAGCGGGATGCGGCTCGCCGTCAATGGCGCGGCCGCGCGTGGCGATCAGCCGATCACGCTCGGCATCCGCCCGGAGCATTTGAGATTGGACCCGCAAGGACTTCCCGCCGAGATCGTCACTGTCGAGCCGATGGGCTCGGAAACCCAGGTGGCCATGCGGCTCGGCGGTCACGACCTGATCGGCGTCTTCCGCGAGCGTATTCTCAACGCTCCGGGAGAGATCCTGAAGATCGGTGTCGAGACCCACCAGATTCACCTATTCGACACCGAAACGGGTAAGCGGCTGGAGGGCTAACTGGCGAACGCCTGCTACTCGCCGGCAATGCCGATCAACAGCAGCAGGCAATCGCCGCCAAACCGACACCGGCTACCGGCAAGGCAAAATCTGTCGCCACTTTTCTGGTATTGCTCTAAAGCCAGTTGATGCGCTTCAGCACCCAGAGGGTGGCGATCGACGTGACTGTGACGAAGGCGACGATAACGATAAAGGCCCAGGTGTCGTTGACGCCGGGAATGCCGCCGACATTCATGCCGAAGAGGCCGGCCACGACACTCGGCGGCAGAAGCAGGGCGGCAAGGGCGGCGAGGCGGTTGGAATTGCGGGCAATGCGCTCGCTGATGACGGTCGACAAGTCGTCATGCAGGATGCTGGTGCGGTCGCGGATGGCATCGAGATACTCGATGTAACGCATCAGCTTGTCGATGACCTCGCGCATGCGCAGCTTGTCGCGTTCGGCAAGCCAGGGCGCATCGTCATGCTCGATGCGGTTCAGTGCATCGCGTTGCGGCGCCAGATACCTGCGAAGCTGCACGGCTCGCCGGCGCAGCAGCTTCAGACGTTCGCGCACCTGGCCGGCTTCGCCATGAAAGATCAGCTCGTCAAGATCGTCCACCTCTTCGTCCATTGCGTCGAGCACGGGCTCGAGGTCGCGCACCAGCTTGTCGCCGATCAGGGCGAGCAGGTCACCGGTGCGCTGCGGCCCCTTTTTCTTCTCCAGCGACAGGCGGATATCGCGCAGCGCCGTGATGTAGTGGCCGCTGTCGCGGAGCGAGACGATACGGTCGCCATCGACCCAGAGATGCAGGGGCACAAGGTCGATGTCGGCGGGTTTCTGCGTCACGCCATCGGGCGATGTGGCGCAGACGCCGCGCAGGATGATCAGCAACCCGTCGCCCACAGGTTCGACACGAGGGCGCGAATCCTCTTCCAACAGCGCTTCGATTACGAAGGGGTCGAATCCGCTTTTGTGGGTGACCCAGTCGGCCGTAGCAGGATGGTCGCGCTCGAGATGCAGCCATGTCACGCCTTCTCCGGGCTTCCAGGCACAGACCTCATCCATGCAAAGCTGCTTACAGCCGCCATGTCCGTCGAGCAGGGAGGCGAAACGCAATCCGGGCTCGGCGCCATAGCTGACTGTCGGGGTGTTCGATGTTTCCGTTGTGCCCTGATCCATTCAGCCTCCATGGCAGCGAAAAACGCAGCCAGCACAAGAGTTTGTGGCATGGCGGCGTCATTTTATCAGTTCGGGCTAAAGTCGCAAGCGCGGCCCGGTTGGCGCAGCGGTGACATGTATCTTCCCCTACCGAGTTGAAGGGTTCGCGGACGATGTGCGGTCACCGGAACGAAACTTCAGTATGTATTTGGCCACGTCGATAAATGCGCGGAGCTTGGGTGCGGTGGCGGCGCGCTTTGGATAATATAGAAACAAACCAGGCTCTTCGATTGCAGTTTCAGGCAGTAGCTGCGTCAATATTCCACTTTCGATTTCCGCTCTCGCCAGGGGTTCCATGAGATAGGTGATGCCGACGCCCGCCAGGGCAAGTTCCTTGGCATAGGTGGCATCGGTAACGATCGAGCTTCCCCTGACGGCGACAGAGACCATAGTGCCACCGTCGTTTAGTTCCCAGTCGTAGAGGCTGCCCGCAGTGATTTGCCGAAACCCGATGCAGTTGTGATTTGCGAGTTCCGATATGGCTCGCGGCTCGCCTTTTCGGGCCAAATAATCCGGCGCCGCGACCAGGATCATCTTGAAGGGAGCGGTCAAACGCGTGGCGACCATATCCTGCGCGATCATTTCTCCCAGCCGTACTCCGGCGTCGAAACCGCGGGCGATGATATCAACCGATGCATCGTCGATGGCGATTTCCACCGTCAGTTGGGGGAAACGCTGCGAGAGTTCGATAATTACCGGTGTGATTGCCAACGCCAGCGCCGTCCGAGGGACGTTGAGACGCAGCACACCTGCTACATTGCCAGTGTTTGCGCGAAATTGATCAAGCCCGTCTTCGATCTGAGAGAACCCAGGCCCGATTATGCCCAGAAGATGGTTTCCGGCTTCAGTCAACGCGACGCTCCGGGTGGTGCGAGCGAACAATGTCGCGCCAAGCCGCGATTCGACCATGCGGATCGCATGGCTCACGGCGGAGGGGCTTAAGCTAAGCTCCGCAGCCGCACCGGCGAAACTGCCCTGGCGTGCCACCGCAAGAAATACCGGTAAATGAGCAAGGAGATCGCGGTCCATTCATGAATTCTATCGCATAAGGAGTGCGGATAGAACCATATTATCAATCTATCAGGCGCGGATATAGTGGCTATCAACATCAGCCGCTTGGGAAATCACCGCTATGTCCACGTCAACTCCCACATGGTTCATCACCGGCGCTTCGTCCGGATTTGGCCTCGCATTTGCTCAATATGCGCTCTCGAAAGGCTATAATGTCGTTGCCACCGCGAGAGCGACGGAAAAACTTCAGTCGCTGCAGGCCGAAGGTGACCGCCGGCTTTTGGTGGCCGAACTCGATGTGACCCGCACAGGCGCCGCAGAGCAGGCGGTTACGGCCGCCATTGCGAAGTTCGGCGGCATAGACGTCCTCATTAACAACGCAGGCTATGCAATTGTCGGAGCGCTGGAGGAAACGCCCGAGACAGAAATCCGCGCGCTGATGGAGACAAATTTCTTCGGTGCCATGGCTGTCACCCGCGCAGCGCTTCCCCACATGCGGGAAAAGGGAAGAGGCGCGATTGTCAATATTTCCAGCATGGGAGGGCAGATGTCCTTCGCGGGCGTCGGAGCCTATTCCGCGACAACATTTGCCTTGGAAGGCTATTCGGAAGCACTCGCCCAGGAAGTCGCTTCGTTCGGGATCAAGGTGCTCATCGTCGAGCCCGGCGCCTTCAGAACATCGCTTGTCAGCCAAGGTGAGCGTTTCATGCCAAGTCATGACGCCTATCGGGAAGCGCTCGCCGGCGTCCGAAAGGTAATGCGCGATATGGACGGAACCCAGGCCGGAGATCCTTTGAAAGCCGCCGCCGCGATCGACATTGCACTGGCGAGCGGGAACATGCCGCTGAGGCTTCAATTGGGCGATGACGCAATCGACGCCGTCCGCCAACATGCGCAGCGGCTGCTCGACGATCTGGAAATTTGGAAGGATGTCGGTTCGAACACGCGGCTCGACGCCGGAGACTGAAGTTTGAAACCGGCGAGGGCTTCCTGAGCCCGTCGAAGAGTGACGTCTTCTCCCCGCGCGCGGGGAGAAGACCAGGAAGAGAGCAAACCTCTTCGGAAAGATGGGGCGGGCGTTACCGTGCTGCCCAGCTGGCGCCGCGGCGGAAGATGGTTTTCATCTGCGGCACGTTGAATTCCTTGGCCTGATGGCCGAGCGAGGAATAGAAGACGCGGCCCTTGCCGTATTTGCGCTTCCAGACGACCGGCATGACGACGCCGTCGATCCAATAGGCATGATCGCCGGTGAAGGTCGTGGTTGCCAGCACCTCGTTCGACGGATCGACATGCATGTAGTACTGCTCGGACGTGTAAGGGAAATCGGTGATCCCCTCCATGATCGGGTCGTCTGACTTTGTGATGTTGACCGTATAGTCGATGATGTTGCCGGGATGGGCGACCCACTGGCCGCCGATGATGAACTGGTATTCCACGCTTTCGCGGAAGCTATCGCCAGCGCCGCCGTGATAGCCGGCAATGCCGACGCCACTTTCGATCGCGGCGGCAAGGTTCTTTACTTCTTCCTTCTCGATCTTCGACATGGTGACGATCGGCACGATCAGGCTCAAGTCATGGATCGACGGGTCGGCGAAGGCTTCCGTGCTGTTTTCGAGGTAGACCTTGAAGCCGTCCTCCTGCAGGATGTCGCGGATGATATGGGCGCATTCCTGCGGTTCGTGGCCGCTCCAGCCGCCCCAGACGATAAGTGCTTCACGCATGATGGTTCTCCTGAACTAGCTCAATTAGCGGCCGATCTTGCCGTCCACGAGGGATTCGGAAAGCGGGGCCGGACGTTCGGTTTGTGTGGTGATGGCGACCGTGCGGCCGGTATCGGATGCGGTCTGGAAAGCTTCCATGACTTCGAGCACATGCAATGCCAGGCTGCCATTGGCGCGGTGCGGCCGGTTGGAGCGAATGGCATGCGCCAGGTCGGCAACGCCGAGCGAGCGGTAGTTGCCGTCGGCATAAGGCGCGGTGACTTCGCGTTCCTCGAACTGGCCACCCTTCTTGAGGTATTCGACCGGGCCGGCAAAGCGGTTCGGATCGGGGACGATCAGCGTGCCCTCGGTGCCGTAGACTTCGAGCGGCACATGCTTGTGGCCGGCGACGTCGAAGCTCATGCCGATCTGTACCACGGCGCCGTTGGCAAAGGCCATCACGCCGGCGACGTGGGTCGGGACATGCACCGGGATGTGCTCGCCGTTGCGTGGCTCGCTGGTGATGATGCGTTCCTTGCGCGGGGTCACGGCAAAGCCGGCGACCTGGGAAACCGGACCGAGCAGGTTGACGAGGTCGGTGATGTAGTAGGGACCCATGTCGAGCATCGGGCCGCCGCCGACTTCGTAGTAGAAGGCCGGGTTCGGATGCCAGCGTTCATGGCCGGGGCACATGAATGTGGCCGTGCCGCCGACCGGAATGCCGATCGCGCCTTCATCGATGACGGCGCGTGCCGTCTGATGGCCGCCGCCGAGAAAGGTGTCGGGGGCAGCGCCGATGCGCAGACCTTTGGCCGCTGCTGCGTCGGCGAGCTTCTTGCCTTCGGCGAAGTTTATGCCGAGCGGCTTTTCCGAATAGGTGTGCTTGCCGGCGTCAAGCGCCTGCAGGCCGACGGCGACATGCGCCTTCGGGATGGTCAGGTTGACGATGATCTCGATCGTCGGGTCGGCGAAGAGCGCGTCTACGTCGACGGCCTTGAGGCCGAATTCGGCGGCCTTGGCTTCAGCGAGTTCGCGATTGAGGTCGGCGACCCCTTTGATGTCGAGAATGGGGAACGATTTCATCGCGGTGAGATAGGCGCCGGAAATGTTTCCGCAACCAATGATGCCAATGCCGACCTTTTCCATAAACTTTCTCCAAATGAAGTGTCTGTGCATGCCTTGCGGGTCAAAGTGCCGGTGCCGGCCCTGTCGTTCCCCAAGGAGATTCATAGAGTTCGCGCAGTGCGACCACGGCCGCGCCCTGCGCCCAGGTTTCGTCCGTCGACTGGTCGAAGACGAGTTCGGTCACGCCCTTGATCGATGGTGGGATCGCCAGGGAATAGGCCTCCCGAAGGCTGTCGAGGAAGGGCTGGCCAAGCGCCAGGCTCGATCCGACGAGGATAACGCGTGGTGGCGCGAACAAGGTGACGATATTGGCAAGCGCCATGCCGCAGGCTTCGCCAGCCCGGATCGCCGCGCTGATCAGCGTGTTGTCCTCGGCTGCAATCAATGTTTTCGCATGCGCCATACCTCGGCCGAGGCGGATGGCCTCGGCAAAGCGGCCGCCGCTCGGCTGGTCGCCGAGAATGGCGCTTTCGCCCGCCAGGCTCGCAAGCCTGATCGTGCCCTGCGCCCCGATACCGAGCGCGAGGTCGCCGAGATTATGGCTCAAGCCGCCGGCACCGCGGAACAGTTGGCCGCCGTGCAGCACGCCGAGGCCGAGCGTCTGTTCCAGCGACACCAGCACCATATCGTCGAGATCTCTCGCTTCGCCGAACCAGTGATGCGCCAGCGTGATGGCATGCGCATCGCTCTCGACGATGGCGGTGACGCCCAGCCGCTCGGACATCTCTTTAGCAAAATCGACGCCGCTTTCGCGGAAGATCGGGCTGGTGCGTACATGGCCGGTACGGTGTTCGATGACGCCCGGCAGGCCGAGACAGACCGAATCAATTTCATCGAGCGCCAGATCGGCATCGACCACGCAGCGGCGAACGCCATCCTCAATCAAGTCGGCGATGACGCTGATCGGTTGCCGGTCGACGCGAAGGGCGAGCGTCAGCGTCGACAGCACTTCGCCGCGGAAATCGGCGACGACGAAGACCATGCGATTGGCGGCGATCTTCGCGCCGACGACGCGGGCAGCGTCCGGATTGAGCTCCAGCATGACGCGCGGCCGGCCACGGGCCGCTGCTTCACGCAGGTCGCCTTCGGTACGCGCCAGGATCAGGCCGTCATCCAGTAACGAAGCAGTGATCGCCGATACCGTGGTGGTCGAAAGCTGGGTACGTTCGCTGATTTCGATGCGTGCGATCGACCCCGCCCGCCGGATCGTATCCAGCACGTTGAAGCGGTTTATCGCCCGCATAAGCTCGGGGTCTGCTGTTTTCATGAGAATGTTGCCGATTGAGTATTCCGCTCGGCGACGGCCTGATATTTTTGACGGGATGCGAATTAAATAGGCTATGGTTGATGCCTTATGTCAAGCCGTTTCCCGGCGGCGCTGCCGAAATTTTAGGAACGGTGGTTGACATTTCAGCAAAGCTCCGTTGAATTAATCCGCATAAGGGAAAAATTATCTGAGGCTCTTGTTCCCTTGGGAGGATAAAATCATGCTGTATGAACGTGGGGCGAAAGCCCTTCGCGGTGCGCGTATCGCCGCCATTGCTGCTGCCACGGGGCTTGCGATCCTTGCCGGCGCTACGAGCGCGGCCGCAGATACGGTCGTCAAGTGGCTGCATCTGGAGCTCGATCCGAATTACATCGCCATCTGGCGGAAGATCGCCGATCAGTACGAAGCCAAGCACCCGGGCGTAAAGATCGAAATGCAGTTCCTGGCAAACGAGGCCTTCAAGGCCAAACTGCCGACGCTGCTGCAATCGAACGACGCACCGGATTTCTTCTATAGCTGGGGCGGCGGCGTGCTGAAGCAGCAGGAAGAAACCGGCACGCTGATGGATCTGACCACCGCGATGAACGCCAATGGCGGCGCCTGGCTGAAGACCTATAATCCGGCTGCCATCAAAGGCCTGACCTTCGACAACAAGATCAGCGCGGTACCATTCAAGCTCGGCACCGTTTCCTTCTTCTACAACAAGGCGCTCTTCGCCAAGGCCGGCGTCGATGCGACAGCCATCAAGACCTGGGACGATTATCTGGCAGCCGTCAAGAAGATCAAGGCTGCCGGCATCGTGCCGATCGCCGGCGGCGGCGGCGAGAAGTGGCCGATCCACTTCTACTGGAGCTATCTGGTGATGCGCGACGGCGGCCAGCAGGTCTTTACCGCTGCCAAGAACGGCCAAGGCAACGGTTTCAACGATCCGGCGATCATCAAGGCGGGCGAACAGCTCGCGGATCTCGGCAAGCTCGATCCGTTCCAGCCCGGCTATCTCGGCACCACCTGGCCACAGGCGCTCGGCGTCTTCGGTGACGGCAAGGCCGCGATGATCCTCGGCTTCGAAAACACCGCCGCCAACCAGCGCACCAATGCCGGTGACGGCAAGGGTGTGGCTGACGACAATATCGGCCACTTCGCCTTCCCGGCCGTCACCGGTGGTGCCGGTCTCGCGACCGATACGCTCGGCGGCCTGAACGGCTGGGCCGTGACCAAGAAGGCTCCGCCGGAAGCGCTCGACTTCCTCGCCTATCTGACCAATCCGGACAATGAACGCATCATGGCGCAGGCCGGCATGATCATTCCGGTGACGATCGGTTCGGAAGACGGCGTCAAGAGCGAGCTGATGCACGAATCGGCCGAGCAACTGGCCCATTCGACCTGGCACCAGAACTTCTTCGACCAGGATCTCGGCCCTTCCGTCGGCCGTGTCGTCAACGACATCTCGGTCGGCATCGTCTCAGGCCAGATGACCCCGAAGGACGGCGCACAGCAGGTCCAGGACGCCTTCGAGCAGGATCAGCTCTAACAAACAGCGGGCGCCGGCGGGTCTTGCCGTCGGCGCCATTCTTTCCAGCATTCTGAGTATCAGGATCGTTCATGACGAACATCAGCGCAACGACCGTTATCCGGCCCGCCGCACAATCAATGTCAACGACGCGACGCAAGAGCCCCGCTGCGCGCGGCCGCATGCCCGTCATCCTGCTGTTCCTTCCGCCAGCGCTTCTGCTTTTTACCATCTTCGTCATCCTGCCGATGGGAGAAGCCGCCTGGTATAGTCTTTACAAATGGAACGGCTACGGCCCGCCGACGGAATTCATCGGGCTGCGCAACTTCGAGGTTCTGTTCAAGAACGGCGCCTTCCTGACCTCGCTCAAGAACAATGCGCTGATCATCCTGGTCTCGATCGCCATTCAGGTACCGCTTGCCATCTGGCTCGCGACGATGCTGGCGAACCGCATTCGCGGCGTCGTGCTCTATCGGTTGATCTTCTTCCTTCCCTATGTGCTGGCAGAAGTGGCCGCGGGCCTGATCTGGCGCTTCGTCTATGACGGCGACTACGGCCTGTTTGCCGCGATTTCGCATTTTCTCGGCGTCGCTACGCCCTACGTGCTCGCCGACAAGGATCTGGCGATGTACGCGGTGCTGGCGGTGATCGTGTGGAAATATTTCGGCTTCCACATGATGCTGTTCATCGCCGGCCTGCAATCCCTCGACAAGAGCGTGCTCGAAGCCGCCGAAATCGACGGCGCCACCGGCTGGCAGAAATTCCGATACGTCACCCTGCCGTTGCTTGGCTCGACATTACGCCTGTCCGTCTTCTTCGCGGTCGTCGGCTCGCTGCAGCTTTTCGATCTGATCATGCCGCTCACGGGTGGCGGACCATTCAACTCGACGCAGACGATGGTGACCTTCCTCTACAATTTCGGCGTCACCCGCATGCAGGTTGGCCTCGGCAGCGCCGTCGGCGTGGTGCTGTTCGTCATCTGCGTCACCCTCGCCTTCGGCTACAAACGGATATTTATGCGCAATGACTGATATGGCCTCATCCGTTCGACTGAGCACCGGCACGAAGATCTATCTCTACGTGTCATTGACCATCATCGCCGCCATCGTGCTGATCCCGCTGTTGACAACGGCGCTCGGCGGTTTCAAGTCGTTGGGCGATCTCAGAACCAATCCCTTCGGCCTGCCGGCCGAGTGGCATTTCGAGAACTATTCCGGCATCCTCTTCGGCGACCGGTACTGGCGGCAGATGATGAACTCACTGATCATCGCCGTCCTTACCGTGTTCTTGACGGTCACCGTCTCGGCCATGGCAGCCTTCGCCTTCGCACATGTGAAGTTCTTCGGCTCGAACTTCCTGCTGAATTATTTCCTGATCGGCTTGATGTTCCCGGCGGCCACCGCGATCCTGCCGCTGTTTATCCGCATCCGCGATCTCGGCCTGCTCAACACCTATTGGGGCGTGGTGCTGCCGCAGGTGGCCTTCGGCCTCGGCATGAGCATTCTTCTGTTCAGAAACTATTTTCGCAACCTTCCGGAAGAATTGTTTCAGGCGGCTTTCGTCGACGGTTGCGGCTATATCCGCTTCTTCTGGCACATCTCGCTGCCGCTCTCCCGGCCGATCGTCGCCACCGTCAGCATCATCTCCTTCGTCGGCAGTTGGAACAGCTACATCCTGCCGCTGATCATGCTGAATTCGGACTCGATTTATCCCTGGCCGCTCGGCATGATGGTCTATAGCGGTGAATTCGGCACAGAATGGGAACTGGTGCTGGCTTTCATCACGCTGACCATAATGCCGACCATCATCGTTTTCTTCCTGGCGCAGAAGCACATCATCGCGGGTCTCACCGCTGGTGCCGTGAAATCCTGAGCCCTACCGGAGCAAAAAAAAGCATGGCATCCGTCGAACTGCACAACATTCACAAAGCCTATGGCGCGCTGCCGGTCATCCACGATGTCTCGCTGGCAATCGGCGATGGCGAGTTCATCGCCCTCGTCGGGCCATCCGGCTGCGGGAAGTCGACCCTGCTGCGCATGATTGCCGGCCTCGAGGAAATCACCGACGGCGATGTGTCGATCGGGGGCCAGGTCGTCAACGAGCTGACCCCGCGCGAACGCAACATCGCCATGGTCTTCCAGTCCTACGCGCTCTATCCGCATATGACGGTCGCGCAGAACATGGGCTTCAATCTGAAGCTGTCGGGCGAGACCAAGCAAGTGATCGAGCAGCGGGTCAACGAGGCCGCGCGCATGCTCGACCTCACCAAGCTGCTCGACCGCAAGCCGGCGCAGCTCTCCGGCGGCCAGCGCCAGCGTGTCGCCATGGGCCGCGCCGTCGTGCGCAACCCCGCCGTCTTCCTGTTCGATGAGCCCTTGTCGAACCTCGACGCCAAACTGCGCGTGCAGATGCGCTCCGAGATCAAGGCGCTGCATCAGAAGGTGCAGACGACCTCGATTTACGTCACCCACGATCAGATCGAAGCGATGACGCTCGCCGACCGCATCGTCGTGCTGAACCAGGGGAAGATCGAGCAACAGGGCACGCCGATCGAGCTTTACCGCCAGCCGGCCAATCTCTTCGTCGCCGGGTTCATCGGCTCGCCGGCCATGAATTTTCTTGACGGCGTGGTGGACGGCGTTGACGGCTCACCGTCTGTGCGGCTGAAGGATGGCACGCAGGTGCGTATTGCCAGCGCGCGCAAGGTCAGGTCCGGCCAGAGCGTGAAGATCGGCCTTCGGCCCGAACATCTTAGTTTGACGGGCAACGGCTCGCCGCTCACCGGCCAGACGATGCTGGTCGAACCAACGGGCGCGCAGACCCACGTGCTCTTCGAGCTTGCCGGCGAACAGGTGACGGCTGTCGTCGACGGTGAAGCCCCGGTTCGCTACGGCGAGCAATTGAAGGTCACCGTTAATGCCGATCAGGTCTATGTTTTCGATAGCGGAAGCGGGTTGGCTCTTTAAGCGTCAATCTTCATGGCGTCGATCCGGTCAGGGTAGAAAGCCATGTAATCCTTGATCTGGCTAACGGAGGCATAGGGATTTTCGTAGGTCCAGATCGCATTCACCGAGCGCTCCCCACCAACGGGGATGCTGTAGTAGGAGCAATCGCCCTTATAGGGGCAGTAGGTGGCGTGGTCGGTTTTCTTGAGAGCGGACATGTCGACATCCTTGCGCGGTACGTAAATGACCGCGGGATAGGAAGCTTCCTTCAGGGACAGCGCTTCACGCGTATCGGCGATGACCTTGCCGGCGACCGAAACCGTGATATGGGCCTGCTTGTTCTCGATCGTTATGGGGTGATCGGGGCCGGGAATCTTGACCAGCTTTTCGGACATGGGATTGCTCCATGATTGCGGGAATTGGGGTGCTTGCTGAAAGGATATAGGAAGCATCCTGCCGATTATCAGGTCCCCTGCGGCACCTGCGTTTTCGGTGCGCCCCAGCGCAGGCCGTCCATCAGCAGGCGGACGAGGCGGCGGGAGCGGTCGCGCCATTCCGGTGAATTCGGCATGGAATAGGTGCCCGACAGCGCATGCAGCACATCGGTGCTGTCGACGTCGGCACGGATCGAGCCGTCGGCCACTGCCCGTTCGATCAGGCCCCTGAGCGCGATCGGCACCATGCCGTAGCTGTCGGCGAAGAGTTCGGAATTGCTGTTGAGAAGGATGCGTAGGCTATCGGCCATGCCGCGCTTGGTGGCGATGTAGCCGACGAAGCGGTGCATCCATTCTTCCAGCGCCTGATCCGGCGTACGCTCATGTGAAAGCTCTTCGGCTGCATTGCAGAGCGCCTCGACCTCGTGACGATAGACGACTTCGACCAGGTGTTCGCGGGTCGGGAAATGGCGATAGAGCGTGCCGACGCCGACGCCGGCACGCCGCGCAATGTCTTCGAGCGAAGCGGCGGTGCCGTGATTGGCGAAGGCTTCAGCGGCGACTTCAATAAGCTTGTCACGATTGCGCCGTGCATCCGCGCGTAGGGTTTTCGCGCCTAGCGGCGTTTCGTCCTTCGGCTCTGACGACGGCCTGGAAGCCAATTTTCGCTCCATGCGGATTGCGACTTGACGATATCGAACAAGTCTCTAGGATAATAAACGGAGGCGCCTCCGTTTAATTTGGAGTACCAGAGGATTGTTATCGCATAAAGGGCCAAGACGCCATTGCTGTCTGATCGGAGCATCAACGACGGTAAAAGCGCGGTCTCACCCAGGCGTCCTACCACACGCCGCACCCGCCGGCGAAAGCGCTGTATCCTGATTACCTGGCGCCGGTCAGGCTGACGTCAAGAACGGATGTCATGACTGGCAGAATCTTATGATTGCAAAGTGATGACCCGAACAGGGAGTGACCTGATGACTACCGTCCATCTCGATATCAACGGACACGAGCACGAGCTTTCGCTCGATCCGCGTGTCACGCTTCTCGATGCCCTTCGCGAGCATCTCTGTCTGACCGGCACCAAGAAGGGCTGCGACCAGGGCCAATGTGGTGCCTGCACCGTCCATGTCGACGGTGAACGCGTGCTCTCCTGCCTGACGCTGGCCGCCCAGGTCGAGGGCCGCAAAGTCACGACGATCGAAGGGCTGGCGGCAGAAAGCGGTGATCTGCATCCGGTGCAGGCGGCTTTCCTGGAGCATGACGCCTTCCAATGCGGTTATTGCACACCGGGACAGATCATGTCGGCGGTCGCCTGCATCCGCGAGGGCCATGCCGGCTCCGACGATGAAATCCGCGAATATATGGCCGGCAATCTCTGTCGGTGCGGTGCCTATCCGCATATCGTCGCGGCCGTGCGCGAAGCGGCGGAGGCTGCCCGATGAAAGAGTTTTCCTACCTCCGCGCCGGCTCGATCGATGAAGCCCGGAAAGCTGCGGCCTCTTCCGCCACCATGCTGCTTGCCGGCGGCACGACGCTACTCGATCTCGCCAAATGCGGCGTTGCCGAGCCCGAGACAGTCGTGGATATCAGCCACCTTGCCGGTTTCGATGCGATCACTCTTACTGATCAAGGAGTTACGATCGGCGCGCTGGCGAAAATGAGCCGTGTCGCCGACGACGCCAATATCAAGGCGCTATTCCCGGCCGTTTCCGAGGCGCTGTCGCTTGCGGCCTCGGCGCAGATCCGCAACATGGCGACGATCGGCGGCAATCTGATGCAGCGCACGCGCTGTCCCTATTTCCGCGATCCGGCGACCTTTCCCGCCTGCAACAAGCGCGCGCCCGGTTCCGGCTGTTCGGCAATTGGCGGCGTCACGCGCAATCATGCCGTTCTCGGCACGAGCGAGGCCTGTATCGCCACCAATCCCGGCGATCTCGCTGTCGCTCTAGTGGCTTTCGATGCTGTCGTGCATCTCGGCAGCCGCCAGGTCGCGACCGATGATTTCTTCATCCTGCCGGGAACGACGCCCGAGCGGGAACATGCGATCGAGCCGGGCGAGATGATTACGGCGATCACCATTCCGGCATCCGCCGCCGCTCGCCGTTCGACCTATCTCAAGGTCCGCGACCGTCAATCCTACGAGTTCGCAGCGGCGAGCGCCGCCGTCGGACTGGAACTGGAGGCGGACGGCAGGACGATCCGCGATATCAGGGTCGCACTTGGCGGTGTCGCCACCAAGCCGTGGCGTGCCCGCGCCGTCGAAGAAGCGTTGAAGGGCCAAGTGCTTGATGCGGCGGCGGTGAAGCGCGCCAGCCTGCTCTCCGTCGAAGGCGCTGTCGATCACGGCGCCAATCATTACAAGATCGCGCTTGCGCCGCGTGTCGTCGAGCGTGCCATCCTGATGATGGGAGCGTTGGCATGACCATCATGGAGACCAGAAAGTATGGCGCTGCCGACGGCGCGCTCGGAGGACGATTGTCCCGTCTGGATGGGACCGCGAAGATCAAAGGTGAGGCCGACTATGCGGTCGAGCATGATCTCGAGGGGCTGACCCATGCGGTGATGGTGCAAAGCACGATCGCCGCCGGCCGTGTCACCGGCATCGACACTTCGGCTGCAGAAAGGGCACCAGGCGTTCTGCTGGTGCTGACGCCGGACAATCAGATGGCGCTGAATTCGGCAACCACTTGGATGGATACGCCCGGCCCGGAAGGTCCTTATCGGCCGTTGCTGCGCGAGATTACCTTCAGCGGCCAGCATGTCGCCGCCGTTGTTGCCGAGACCTTCGAACAGGCGACGGCTGCCGCAGCGTTGATCAAAGTCACCTATGAAGAAACGCCGGCGATCTTCAGTCTTGAGGACAGCAAGGGCGGCGAAGGCTTGCCGCTCGATCCGATGACCAAGGAATGGGGCGATGCTGCGGCAGCTTTGGCCGCAGCGCCGGTCAAGATCGAGGCCGAATACAAGACGCCGCGCGAATACAACGTGCCGATCGAGCCGCATGGGCTGATCGCCAAGTGGGACGGCGACAAGCTCATCCTTTGGGAGCCGAGCCAGTGGATCGACGGCATGGCGCGCACCTATGCCGAATGGTTCGGCATTCCCTTCGAGAATGTGCGGATGATCTCGCCCTACATCGGTGGCGGCTTCGGCTCGAAAGCATTTGCGCTTCCGCATGGTGCGATCGGCGTCATGGCGGCGAAAATGGTTGGCCGCCCTGTGAAGTTGGTCATCACCCGGCCGCAGACCTTCACCTCTTTCGGCGGCCGGCCGGGCACACGCCAGACGATCGCGCTCGGTGCGACCGAGGATGGCAAGCTGCTGTCCATCGTCCATAACAGCGCCAACGAAACCTCGATGGATGGCATGGCGGTCGAGCCTCTCGGTGTCGTGACGGCGATCATGTATGCGACGCCCAATCTGTTGTCGCGGCAGAATGTCGTGCGAGTGAATACGGTGACGCCAGGGGCCCTGCGGGCTCCGGGCGAAAATCCGAGCGCTTGGGGCATTGAAAGCGCCATGGACGAGCTTGCCTATAAACTCGGGATGGACCCGCTGGAAATCCGGCTGAGGAACTATGCCGAGCGAGATCAGGAGGCAGATAAGCCCTGGTCGACAAGGCAGTTGCGCGAGGCTTTCGATGCTGGCGCGAAGGCTTTCGGCTGGGCGAGGCGTTCCCATGCGCCACGCTCCATGCGTGACGGCAAACATCTGATTGGCTGGGGTGTGGGTGCCGGCACCTATCCGGTGCGCCGCACGCCGGGCGAAGCGCTGGTGCGTATCCTCGCCGACGGATCGGCGGAAGTGGCGAGCAGTGGCATCGACATGGGCCAGGGGACCTATACGATCCTGGCGCAGACGGCGGCGGAAACGCTCGGCATTCCGGTCGAGCAGATCCGAGTCAAGCTTGGCGATTCCGCGTTGCCACGCGCGCCCGTCGCCGGCGGTTCGCAGCTTGCCAATCTGATGACCGGTGCCGTCTACAAGGCGGCGATCGCTGCCCGCGACGAGCTGGTGGGCCTGGCGATCAACGATCCCAACTCGCCGCTCCGAGATCTGCAGGCCAATACGCTGACCGTTTCGGAAGGCCGTATTCTGCCGCCGCGTGACGGCGGCGATGGCATCGCTATTGCCGAACTGCTGCGGCAAATCGGCCGCGACAAGATCGAGGTGCTGCGCAACACCCTGCCGGAAGACAAGCAGAGCAAAGCGGATCACTACCGCAACTTCTCGACCGTCGCGACCATGCTGTCGCCGACGGACGGCGAATATTCGCTGCATAGCTGGTGCGCGCACTTCATCGAAGTCCGCGTCGATGAGGATTTCGGCACCGTGCGCGTCTCACGCGTCGTCTCGGCGCTCGATTCCGGCCGGCTCTACAATCCGAAGCTTGCCGAAAGCCAGTGGAAGGGCGGCATCATCATGGGTATCGGCCAGGCGCTGCTCGAAGAGGGGATTGTGGATGAGCGCTACGCCCGCGTCATCAACAACAATCTCGGCGACTACCTCGTGCCGACCAATGCCGATATTCCCGACATCGAAGTGATCTCCGTCGGCATCCCCGATCCGCATGCTTCTGTGCTCGGCGGCAAGGCGGTCGGCGAGCTGGCGATCGTCGGCGTTGCGCCGGCGATTGCCAATGCGGTTTACCATGCGACGGGCAAGCGGATACGCGAACTGCCGATTACGCTGGAGAAGCTGCTGTAATTTTGAGGATGGTCAGGCCCATAAGTGCGACGCAATCGCACTCGCCTGGCCATCCCCCAATTGACCAATCACCCCAACGGCAGGATCAGCACGTCACGCGCCGGAACTTCTACGCGGCCGCCGCCATGCGCCGCACCGACTGGCCAGACAGCCTTACCAAAGCCAAGCGTTCCAACGGCGAGTTCGACTTCCGTCGTCTGCGCGGTGCGGGTCGGATTGACCAGCCAGAGGAAGCTCCCCTTTTCCCCTTTGTGGATGCGTGCAAACAAAGTGGCATTGGAGAGCGTTACGTGCCGCTCTTTGCCGCTCCAGCGAAAGAGTTCGGCGAAGAAGGCGCCGTTCGCGCGACCTTCAGTGCGATAGTAGGCGACGGAAGGATTGGTGCCGATCAGCAATGTGCGGCCCTTGCCGAAGCGGTGTTCGACCACGGCTAGGCGTCCGTCGTCGAAATTGCCGCGAGCCGTGCCGCCCGCGAGCCTATAGGACTGCAGCAGGCCGCCGCCGTCGACGGCTGCGCCATCCAGCTTGAAATGGATACGGTCGCCGATGTCGGGCATGAACTCGACTTCGTCTTCCAGCGCGCCGAATACCCTGTCGAGGCCCATGTTCGGCTGCACGGTGCCGACATGGCCGCGATCGCCGAAATATCCGGGGCAGGCCTCCGATATCAGCGTACCGCCCTTTTCGACCCAGACGGTCAGCCGCGCCGCTTGCTCGGCGGTGAACATGATCGGATAGGGGAAATAGAGCAGGTCATAGGCGTCGATATCATCGATGTGCACCCAGTCCGGCTGAACGCCATTTTCGAGGAAGGCGCGGTAGGCGCCCCACATGGCTTCCGGATAGGGCTTTTCCTTGCGGTCGTAGCTCAACAGATATTCGAATTCCTGCGCTTCCGGCACGACGAGAATGCCGATCTCGCCACGCACAGGTTTCGCCTCCCAAAGGGCGGCCTGCGCCGGTTCATTCGCCCATTTCGCCATGGCGCTTGCCATATCGGAGCGCGGCGTGCGTGAGCCGTCCATGGCGTAGGAACCGAAGGCGCCAAAGAGCGGTCCATCGAGCAGCGGCCGCCAGCGCAGATTGAGGATGCCGCGAGCGCCGCCGGCAAGGGAGGTCATGCTCCAGAGCCTGACATCCTCGGGATCGACCACGCGGCCGTCTTCCTTGTCGCGACCGATCACCTGGGGCTGCAGCCATAGCGGCCCACCCTGGCGCTCGGCATGCCAGAAGGGCTTGCCGCGGGCGGCGGCGCGGTTGATGTCGACGCCGTACCAGTTCTTCCAGGCTTCGCTGCCCTTGCGGGCCTGAACCCAGGTGAAGCCATAGACCTCGACCTTGGAGGCGGCCAGCCAGTCGTCGCAGCCGTTGGAGGCCATGATCGGGATGGCCCCGGAAATGCCGTGCGCGGCGATGACGTTCTTCGGGTCGACTGCGCGGATGGTGTCGATGCGCCACTGCATCTGGTCATAGAAATTGTCGCGCTTGAATTTCAGCCAGTCGATGCATTCCGGATAAGGCGCCATGTGAACCGGCGGTTCGACGTCGTCCCATTCGGCGTAGCTATAGCGATGCCAGGCGAGCGCCAGCATTTTCAAGTCGCCGTATTTCTTCTCCAGCCATTTGCGGAAGGCAGCCTTGGCGTAGTCGCTGTAGTCGACATCCGCCGAATAGTTGCATTCGTTCCAGACGTCGTAGCCGTAGATCGCGGGGTGGTCTTTGTAGCGGGTGGCGAGCGCGGTCAGGAAGCGGCCGGCGGCTTCCTTCACTTCCGGGCAGTTCAGCGTCAGCGCGCCGGCGCCGCCGCCATTGTTGGAAAAGCCGCCGGTCGCGGCCGAGACGCCCATATAGGAGCCGAGCTTGGAACCATCTGCGTTGACCTGCAGGGCATGCTTGTATTTGCGCACCGCCCAGTCCGGGACGGCATGGATGAGTTCGGCGATAATGGTCTTTATGCCGTTCTGCGCGGCGAGATCGAGTTGGCGGTCGTATTCCGCCCAATCGTAGACGCCGGGCGCCACCTCGATCGCGCTCCACATGAACCAGTGCCGGAAGATGTTGAGTCCGTCCTCGCCGGCGACCTTGTAGTCGCGTTCCCAATCGGCCTGCGGCGGATTGGATTTGCGGAAATAAACGGCGCCGTAGGGCAGTTGAATATCGTGTTTGAGCATGGTCGGGTCCTTCTTCAATCGTTCTGTCGGGCAAAGCTTCGCCGCCCGAAGATTGGCTTCGGTTCGTCAGTCGGTCTTGGGGGTCGTCGTTTCCTTAAGGGAGTTCCGGGCTAGAGCGGCGTCTCCTTGATCATCGTGGGATCCTCACGTCCGGTAGGGTTTCATCCAGCCGAGACCTTCCGTAGTGCCGGCCTTGGGTCTGTATTCGCAGCCGACCCAGCCGTCGTAACCGAGGCGGTCGAGCTCATTGAGGATGAAGCCGTAGTTGATCTCGCCCGTGCCCGGTTCATTGCGGCCCGGATTGTCGGCGATCTGCACATGGGCGATGCGATCCTTCAATCGTTCGAAGGTCCGGATCAGATCGCCCTGCGTGATCTGCATGTGATAGAAATCATACTGGATATAGAGATTGTCGGAGCCGACCTTCTCGAGGATGCGCTCGGCATGATCGGTGGTCGACAGCAGGAAGCCTGGCATGTCGTGGAGATTGATCGGCTCGATCAAGAGTTTGATGCCGGCATCGGCCATCCGCGGCGCGGCATAGCGGAGATTGTCGACCAGTACGCGTTCCAACGTTTCGGGATTGGCGCTTTCGGGGACGAGGCCGGAGATGACGTTCAGCCGCTTGCAGCCAAGTGCCGCCGCATAATCGAGCGCGGCGGCCACTCCATCGCGGAATTCCTGCACGCGGTCCGGCAGGCAGGCGATACCGCGCTCGCCGCCGGTCCAATTGCCCGATGGCAGGTTGAAGAGCACTTGTGTCAGGCCGTTGGCCTTCAAGGCATCGGCTACCTTTTCCTTCGGTTCGGCATAGGGTCCCAAATATTCGAGGCCCATAAAGCCATCCTTCGCGGCAGCAGCAAAACGATCCAGAAACGGCAGGTCCTGATAGAGAAAGGAGAGGTTGGCGGAAAATTTCGGCACGTATTTTGTCCTTAAAGAGCGGGTGCGTTGAAGCGCTGCCGGTGCAGCATGCGCTTGTCGCGCGGATCGGGGTTGGGAACGGCGGAGATAAGGCTCTTGGTATAGGCCTCGTTCGGCGCAGTGCAAATCTGTTCTGCCTCGCCAATCTCGACGATCTTGCCGCGATGCATGACGGCCACCCGGTCGCAGAAATAACGGATCACCGAAATATCGTGCGAAATGAACAGGAAGCTGAGGTTCAGTCGCTGGCGGATATCGAGCAGCAGGTCGAGGATCTGGCTGCGGATCGAGACATCGAGCGCCGAAGTCGCTTCGTCAGCGATGATGATCTTCGGGTCGAGCGCGAGTGCGCGGGCGATGCCGATGCGTTGGCGCTGGCCACCCGAAAAGGCGTGCGGATAGCGCTCCATCATCATCGGATCGAGGCCGACTAGTTTCATCAGCTCGGCTACGCGCGCCTCCAGCGCTTTGCCCTTGGCCAGGCCGTTGACGACCAGGGGATCGCCGATCACCTCCTTCACCGTCAGGCGCGGATTGAGCGAGGCGAAGGGGTCCTGGAAAACAAGGCGAACCTCGCGGTGAAAATGCCGAAGGTCGCGCTTGCCGAGTTTGGTGACGTCGATCTCCCGGCCCTCATTGCCGCGAAAGGTGACCGAGCCGGAGGTGGGTTCAACCGTGCGCAGGATCAGCCGGCCGAGCGTCGTCTTGCCGGAGCCGCTTTCGCCGACGATGCCGAGGTTTTCGCCGGGATAGAGGTCGAAACTGGCGTCATCGACGGCACGCAGCGGCTTCGAGTTGCGCCCCGCCCAGCCATAGACTTTCGAGAGCTTGTGCACGGAAAGGATCGGCTGCGGGTTCTCCGCCGCCTTGGCGATGGCGGGGACCTTGCCTTCCTGATGGTGCGTCAGCTTCAAGGTCGAAGCGAGCAGTTGCTTGGTGTAGGGATGCTTTGCCGCATGATAGATCGCATCGACCGGTCCGCGTTCGACGATCCTGCCGAAGCGCATGACGGCGACCTCGTCGGCCACCTCCGCCACCACGCCCATGTCGTGGGTGATCAGCAGCATCGCCATGCCGCGGCTGACCTGCAGGCGCTTGATCAGGTCAAGGATTTCCGCCTGCGTCGTGACATCGAGTGCCGTCGTCGGCTCGTCGGCGATCAGGATATCGGGATTGCCGGCCAAGGCCATGGCGATCATGGCACGCTGGCGCATGCCGCCGGAGAATTCGAACGTATAGCGATCGGCCATCTTCTGGGGGTCGGGAATTTCCACCTGGGCAAGCAGCTCGATCGTCTTCTGCATGGCGGCGCGCTTGTCGAGATCACTGTGCAGGCGGACCGCCTCGACGATCTGCGAGCCGATCGTATGCACCGGCGAAAGCGAGCTCATCGGCTCCTGGAAGACCAGGCCGACGCGGCGGCCGCGAATGGCGCGCATCGGGCGGCTCGACGGGTTGAGCGCGGTGACGTCGGTGATCTCGGCGCCGTTGCGCAACAGGATCTGTCCGCCGACGATCTCGCCGGGCCTGTCGACGATGCGCAGCAGCGAACGCGCCGTCACACTCTTGCCAGAGCCGCTTTCGCCGACCAGGCAGAGCGTCTGGCCGCGTTTCAGCTCGAAGCTGACCTTTTCGACCGCGTGCAGGATATGGGTACGCAGTCGAAAATCGATCGACAGGTTTTCAACGGAAAGCACGACATCGTCGGCAAGCGTCGCCATGGTCTCCTCCTCAGTTGTCGTAGGGATCGGCCGCATCGCGCAGGCCGTCGCCGAAGAAGTTGAAGGACAGCACGGCGACGACGACAGCCAAAGCAGGCCAGATCAGCAGCCACGGCGCGGTGGCGACCGTACGGATATTCTGGGCATCCTGCAGCAGCACGCCCCAACTGACGACCGGCGGCTTCAGGCCGATGCCGAGGAAGGAGAGCGAGGTTTCGGCAACGATCATCGTCGGCACGGCGAGCGTCACGACCGCGAGGATGTGGCTCGTCAGCGAGGGCAGGATGTGGCGGAAGATCAGCCGCGCCTCGCTCGATCCGTCAAGGCGGGCGGCTGTGACGAAATCCTCGCTGCGAAGCGCCAGAAAGCGGCCGCGGACCTCGCGGGCCAAGCTTGTCCAGCCGAGCAGCGAGACGATCAAGGTGATGACGAAATAGACCGTCACCGGCGACCATGTGAGCGGGATGGCTGCGGCAAGGCCGAGCCAGAGCGGAATGGTCGGCATGGCGCTGACCACTTCGATGACGCGCTGGATCAGGGTATCCACCCAACCGCCGTAGAAACCGGAGATCGAGCCGAGCACCACACCGAGGATGAGCGAGACGGCGACGCCGACGAGGCCGATCGACATGGAGACGCGCGTGCCGTAGATGAGCCGCGAGAAGACGTCGCGGCCGAGCCTGTCGGCACCGAGCAGATACATCGGGTCGTTGGGATTGATCGGGCCGATCAGATGTCGGTTCATCGGGATCAGGCCCCAGAGTTTATAGGCCGGACCTTTGACGAAGAAGCCGACGGGCACGACCTTCTTGTCGTCGACTACGAAGGTGCGGCGCAGCGCCACCTTGTCGATGGCGATGGTGTAGCCCTTGACGTGAAAATTGAACTCCGAGCTGCCATCCGGCTTGGCTGTAAAGAAGCTCAAGCCCTGCGGTGGGGCATAGGTATATTGCGGCCGCGATGTGTCGGGCAGTGCAGGGGCCAGGAATTCGGCGAACAGGCCGATGAGATAGAGGATCAGGATAATGATCCCGGCAGTGACGGCGACCTTCTGGCGGAAGAACTTGCCGGCGATCAGCCGCCAGGGACCAACGGCGGCCGTCGAGACCGTCTTGTCCTGCCGGAGCGGACTGATCGATGGCCCATCGGCGAGAACGAGGACCGGCCCGACTTTGGCTCCGCCTGTCTTGCTTCCGAATGTCTCTTGCTTACCCATGACCGCCGCTCCTCAATTGAACCGGATGCGCGGGTCGAGCAGCGCAAGCAGCAAGTCGGAGACCAGCATGCCGACGAGCGTCAGCGCGCTGAGCAGCAGGATGAAGCTGCCCGCCAGATACATGTCCTGCGACACCAGCGCCCGAAAGAGCAGGGGGCCGGCAGTCGGCAGGTTCAGCACGATGGCTGTGATCGTCACGCCGGAGACGAGATGCGGTAGCACCCAACCGATCGCCGAGACGAAGGGGTTGAGGGCGATGCGCACCGGATATTTGAGGATGACCTTGTATTCCGGCAGCCCTTTGGCTCGGGCGGTGATGACATAGGGCTTGTGCAGTTCGTCGGTCAGGTTGGCACGCAGGATTCGGATCAAGGCCGCCGTTCCCGAGGCGCCGATGATGATGATCGGGATCCAGAGATGGGCGAGGAAATCGCCGGCCTTGGCGAAACTCCAGGGCGCGTCGGCATATTCCGGCGAGCTCAGGCCGCCGACGCTCTGGCCGAGATATTTGTAGGCGACGTACATCAGCGTCAGCGCCAGGATGAAGTTAGGCACCGCGAGGCCGATGAAGCCGAGGAAGGTGAAGACGTGATCGCTGACCGAGTGACGGCGCACGGCGGAATAGATGCCGATCGGCAGCGATACGACCCAGACGAAGAGCAGGCTGAGGAGCGAAATCACCAGCGTCGAGCCCATGCGCGCCCAGATCAGGCCGGCGACAGGCTGGTTCCATTCGAAGGACCAGCCGAAATCACCGCGGCTGACGATGCCCCAGATCCATTTCAGGTATTGAATGTAGAAGGGGTCATCGAAGCCGTAGATCTGCTTCAGCCGCTCGATCTGCGCAGGATCGACGGTCTGGCCGCTGTCGCTCATGGTGGCGAGCATCGAGGTCAGGTAATCGCCGGGCGGCAGTTGGATGATCAGGAACGAGATCAGCGACATGCCGATCAAGGTCGGTATCATGTAGAGAATGCGCTTGACGATATAGCCGAGCATCGGCCTGCTCCTCCCGTTGAAAGCGCCCTCCCCGGCGCTTCGTCGGATCACCGCTTGCCCCGGCCTTGCAGGCCGAAGGCAAAGTCTCGAATTTTTGTCCCAAACCTCATTTCCAGGTCAGATGCACGACCTCCAGCCGGTCGATGCCGGGCACGTCCACCACGGCGCGGCCATCCTTGATGCTGAAGGCGGCGGCGCGGTCGGCAACCACCAGCCAGGCTTTCGCCACCGATTTACCCCTGGGAATTTCGAGTGAAACTGTCTGGCTTGCCAGCGGGAAATTGTCGCGGATCGGCCCTTTCATCATCATCGGGTTGGTGAGGTTGAAGAGCGACAGCGCAACACCGTCGACGTTTTCGCGCAGCGCCAGATCGATGACGCCAGGACCTTCGACGGCGACGCGCGGCGTTTTGCCGAGTGCCCAACGTACGGCATTGGCAATCAGCCGCGCATGGTCGACGGCCATGACTTCCCAGAATATCTCGCCGATGTTCCAGGGAACGTAGACCGAGCGGCCGCCATGACCGGTCTCGCGAGCGATCACAGCGGCCCCCCGCGGCTCCTCGCGGGGATAGACTTCCTCCATCGGCAGATCCGGGAAATCCGGCACGTAGAGGAATGGAACTTCGGCCTTGTCGGTGGGTTCGACGGCGATCAGATGCGTGCCACCCATGATGCGGGCGGCACCTTCATAGCCGGCATTGAGGGGATGCTCACCGGCGAGCGCCACATAAGTGTTCTTGACGATGCCGCGCGGGCCGGAGATGAGCTTGGCGCCGAAGACATCCGCGAGACCGAAATCCCCGCGCTTCTTGCCGAATTCGTCGCGCAGTGACGTCTCGTGCGCCGCGATGATGCTGCCGCCGCGTTTGATATAGGCGCGGATCGCTTCGTTCTGTGCATCCGAGAGGCAGGAGGCATTGGCGAGGATGATCAGCTTGAAGCGGTCGAGGTTTTCCTCCGTCAGCACCTGGTCGGAGAGAAGCTCGAATGGCTGCTTGGCTTCGACTAGGGCGTGATAAAAGCCGAGATCGTGTTTCTCCGCCTTCGACCGTTCCTCGGGTGCCCAGTGACGCAGGGTCGTCGAGGGGTCGATGACGGCGATTTCCGCGGTTGGATGCATGCTTTCGATGACCGGCTCGACAGCAGCCTGCAAGGCAAAGGCATCGGCCACCGGCTCGACCCAGCGCTTGTCGGAGACGACCCCGTTGAATTTGGTGAACCAAGCATAAAGGCCGTGCGCCGTGCCGTCATTGATCCAGAGCTGCATCTCTTCACCGGATGTGACGGCATCCTTCCAGCGATACTCCTCCTCAGGGCCGATCGAGGTGATCAGCACGACCGGGCGGTCGGGGAAGGTGGCGCGGATGCGTTTGCCGTTGCGCCCCGCCGACCAGCCGAGTTCCACCCCGCGGCGGCCCTGATGGTCGACGACGAGAAAGGGGCAGTGCTTGGATATGACCGAGAGATCAAATTCCATCAGCGAGGCGCCGCCCATATTGGGAATGAAGCTCGCATGCGGACGGATCGCCTTCACGGCGTCGTCCCATTGGGCGATCATGTCGGTCAGCACCCGGCGGCGCCATTGCAGCCAGGCCTGCCAAGCCGGATCTTCGGAGTCGGCAGTGCGCGGCAGGGCATGGCCGAACATGTCCTTGAAGCGGCGGGCACTGTTTTCGCTATAGTCGACACCATGGCCCTGCCAGCGGTTGGCGAAGACGGCGTCTATATCGTATTTGCGGACGATTTCCTTCACCACTTCGGGCATGAAGACGGTGTTGTAGTCGCCATAGGCGTTGGTGACCCAGACATCCGGATAAGCCCAGTGACGGCGCGGCTTGTCGTCGGCGTCGATCATCACCCATTCCGGATGCGCCTTGGCAGCATCGTCATGGATCGCATGCGGATCGACGCGGGCCATGACGTGCATGTCGAGCTTGCGAGCGGCATCGACCAGCGCGCCGAAGACATCCTTGTCGCCGAGGAACTTGCTGACATAGTGATAGGGCACGTCGCTTGGATAGTATGCGATATAACCGCCGGCGCTGAGGCAGACGGCGTTGGATTTCGTGCGCTTGAAGACATCGACCCAGAAGGCAGGATCGAATTTCTCTGGATCGTCCTCGGCAAGCGTCAACTGCGTCCAGCGGGTCGCGGTCTTGAACCAGTCCGTCGTTCTCAGCGTATCGGTATTCTGTTTCCTGGCGTCGAGCATCGGTTTTATCCAGTTCGCTAGGCATGATCCCGAAAAGTGTGAAGCGGTTTTCGGACAAGATCATGCGACATCAAACGCCTAGAGCTTGCTCTAGGCAAAAGAGAGCCGCCGCGCCGGCCACGAGGACCGCCGCTTCGACCGCTGGGAGGAACCTGAGCGGTATCAGGCCTTGAAATATTGCTCCGGCATAGTGGGAGCAGGCGTCGGCCAACCGAACGAATTCGGCATGGTCTTGGTGACGTTCTTCATGTTGTTCTTGACGATGCCGTAGCCGTCCGGCGGCAGCGATATGCCGAAGACGTAGAAGGCGTCTGCAGCCGATTGCAGGATGTCTTTCATGATCGCATTCTGGCCGGCGGCGTCGGAAGTCGACTTCAGTTTGTCGTAGAGTTCGTATTGCTTCTTGGTCGCTTCCGGCGGCTCGACGGCATTGGCATTGTCGCGGTCGAGATACCAGAGCTGCCAGCCCGGTGCGTACATGGCGTTGCTGTCCGTCGGTACGTAGTAGCGCGGGTCGAGCATGGCGGCGATGCCGCCGTTTGCGCCGAATTGATGGGCGGTGGCGTCGAAATCGCGGCCCTGGCGCACACGGGTTTCCCAAAGCGAACGATCCATGGTGCGCATTTGCGCGTCGATGCCGACTGCTTGGAACATCGGGATGATCAACTGGAAGAGATCGAGGAAGATGGCGCGCGCCTGATCCAGCTCGAAGACGATGGTTAGGCGTCGGCCCTTGTCGTCGAGGCGGAAATTCTGGTCGTCCTTCTTCGGCACGATCTTGTCGAGCATGGCATTGGCCTTGTCGACATCATAGGCAGTGAACTGCGTCGCCAGTTGCTCGTTATAGAGCGGATCTTCCTTCTTGATCGAAGGCTGCGCGGGCGCGCCTTGGCCGACGAGGACGGCGTCGATCAGCGTCTGACGATCGATCGCCGTCGAGAGCGCTGCGCGGAAATCGCGATTCTGGAAAAGCGCCCGCTTGGTCTCGTCATTGTGATTGAGGTTGAGGATGAAGTTCATCACGTTGGCTTCGGTGGAGGTCAGCGTGTAGAAGTCGTAGCCGCCCTGTTCGCGCGCGTCGTAAAGCACGGACTTGTTGTTGGGCGTGGCGATATATTGATCCATCAGGTCGATCTCGCCCTGCATGGTCTTCAACAGAAGCACCTGCGGATCGGCGACCATCTGATAGAGGATGCGGTCGAGATAGGGCAGTTGATTGCCTGTCGTATCGACCTTCCAATAAAAGGGATTGCGTTCGGCCAGGGCCCGCTCGGTATTTTCGCCGGGTGCGATGGTGAACATCCAGGCGTTCAGGCAGGGTTTCTTCGACGAGTTCAGGAAGAAGGAATTGTCGTCCTGGAAGCCGGCGGCGCTCTGGAAGGAGGCGATCCAGCTTTCGAAACCACGCTGCTTGGCAAGTTCATTGGCCTTGGGATTGTAGTCGATGTGGAACTGCTCGAGATAATGTTTCGGGCAGCGCGTCGTCTGATCATTGTTGGCCCAGGCGACCTGCAGGGGGAAGAGGCCATTCGGCTGATCGAATGTGACCTTGAAGGTCTGCTCGTCGACGATCTCGAGCTTGGCGGGCTTGCCGCCGGATTTCCAATGCGCCTGGCCGACGAAGGCGACGCGATCGTCCGTCAGCACCGTGTCGTACCAGAATTTGATGTCCGCGGTCGTATAGGGCTGGCCATCGGACCATTTCATGCCCTTGCGCAGGCGGATGGTATAGACCTTGGAATCGGCATCACCCTGGAAGAATTCCGCAACATTCGGCGTCACGCCCGACCAATCCGGCGTATAGCGCAGCAGCGGCTCATAGGCCTGATAGCGGAACAGCATCGACAGCGAGCCGCCGCCGACTAGCGCCATGTTCCAGTCGCCGCCATATTTGCCGACGGCTTCGACCGGCTTGATGACAAGGGGATTTTCGGGAAGGCGATCTTTGAGCAACGGCAGGGCGCCGCTTGCGACTTTCTGTTTCAGAACATCCGCCTCTTGGTAATCAGCGGCGAATGTAGGCAGGGCCGGCAAAATGAGGACGGCCGAAGTCCCGGCCAAAAAGGCCCGACGTCTCATCTCCATCAATGTCTCCTCCGAGAGAGCCAATCCCGTTATCTTTATTTTTTACCTATCGGGTTTGGATACCGAAGAAATATATTTTGGCTATTGTTAGGTAAAGCGTTATGTTGCAGGAGAGGCTAATTTTATCGAATCGGATTCTGCCCAAGGTAACTGACGGGGAAAATCCGCTGAGGGGCATGGAAATGGCGGTCAGGGACCGAATTACGTTGCAGCAGATCGCCAATGAGGTCGGGCTGTCGAAATATGCCGTCTCGCGCTCGCTTGCCGGCAAGAGCGGCGTCAGTGAGGAAACGCGCGAACGCATCAAAGAGGCGGCGCATCGGTTAGGTTACATCAAGCCGCCGTCGCAGCCGGATCAGCAGGAGATTTCCCTGATCTTCCACGATCTCGATGTGATCAACAGCGAGCTGCACATGCAGCTACAGAACGGTGTGCAGCGGGAAGCGCACCGCCTGGATCTGCCGATCCGCATCCGCTGGACACACAATCCCGCGCAGGTGGCGGAGCTGGCGCGCATGAGCGCCGGGTTGCTGCTCGTCGGCGCGCACGAACGCGCCTCGATTGAGGCGGCGAACGCATCCGGTGTTCCCGTCGTCAGGCTCGGCTGGGTGGACGCGCTGGAGCAGGCCGATCAGGTAACCGGCACGGACCACGAAGCCGGACAGGCCGTTGCTCGCTACCTGATCGAGCTCGGCCACCGTACCATCGCCTATGTCTACGGCACGCCCGGCTATCGCGGCCGGCTGGAGCGGTTTTACGGCGCGCGCGAGATCATGGAAAAACGCGATGACGTGACGCTGCATGTAATGGAATTCGAGGAGCAGGGCGGCTTTGTCGATGCCTTCAAAGCACTGAAGGCGGGAGGTATACATCCGACGGCTTTCTTCTGCGCGCATGACGGGCTGGCTTTGACCGTCGTGTCGGAACTGCTTGGCCTGGGCTACCGGATTCCCGATGAGATTTCGGTCATCGGTTTCGGCGATTTCTCGCCGGCGACGCAGATATCGCCGCAATTGACGACGGTGCGGGTCGAGGGCCAGGAGATCGGCGTTGTCGGCCTACAATTGCTGCTGGAGCGCATCCGCTCGCCCAAACTGCCCGATGGCCCTGCGAGACGCGTGCAGATCGCGTCCCGCATCATCGAGCGCCGCTCCGCCGGGCCGCGCAAGGCGGAGTAGCGCGCTGTCCATTTGTTTGCTTTGCAATTCCGGACGGAAAACTGCTCCACACTTTTCCCGGGATTGCTTAGGTCGCCAGTGCCAATTGCCGCAGCAGCTTTGCCCAGGCGGTCAGACCGATGCGGAAGTTGGCGAGGCGGAAGAACTCGTTCGGGGCGTGATAGTCTTCGTCCGACGTTGAGAAGGAGAAGAAGAACGCCTCTGTCCCGAGATGCTTGCGGAAGGAAGCGCCGATCGGGATCGTCGCGCCCATGGCGACTCGCAGCGGCGGTTGGCCGAGCAGTTCACCGAGCACCTCTTCCGCCACCTTCAGTGCCGGCAGGTCGGGATCGATGAAGAAGGCTTCGCTGCCGGGTCCGTGGCGATGGATGTCGAGCGCGAAGCCGGCGGACAGCCGAGCTTTCAAATGCTGGGTCACCACGTCGACGATATGATCGGGCTTCTGGCCGGCGATCAGGCGGCAGGTGATCTTGACACTCGCTTCTGTCGGGATGACCGTCTTTGTGCCTTTGCCCTGATAACCGCCCGAAATGCCGTTGAATTCCAGCGTCGGCTCCAGCCACTGCCGGATCAGCAGCTCGCGGCCGGTTGCGATCGCGTCCGGCTTCGGCGAGCCGATTTCGCGATAATAGGCGTCTGCATCGAAGTTCGCCGCTTCGATCGCCGCGATGATGCGGGCATCCGGCGGGCTGGTGCCGTCGAGATATCCTTCGACAGCAACGCGTCCATCCTCGCCATGCAGCGACGCGATGAGCTTGGAGAGCGCGCTGATCGGATTGGGGGCGCTGCCGCCGTGGCGGCCGGAATGCAGATCCTTGGAGGCTCCGGTCACCGTCACTTCGAAAGCAACGAGGCCGCGGCTTGCAACCGTCATCGACGGGCGGTCGGGACGCCACATTGCACCATCGGCCGATATCACCAGATCGCAGCCGAGGCGATCGCGATAGGTCTGCAGCGTGCCTTCGAAATGCGGGCTGCCGGATTCCTCCTCGCCTTCGATCAGCACCTTGAGATTGACCGGCAGGCGGCCCTCGGCGCGCATATAGGCTTCGGCGACGAGGATCGGGATCAAGAGCGGCCCCTTGTCGTCGGAAACGCCGCGGGCGTAGAGCCGACCATCGCGCTCGTCCGGCTCGAAAGGCGGCGTCTTCCATTTGTCGAACGGGTCCGGCGGCTGCACGTCGTAATGGCCGTAGACCAGAAAGGTCGGCAGCTTGGGATCGCTGATGATCTCGCCGAAGACAGCCGGGTGGCCGCCGGTTGCGAGCTGTTCGACATTGGTGAAGCCTGCCCGCGTCAATCGGTCGGCGACGAAAGCCGCCGCCTTGGCGATGCCTTCGGCATAGGCCGGATCGGTGCTGACGCTCGGAATGCGGCAGAAGGCCTTGAGATCTTCAAGCGCCTCGCTGAAGTGTTCATCGAGATAGGTTTCGACGCCGCTCATTTACCGCCATCCACGCTGATCACCTGGCCGGAGACCCAGCCGGCAAACTCCGACGCGAAGAACATCACCATAGCGGCGATATCCTCCGGCTTGCCGAGCCGCTTCAGGGCAATGTTCTGAAGAAGCTTGGCTTGGCCCTCTTCGCCCATCGCCTCCCACTGCCGTTCCGTCGTTGGGTTGGAGCGGACGAAGCCGGGTGCGACGTTATTGACGGTGATATTCCAGGGGCCCAGCTCATGGGCGAGCTGCCGCGTCAGACCGATCTGGCCGGCCTTGGCGCTGGCATAGGCCTGGATGCCGGTCAGCGAAATGCCGAGACCGGCGCCGCTGGAGATATTGATGATGCGGCCGGATTTCTGCGCTTTCATGGTCGGCGCCACCGCCTGCGACATGAAAAAGGCGCCGGAAAGATTGACGTCGAAGATCGTCTGCCAATCGGCTTCCGAAATCTCCTCTATGGGCCGGCCGATCTGGCCGCGCACACCACCGGCATTGTTGACGAGAATGTCGATCGTCTGGGAGACCGCCGCGATCTTGGCGACGGCTTCCTGCACTGCCGTGCGATTGCCGACGTCGAGAATGTGCGCTGAAGCCTTGCCGCCGCAGAGTTTCAGCGTTTCCTCAAGGCCGGCTTCGTTGACATCGCAGATATGGACGGTCGCGCCGCGGGCAGCGAAGCCTTGTGCAATGGTGCGGCCGAAACCGTGGGCTGCACCGGTGACGATGACGGTCTTGCCGTCGAAGGTGATATTCATGCCGCAGCCCTCGCGAGGTCGTCGAGATTGGCGAGATCGAGCGGCCGCTTGCCGTCCTCGATCTCATGGATCATGGTCACGATCTTGGCCGCCAAAGGCGTGGGAACGCCGAGCGACTGGCCGATTTCGACCACCGGCAAGACCTGCGCATCGACTTCCGTCTTGCGCTTGCGGATAGCGAGATCGCGCCAGATGCCGGAATGGGATTTTGCCGACTTGCGGTTATGCACCACCATCTCGTCGAAGGAGCGCGCCGTCTCTGCTGCCGGGGCGGAGGGCGCAAAGGCTCTCGGATCGAAACCGTTGAAAGCCTCGGTAACGATGTTCTGGGCCTCGGCCACCTTGCCGACCTCGTGCGCGAGCCGGGTCAGCACCGGTCGGTATGCCGGGTTGGCGAGCACATCGGCGATGCTGTCATTGGTCAGCGCCGTGCCGAACAGCAGCGCGCCATAGATCAGTTTGCCCCAGAGATAGCCCCAGATATTGCTGGTCAGGATCGCGTTCGGCTCGAATTGCAGCATCAGCGCATAGATTGCCTCGATGCGTGGCGTCGTCTTGCCGTCGAGTTCGCCGACGACGACCGCGCCGTGACCGCTATAGTGCACGACGCCCGGCTCCAGATAGTCAGCGCCGAAATTGACGAAGCAGCCGATGACATGCTCCTTGCCGATAATGTCGGCGATGACGTTCTCATTGAGGCCGTTCTGGGCCGAGACGACGTAGCCGTCAGCGGCGAGATGCGGCTTGAGCGCCTTGGCCGCGGCCGCGGTATGATGCGCTTTGACGCAGAGGAAGATGTGGTCGTACGTGCCTTCCAGTTCCTCCGGCAGATAGGCCTTGGCTTTGACGATGTCCTGGTAGATCGGACCATCTATCCGCAAACCTTTGGCGTTGATTGCCGCCACGTGGTCGGCAGCATTGTCGACGAAGATCACTTCATGTCCGGCGCGGATGAAGGACGCGCCAAGGGTACCGCCGATGGCCCCGGCGCCCCAGATCAGGATCGGTGTTGTCATGCCCATGCTCCTTCGAGCAGAGCGCGGGTTTCCTTGACGGCGACGTCCCAGATGGCCTGCATTTCGTCGTCCGGCCGCTCGTAATAGCCACCGAAGTTGCCGTCGCCGAGAAGGGTCTTGACGCCGGCGGGTGACATGGCTCGCATGCGCGCGAGATCGACCATCGGCTTCTGCTGCGTCGGGAAGATGGTGCCGGGAAGGCGCGTCCAGGGGAAGTTCTCCATCCAGGACGCGTGCGAGGCAACGGTATCGATCTCCTGTACCTTCGCGAAGGTCTGCGGCGCGTTCCACCAGTTGTGGAATTTGACGGAGGTGTCCGCATTGTCAGCCATCCATTCGACGGCGAGACTGCCGGCCGGCTGGTTGCCGCCATGGCCGTTGACGATCAGGATGCGGCGGAAGCCCTGCAAACGCAGGCCGTCGAGAATATCCCTGACAATGCGGATATAGGTTTCCTGGCGTAGGCTGATCGTGCCGGGATAGGCGAGGAAATAGGGCGTGATGCCATAGGCGACGACGGGGAAAACCGGAATGCCGAGCGGCTCGGCGGCCTCGACGGCGACGCGCTCCGAGAGAATGGAATCGACCGAAAGCGAAAGCTGTGCGTGCTGCTCGGTGCTGCCGAGCGGCAGGATCGCACGGTCGTCATTCTTCAAATAGGCTTCGATCTGCTGCCAGTTGGATTCGGAAACTCTCATAATGTCTTCTCCTGTTCCCATTTTAGTTCGCTAAAGCACAACCCCGGAAATCATCCAACTTTCGGAGGGATATTTGTGCTGCTTCAAAATGTTACTGCGTCTCTTCGACGTCCGTACGGATAGGCGGCGCAGCAGTATCGGACGCTCGTTTTTGGGCGGGCGTATCGGCCGGCTGCGGCTGAATGCCGGCGGCGCGGAGGATGGGGACGACGACACGTTCGATATCGGCGACATCGGGCGCGTGGCGGTATTCGATAGCCGGCATGCCCGGCGGCAGATGGGCGATGACGCCCTCCGCGCCCGAGGCATAGATGACGACGCTGGCGCGGGCGATCAGGGCGTCGAGCCCCGGCGTTTCAAGTGTGCCGGCGGAAATCTCGCTGATATGCGGCGCGAAGCGCTGCACGCCGCTTTTCATGATGGGCAGGAAATCCGGAAAACGCGAAATCACGGCGATGGAGGCCAGCGAATCGAGCGAAGCCAGCGCCCTGCGCGTCTCTTCCGCCGGCGTGAAGCTGACGGTCACGACCTTGGTGTTCGGCAACAGCATCGCCACTTCGCGGTGTCGGTTGGCAAAGGTGATGGCGAGATCGGCGGAGTTGGCCCGCGCCTTGGCATCCTTCTGGCGCTCGATGGCTGCGATCGTCAGCGGCTCGACGGTGACGCCCCGGCCAAGGCGGGCGGCAATGAAGCGGGCATAGCTTGCCGTTGCATCCGGAAAGAGGCCGACCATGACGATGCGCAGCCGCGGGCCGATGCTGTCGCGATAGAAGACCCGGGCGCTGACGAGCGAGACGAGTTCGGCCGAACGGATGCCGAGCGTGCGAGCCTCGTCGATCATCTGGTCGATATGACGATGCAATCCGCTGGCGTCGGCACGGCCGGCCAGACGGGCCTGCAGACTGTCGGTGACGAAGGTGCCGGAGCCCGGTCGTGCATCGATCAGGCCTGCAGCCTTGAGATCAGCATAGACCTGGCTTACGGTCATGGGCGCGACACCGATTTTTTCCGCCAGCTCGCGCACCGACGGCAACGTCTCGCCGGGGGTGAGTTCACCGCAGGCAATGCCGTATTCGATGAGGCCGTGGAGCTGCGTGCGCAACGGCACAGGCAGCTCGCGATCGATGAAGAACTCCATGAATGCCGTTCGAGTTAGCTGTTATAATCTGTTGTGACAGTTATCCTGACGCGGCAGGTGGAGCCTGTCAACCGCTCTGAGGCGTGATCCCGGGGGGTATGAAGCAGCTTTCCAAGCGGGATCTTCCCGGTCGGTTTCGCATTTTAGGCGTTTGAAAAAGCTGTTGACACCTAAAAGAACGCATGAAATCGTTATAGCTAACAATAACACTTAATGCGTTCATAAGAACAAGGGGAATGCAATGAAAACGATCGCCAAGGCGGCACTTGCGGCCGCGCTTCTGTTTAGCACCAGCCTCTCAGCATTCGCCGTCGAGCGCGGCGGCACTCTGACCTATGGTCGCTATGCCGACAGCCTGTTTCTCGATCCGGTGCTGAACGACGCCAACGTCGACATCTGGGTCCTGTCCAACCTCTACGACACGCTACTGCTGCCGACCGACGATGGCAAGGGCGTGCAAGCCGGTCTCGCCACCGCCTGGAAAATAGCTGATGACGGTTTGAGCGTGACGCTGACGCTGCGCGACGGCATCAAGTTTTCCGATGGCTCGCCAATCACGCCGGAAGACGTCGCCTGGTCGCTGAAGCGCGCCGCCGATCCCAAGAATGGTATCTGGAACTTCCTCATCAGCTCGGTCGACGATGTCACGACGCAGGGTGACAAGACCGTCGTTATCAAGCTGAAGCACACCGATCCGGCGATCCTGGCGGCGTTGACCGTGTTCAACACGGCGATCCTGCCGGAAAAGGCGTTCGAGGCTTCGGCCGGCACGACCGATGCCGACAAGGCCAAGAGCTTCGGCGAACACCCGATCGGCTCCGGTCCTTTTATTCTGAAATCCTGGGACCGCGGTTCCGACATGAAGCTGGTGCGCAACCCCTATTATTGGGGCGTTGGTGAAGACGGCAAGCCGCTGCCATATCTCGATAGCATCGATTTCCAGGTTATTCCCGACGACGCCACCCGCATCCTGAAGCTCAATTCCGGCGAACTCGACGGCGCGGAATTCATTCCGTATTCGCGTGTCGATGAGCTGAAGGCGGCCGACAATCTCAATATGGAGCTCTATCCCTCGACGCGCGTGCAAATGATCGGGATGAACGTTCGTCCGCAGATTGGCGGCAAGGACAATCCGCTGTCCAACTCCAAGGTGCGTCAGGCGATGAACTACGCCGTCAACAAGGAAGCGATCATCCAGATCGTTACCCATGGTGTCGGCACGCAGATGACCTCGTTCATGTCGTCGGCGACGCCGCTACATTCCGGCGACAAGCCGCTCTATCCTTACGATCTCGACAAGGCCAAGGCGCTGATGAAGGAAGCCGGCTTCGAGAAGGGCTTCTCGACCAGCCTGCTCGTTCTTGCCGGCAACCAGGACGAAATCGGCATCGCCACAGCGCTGCAGCAGATGTGGGCTCCGCTCGGCATCAAGCTCGACCTGCAGCAGGTCGACAATGCCAGCCGCACCCAGCAATATCGCGACGGCACCTTTACCATGCGCGAATCCGCCTGGACGGACGATATTGCCGATCCGAACGAGATCACCTCCTACTATGTCTATTCGCCGAATATCCAGGCGTTGCATTCCGGCTGGAAGAACGACGAGGCCGACAAGCTGTTCGAGGCCTCGCAGAAGGAGATCGATGCGAAGAAGCGCGCCGAGCAATATGCGCGCATCCAGGAGATCTACAATGCCGACGGACCGATCGTGCCGCTCTACGAGACGCCCTATCCGGTGGCTCTGAACAAGAAGGTGAACGGCTTCCTGCAGATCCCTCTCGGCAACAATATCTTCACCAAGACCTGGCTCGCCAAGTAAGGTTCGATATGGTCGGCGCGGTGAGCTGAGGCTTGCCGCGCCGATATTCGTTTTACCGGAAATGCGGGAGCGGCGATTTGCCACTTTTCAGTTATGTAGTCCGTCGCATTCTCCAGATGATCCCGACCGTGGTGTTCATCCTGGTCATCACCTTTGTCCTGATCCGGCTCCTGCCCGGCGATCCTGCCAGCGCCATGCTCGGCGACCGCGCTCTTGATGCCGACGTGATACGCATTAACGCCAGCCTCGGTCTCGACAGACCGATCATCGTGCAGTTCTTCTACTTCGTCGAACGCGTTTTCACCGGCGATCTCGGTAATTCGATCACGCTCAAGCTGCCCGTCATGACACTGATCCTGCAGCGCCTGCCGGTGACGCTGATGCTGATTAGCATGGCGGCCGTCATCGCGCTGGTGCTCGCCGTGCCCCTTGCCTTTGTCGCTGCGCTGAAGCGCGAGCAGACATCGGATGCGGCCATTCGCGGCGTTTTCCAGGTCGGGCTGTCGATGCCGGTCTTCTATATCGGCATCCTGCTGCTGACCTTGTTTGCCGCGCACCTGAAGTGGTTCCCTGTCGGCGGCTATGGCGATACCTTCGGCTCGAAGCTCTACCACCTGTTCCTGCCGGCATTGACGCTGGCCGTCAGCCTGGCGGCGATCCTGATGCGCAATCTGCGCGCCGCCATCATCGGCGTCATCAATGCCGAATATGTCGATTTCGCCCGCGCCAAGGGCCTGCGCACGCGCATCATCCTGTTCCGGCATGTGCTGCGCAATGCGCTGATCTCGACCATTACCCTTTTCGGCCTGCAGATCGGTTCGCTGCTCGGCGGCGGCGTCATCACAGAAACGGTCTTCGCCGTACCCGGCGCCGGCCGGCTGATGATCGACAGCATCTACGGCCGCGATTATCCCGTCCTGCAGGGATTGACCATCGCGCTCGCCATCCTGGTGTCGCTGACCTTCCTCGTCACCGACATCGTCCAGGCCTGGCTCGATCCGAGGATCGCCCGATGAGCGCCCTCACGACCGAAACCGCCACCCCGAAGAGATCGCGCACTCGCGCTCGGGCGTTGCCGCGCACGCTGATCTCTGGCGGAGTCATTCTAATTCTCAGCCTGGCACTCGCCTTTTTCCCGTCGTTGTTTGCGCCCTATGATCCAACGACCTTCGACTACAATGCGCTGCTGAAAGGGCCGACCTGGGCGCATCCCTTCGGCACCGACAGCTTCGGCCGCGATGTTCTTTCGCGGGTCATTCATGCCTATACAATCGACATGCAGATCGCGGTTTTCTCCACGGTGGGACCCTTCATCTTCGGCACGCTGGTCGGGGCAATCGTCGGCTATCTCGGCGGTATCGCCGAGGCGATCTTCGGGCGTGTCGTCGATGCGGTGCTGACCTTCCCCTTCCTGGTGCTAGTGATTGCCGTCGTCTCGGTGCTCGGCCCCGGTCTCGGCAACATGTATATCGCGGTTGGCGTCGTCGGCTGGGTGTTCTATGGACGCTTGGTGGCGGCTGAAATCAAAGTGCAGAAGCGGCTCGATTATGCCGATGCCGGCCGCGTCATGGGTTATACGCCATCCCGCATCATCTTCCGTCATCTGCTGCCGAATGCCATCACGCCCGCCATCGTCTACTGGATGACCGACATGGCGCTCGCCATCCTACTCGGCTCCAGCCTCGGGTATCTCGGCCTCGGCGCGCAGCCGCCGGCGTCCGAATGGGGCGTGCAGATCGCCGACGGCAAGAACTACATGAACACCGCCTGGTGGATCTCGGTCTTCCCGGGCGTCGCGATCGTGTTGACCGGACTTGGCTTCAGCCTGATGGGCGACGGCCTGGCGGAACTGTTGAGGGTGCGCCGATGACGATGGCAGCAAGCGAAAATGCAGGCCTGGTCGTCCGTGGGCTCACCACGACTTTCGATACGCCGCGCGGTCTGGCGATCGCCGCCGCCGATGTCGATTTCGACGTAGCACCGGGCGAGGTAGTCGGGCTTGTCGGCGAATCCGGGTCGGGCAAGAGCGTCACGCTGCGCTCGATCATGCGATTGATCCGCGAGCCAGGACACGTAAGCGGCCGTGTGGAGTGGCGCGGTCGCGATCTTGTTGCCATGCCGGATGAAGAGCTTCGGCGCATCCGCGGCAGTGAGATCGCGATGATTTTCCAGGAACCGATGACGGCGCTCAATCCGGTGTTGCCGGTCGGCCTGCAGATCGAGGAAAACCTCATCGCGCATACCACGCTGAACCGCCGGGAGCGGCGGGCTCGCGCCCTGGAGCTGATGAACATCGTCGGCATTCCCGCCGCCGAACGGCGGCTCGACGAATATCCGCATCAATTCTCCGGCGGCATGCGACAGCGGGCCATGATCGCCATCGCGCTTGCCTGTTCGCCGAAACTCCTGCTTGCCGACGAGCCGACGACGGCACTCGACGTGACGATCCAGGACCAGATCCTGAAGCTGCTTCTGGAGCTCCGCGACAATTTCGGCATGAGCGTCGTGCTCGTCACCCACGATCTTGGCGTGGTCGCGGCGACCTGCGATCGCATGGCGGTGATGTATGCCGGGCGCATCGTCGAGACGGGCACGGTCGCCGATGTCTTTGCTCATCCGCGCCATCCCTATACGCGCGGTCTGCTCGGCTCGGTACCCAGCGGCGGAGCGCCGCGCACCATGCTCTATTCGATCGATGGTACGCCTCCGAGCCTGACGGCGCTGCCGGCCGGCTGTGCCTTTCATCCACGCTGTCAGTTTGCGACGGCGGAATGTCTCAATGCGAGGCCGCCGCTCATCGCGGTTGCCGAAGGCCGCATGGCCGCCTGCTTCCATCAGGACGATGTCGCGGCGATGGAGGCCATCCTATGAATACGTCTGTCCCGATCATTTCCGTCGACGGCGTCACCAAGCGCTTTGCCGGGCCACATTCGTTGATGCGTCGCATCGCCGGCAAGCCGCCGCTTGCGGTGCATGCGTTGAACAACGTCAGTCTCGAAGTGTATCGCGGCGAAACGCTTGGCATCGTCGGCGAATCCGGCTGCGGCAAGTCCACCCTTGCACGCTGCCTCGTGCGACTGCTCGATCCGGATGAAGGTGCTATTCGTTTCGAAGGCAAGGACATCTCGCATCTCAAGGCAGGCGATCGGCGCGGCTTCAACCGCCGTGTCCAGATGATCTTTCAGGACCCGTACAGCTCGCTCAACCCACGCATGACGGTAAAGCAGATCATCGGCGAAGCGCTGAGCGTCCACAAGATGCGACCTTCCGCCGATATTCCCGGCCGCATCGCCGAGCTCCTGGAACTCGTGCGCCTGCCGCAGGATGCTGCGGGTCGTTATCCGCATGAGTTTTCAGGCGGCCAGCGCCAGCGCATCGGCATTGCCCGGGCGCTTGCTGTCGAGCCCGACGTCATCGTTGCCGATGAGCTTGTGTCGGCGCTCGACGTTTCGGTGCAGGCGCAGGTGGTCAATCTGCTCCTGCAATTGCAGGAGCGGCTGCATCTGACGGTGATTTTCGTGGCGCATGATCTGCGTCTCGTGCGCCATATCTCGCACCGGGTGGCGGTGATGTATCTCGGGCAGGTTGTCGAGCTCAGCCCCGCCGAGGCCTTGTTCACCACACCGCGCCATCCCTATTCCAAGGCGCTGCTCGATGCGGCGCCCGAGCTCGATCCGTCGCGCCGCAGCAAGGTGGTTGCGGCGCGCGGCGAATTGCCCAGTCCGCTGAACGTGCCGCCGGGCTGTCCTTTTGCCAGCCGCTGTCCCTATGCCTTCGAGCGCTGCCGGGTCGAAAGGCCGGTGTTGACGCCGCGTGGTGGCGGCCAGCGCGCCGCCTGCCACCTGACCGAGTTCGGCGCACACGACGTCGTTATCCCAATGGAAGGCATTCCCTCATGAGCTTCGCAACCTTCGAAACGGAAATCGCCAAAATCAACGATATTCTTTGTGCGGTGAACCTGCTGACCTGGGATTCGCGAACCATGATGCCGCCAGGCGGCGTCGAGGCGCGCGGGAAGCAGATCGCGACCCTGGTCGGCCTGGCGCGCGATCTTGCGGCCAGCGACGAGGTGCAACGGGCGATCGAGGGTGCGCGCACCGAACTCAGCAATGTTCCGGATGGTGATGTCCGTAAGATCGCGGTGGAACAGGCATCGGCTGCGATCGCGACGCTGGCGCGTATTCCCGCGCATCTGGTCGGTGCTGCCGCCGATCTCAAGACCCGCGCTCAGGCTGCCTGGGCCAAGGCGCGCGCCGCCGACGATTTCGCGGGTTTTGCGCCGCTGCTCGAACGGACGATGGAGATGCAGCGCGAGATCGCCGGCGCCATCGGCTATGACGAACATCCTTATGATGCCCTGGTTTCCACCTATGAGCCGGGCATGACATGGTCGCGGCTGCGAGGTCTCTATGGCGATCTCAGGGATGCGCTGATCCCGCTGCTGGCAGCGGCCAAGCAGGCGCCGGTGCGCAGCGACATTCTCGAGCGCGCCTATGCTGTCGATCGCCAGCGGGCCTTTTCCAGCGCCGTCTCGACCCGGTTCGGCTATGATTTCGGCCGCGGGCGATTGGATGACACCGTGCATCCCTTCGAGATTTCCTTCACGCGGTCCGATGTGCGCATCACCGGCCGTTTCCGCGAGACCTGGCTGCCGGGCGGCCTTTTTGCCGTCTGGCACGAGGCGGGCCACGGGATTTACGAGCAAGGGATCGCCGAGGAGTTCTCGCGCTCGACCTTCACCACCGATTTCATCAATCTCTATGCGGTCGGCGGCGCCAGCTTCGGCACGCATGAATCGCAATCGCGCCTCTGGGAAAATCGTGTCGGCCGCTCACGCCGCTTCTGGGATCTGCATTTTGCCGAGCTGAAGGCGAGCTTCCCCAGCCAGCTCGAGGATGTTTCCGTCGACGACTTCTGGCGGGCGGTGAATGCCGCAAGGCCGAGTTTCATTCGCGTCGAGGCCGATGAGCTGACCTATGATTTCCACATCATGCTGCGCTCCGAGATCGAAGCGGGGCTGATCGCCGGGGAAATCCGCGTTGCCGATCTGCCGGCAATCTGGCGCGACAAGATCAAGTCCTATCTTGGTCTCGACGTGCCGAACGACACGCTGGGTGTGCTGCAGGACGTGCACTGGTCGTCCGGCATGGTCGGCTCCTTCCCGACCTACACGATCGGCAACATCATGTCGTCGCAGTTTTTCGCCGCCGCTCGCAAGGATGCCGCGGTCGAAAAGGGCCTCGATGAAGGTAACTACGCGCCGCTAAAGAGCTGGCTGAACGACAATGTTCACCGGCACGGCCGCTCGAAGAGCCCAAGCGAAATCCTGATCGGCGCCACCGGCTCCGATCTCTCGGCGGATGCTTATATCGCCGATCTGACGAAGAAGGTGGCAGAGCTGACGGCTTAAGTCTTGTGCAGCCTCAGCGACGGAATGACGCCGGTAAAAAGCGCGTCATGTGTTCACCTTGTTTTTGACAGCCGATGATTGCTGTCTCTAGAGTGGCCTCCGACTATGGGAGCCGGTCGGAGGTTGGCTGGCTGTGAGGAACAGGGCGGAGCATTATGAGCCAGTATGAAATTCTCGATCAGCGCTTCAAGGCGCTGATCAACGGTTCTGCGAAATTGGAGCAGCTTTGGACGGGCGGGCGTTGGACCGAGGGGCCGGTTTATGTGCCGGCCGCACGCCATGTCGTGTGGTCCGATATCCCGAACGACCGTATCCTGCGTTATGACGAGGTGACGGGCGCGGCCGGCGTCTTCGAAAACCCCGTTGGCTATCATAACGGCCATACGCTTGATCTCGAAGGCCGCATCGTCGCTTGCGAGCATGGACGCCGCCGTGTGAGCCGGCTCGATCACGATGGCCGTTGGCGGCCGCTCGCCGAGCATTTTAACGGCAAACGGCTAAATTCGCCGAACGATGTCGTGGTGAAGTCGGATGGCTCAATCTGGTTCACCGATCCGACCTATGGGATCGACAGCGATTACGAGGGCTTTGCCGCACCGTCCGAAATCAATGCATCGAATGTCTACCGCATCGATCCGACCGACGGAGCGGTGACGCTGGTCGCCAGCGACCGCGTCAAGCCGAACGGTCTCGCCTTTTCGCCTGATGAAAGCGTGCTCTACGTCTCGGATACCGGCGGCTCGCATGTGCAGGGCTTGCCGCCGACGATCACGGCCTATTCGGTGAATGCGGACAAGCGCAGCCTCGGTGAGGGCCGGGTCTTTGCCACCTGCGAGGTCGGCGCGTTCGACGGTTTCCGCGTCGATCGGCACGGCAATATTTTCGCTTCGAGCGGCGATTCCGTGCGTGTTTACGCGCCGGATGGGACGTTGATCGGCCGCATTCTGGTTCCCGAAGTCATCTCGAATGTCTGCTTCGGCGGGCCGAAGCGCAATCGACTCTATATCACCGCCACGACCTCGCTCTACGCGATCTACGTGAACAGCGGCCCTGCTGAACCGGCTAATCGTCTGGATTAAGCTTTCAGTGCCGTCTTGCGGTGCGCTCGCGGATCGGGGATCGGCACGGCGGCCATCAGCGCCTGCGTGTAGGGATCGCGCGGGTGCTCGAAGACCTCGCGGCGCGTGCCGGCCTCAACGATCTTGCCGTAGCGCATGACCGCGACCTTGTGCGACATGCGTTCGACAACGGCCATGTCGTGCGAGATGAACAGGTAGGCAAGGCCCATGGTTTCCTGCAGTTCCAGCAGCAGGTCGAGGACACGGGCGCGTACCGAAACGTCGAGGGCGGCCACGCTTTCGTCGGCGACGATCAGCTTCGGTTCCAGCGCCAAGGCGCGGGCGATGCAGATGCGTTGGCGCTGACCACCGGAAAATTCGTGCGGATACCGTGTCGCTGCGTCCGGTGTCAGGCCCACACGGGCAAGCAGTGCGGCGACGCGATCCTGCCGTTCGGACCTGTTGCTGATGCCGTGGATGACCATGGGTTCGGCAACGGCTGTCCCCACCGCCATACGCGGATCGAGCGAGGCGTAGGGATCCTGAAAGATCATCTGCGCCGAGCGGCGCACCGGCTGCATTTCGTGATGACTGAGGCCGCCGATGGCGCGGCCGTCGATCGTGACGTCGCCGACAAAGGGGATCAGCCCGAGCACCGCCTTGCCGGTCGTCGATTTGCCCGAGCCGCTTTCGCCGACGAGGCCGAGTGTTTCGCCGGGAAGGATATCGAAGGAAACGTCGTCCACCGCCGGGGCCGGTGTCTTGCCCTTCAGAAACCATCTGCCCTGGCTGCCGTATGTGACATTGAGATTGCGGACGTTGAGTACCGGCGTGCGATCCGGTCGTAGTGTCTCTACCCTATGCGACGTCACGCGCGGCGGTCCGTCAGTGCCGGCATGGGCGCCGAGTCGGGGCACGGCTGCGAGCAATTGCTGCGTATAAGCTTCGCGCGGATGGCCGAAGATCGACAGCGCGCCGCCCTCTTCGACGATCCTGCCGCTCTGCATGATAACGACGCGATCGGCCATTTCGGCGACGACGCCCATGTCATGGGTGATGAGGATGATCGAGGTGCCGAATTCTTGTTTCAGCTCGCGCATCAGTTTGAGGATCTGTGCCTGCACCGTCACGTCGAGCGCCGTCGTCGGTTCGTCGGCGATCAGCACTTTCGGCCGGCAGGAGAGCGCCATGGCGATCATCACGCGCTGGCGCATGCCGCCGGAAAGTTCGTGCGGATATTGCGAAAGACGCCGGCCCGGCTCGGTGATCTGCACCGCCTCCAGCATCTGCCTTGCAATCGCCACGGCGGCGTTGCCCTCGCTGCCCTGATGTTCGCGGATCGCTTCGGTGAGCTGGGCGCCGATCGACATCACCGGATTGAGTGAGGTCATCGGTTCCTGAAAGACCATAGCGATGTCGCCGCCGCGCACGCTGCGCATCGCCTTGTTGGAGAGCTTCACGAGATCGCGGTCACCAAGCAGAATGGAGCCAGAGGCCACCTGCAACGACGCTTTTGGCAAAAGCCCCATGATCGCAAGTGAAGTCACGGACTTTCCCGAGCCGGACTCGCCGGCGATGCAAAGCGTCTCGCCGGCGGTCAGCTCGAAGCCGATATCGTCGAGTACCCGCCGCCGCCCTTCGGGCGTGCGGGCATCGACGGAAAGATTTCGAACCGAAAGCACCGGCGGGGCGGCAGGGGCAGATTGCATCACGCGAATACGATCCTCGGGAAGTAGAAGGAGACGACCCAGTTCGGAGCATCGACGATTTCGCTGATCCGGAGATCGCCGCAGACCGAGCAGAGCAGATAGGCATCGGTGGCGCTCATGCCGTGTTCTTCGCCGAGAAGGTCGATCATTCGCATCAAGGCTTCGCGGGCACCGGTCATCAGGTCGGGACCGATACCGGTGGTGACTTCGTAGCCGGCACCGTCGAGATGGCGGGTGACGGGCTCGGTGGTGGTGAAGCGTGGGCTCTTCAGACGCGCGTCCTTGACGAGCTCCAGAGTCGCCTCGACTTCCATCTGGCTTTCGATGGCCGTGCCGCAGACCTCGCCGTCACCCTGGGCGGCGTGGGTATCGCCGATCGAGAACAGAGCGCCTTCGACTTCGACGGGCAGATAGAGCGTCACGCCGGCAGTGAGGTCGCGGATGTCCATGTTGCCGCCGACGCGGCGTGGCGGCACGACGGAGTGCAGGCCGGGTTCGGCGGGCGCCAGGCCGATCGTGCCCGCAAACGGTTTCAGCGGCACACGGCCGCCGGGGCCGTAAAGCGCCGGCGCCATGCTGCTCGCGTCATAGGACCAGATATGCAGCGCCGGGTCTTTGAACTGGTCGGCGAGCAGGCCGAAGCCCGGAATATTGGCGGTCCAGCCGTGGCCCGACGGCACGAAGCGGCGGATTGTCACCTTCAGCGCATCACCCGGCTGGGCGCCTTCGACATAGACGGGACCGGAAACGGGATTGATCCTGCCGAAATCGAGATTGCTGAGCGACTGCAGCGTCGCATCCTTGCCGAGCTGTCCGCCGGAGGAATCGAGGCATTCGAAATGGATGGTCTCGCCGGACTTGGCGACAAGCGCCGGCTCGAAATCGCGGTTCCAGCCAAAATGATGCTGGGCGCGGTGAATGGTGTGGGTGCAAACGATGCACATGGTCTGTCTCTCCCATGATTGGACTTCCCCGGCCCTTTTGGCATGATCTTATCCAAAAACCGCTGCGCACTTTTTGGGATCATGCTTTGGCCGGGGAAATCTGCGGGCCTGTCCGCTTATTTCTTGATGTAGACGGCTTCGTAGTCGATGACGCGGGTCGGATCGATGTAGATTTCGTCCGGACCGCCCATGCGCTTCGACTTCGCGACAACGCGACGCTCGTTGAAGACCGGGATCCACGGTGCGTCCTTTTCCTGGATTTCCGTGAATATCTTCTTCCAGGTTTCAGCACGCTCGGCGGCCTTTGCCGGCACCGGCATGGCGTCGGCGGCCTGGGCGCGAGGCTCCATTGCCTGGTTGCAGTACCACGACCAGTTCCAGCCGCCTGCAACGGCGCTGCCGCACGAGAGGATCGGTCCGTAGAAATCGGAGGGATCCGGGAAGTCGGCGATCCAGCCGAGACCGCCCGACCAGACCATCGGCGCTTCGCCCTTGGTGCCGCCAGCGGCGATCACGTTCGGATTGGCGAGTGCCTTCAGTTCGACCTTGACGCCGATAGCTGCCAGATCCTGCTGGATCGCCTGGGCGATGCGCGGCTGCGGGTCGGTGTTAGAGGTATAAAGCGTTGTCGAGAAACCGTCTTTCAGACCGGCTTCGGCGAGCAGCGCCTTGGCCTTGGCAACATCGAATGCATAGCCCTTATAGTCTTTGTCATAGCCGGCCATCATCGGCGGAAGCACCTGCGTTGCCGGTGTCGCGCGGCCGTTGATGATGCGGACGATGCGATCCTTGTTGATTGCCATGTTGACGGCCTGGCGTACCTTGACGTTATCGAACGGCGCTACCTGGGTGTTGAGCGTCACATAACTGGTTTCGAGCTGCTGGCGATCGACGATCATGCCCTTGAAGTCCGGCGACTTCTGCATCTCCAGGAACTTGGCAGGCGGAATGCCGTCGCCGGCAATGTCCACTTCGCCCTTCTGCAGGCGCAGTAGCGCCACCAGCGGCTCCTGGCCGATTTCGACGGTATAGCCGTCGATATGCGGGCGGTCCTTAATGAAGTAATCGGGGTTCCTTGCGAAAACCAAGCGCTGGCCGACCGTCCATTCCTTCAGGATGAAGGCACCGGAGCCAACCGGCTTCTTGCCGAAATCGCCGCCTGCAGCTTCGACAGCTTCCTTCGGCACGACCGAGGCGAAGTTGAGCGCCAGCACGTTGAGGAAGGTCGCGTCAGGCTGGACGAGGGTGAACTGGACGGTGTGGTCGTCGACGACCTTGATGCCGTCGAGCGCCTGCGCGGTACCCGCCGTCATGGCGTCGGCGCCGACGATCGAGTGGAAGAAGCCGGCGCCGGGGCTCTGGGTCTTCGGATTGACGGCGCGTTCGATCGAATATTTCACGTCGGCGGCGGTGACTTCACGGCCATTGGTGAACTTGACGCCGGTGTGCAGCTTGAACGTATAGGTCTTGCCGTCCGGCGAGACATCGTAGCTTTCAGCGAGCGATGGCTTCAGCTCAGTGGTGCCGGGCGTGTAGTCGACCAGGCGCGAGAACACCGCGTTGATCATCGACCAGTTCTGCCAGTCGTAGCCGATTGCCGGGTCGAGGGTGGCGATGTCGTCCTTGTAGGTGACGGTGATGGTGCCGCCCTTGTTCGGCGTGTCGGCGGCATGGGCCGCAATCGCGGGAACGAGGGAGCTGGTGGCGAGCATGGCGGCCAAAGCCGCCCGCCGCAGGAAAGTCTTGGTCATCAAAAGAACTCCTCTGTTGGTTTTGCTTGGTTATTGCGCGCGGATGCGCGGGTCGATGAAGGGGGCAATGAAGTCGGCGACGAGATTACCGAGGACGATGGCGAGCGCCGAGGTGAGTGTGACCCCCATGATGATCGGGATGTCCACCTGCTGGATCGCCTGCCAGGCGAGCTGGCCGATGCCCGGCCAGCCATAGACCGCCTCGACCACCACCACGCCGCTCATGAACTGGCCGATATCGATGCCGATCATGGCGATGATCGGCAGGATGGCGTTGGGCAGCACATGGCGGAAGATGATGCGCGCCGAAGACAGGCCCTTGGCGCGGGCGGTCCGGACATAATCATGGTTCAGCACGTCGATCATCGCCGAGCGCACCATGCGGGCATACCAGCCGGCGCCGAGCACGCCGAGCGTCAATGCCGGCAGCACGACATGGCGCGCGGTGCCGAAGCCCGACATCGGGAACCAGCCGAGCGTGGCGGCGAAGACGTAAAGCAGCAGCAGGGCGACCACGAACTGCGGCGAGGAGACGCCGATGAAGGAAAGCATCATCACCGTACGGTCGACGAGACCGCCGCGCTTGACGGCGGCGATGATGCCGAAGGTGAGGCCGAGGACGACCTCCACGACGATTCCGGCTGCCATCAGGATGATCGTCGCCGGCAGGCGCGCCTGGATCAACGGCAGAACGGAAGTCTTCTGCGTGTAGGAGCGGCCGAGATCGCCATGCAGCAGCGCGTCGAGATAATGCAGGAACTGCATGATTAGCGGTTGGTCGAGGCCGAGTTCGTGGCGGATGCTGGCGACCATTTGCGGTGTGGCGCTCCGCCCGGCGATCAGTACCGCGGGATCGGCCGGCAGGGCATAGAGCAACAGGAAGGTGATCGCCGCGACACCCAGGAGGATGAGTACGGTCTGCACCAGACGATGCAGGATGAGGAACAGCATTCAGCCTTTCCCCCGCTGTGTCGGGTCGAGAATGTCGCGCAGGGCATCCCCGACGAGATTGAAGGAGAGCGCCGTCAATAGAATGACCGCACCGGGAATGAAGACGAGCCAGGGCGCATCCTGGAAATAGCTTTGGCTTTCGAAGATGATATTGCCCCAGGACGGTTGCGGTGGCTGTACGCCGATGCCGAGAAAGGACAGAGTTGCTTCGAGCAGCACGGTGGTGGCGATGCCGAGCGTGCCCCAGACGATCGCCGTCGGCATGAGATGCGGCAGGATATGCCGGACGAGGATTCGGAAATGGCCGGCGCCGAGCGAGCGTTCCGCCATGATGAAGTCGCGCTCCACCAGGCCGCGCGTCTCGGTATAGACGATGCGGGCGACCTGTACCCAGTTGACCAGCGCAATCACCATGGCGACGATCCAGAGGCTGGGTTTCAGAAGGGCGGCCAATACGATGGCGAGCAGCAACGCCGGGAAGGCCATCATCAGGTCGGTGAAGCGCATCATGAGATTGCCGATGATGCCGCGCAGATAGCCGGCGACAATGCCGACGAAGAGGCCGATCGCCACGGCGACGCCGTTGGCGACAAGGCCGATGACCAAGGATGTCCGGGCGCCGAAGAGAAGTCGGGAGAACAGGTCGCGGCCGAGCGTATCTGTGCCGAGCAAGAAATGGCCATCCGGCGGCAGCGGCGCGCCCTCGATCGACAGGCCGTCGAACATCTGGTCATCGGGGCTGAAGGGAGCGATCCAGGGCGCGGCGATCGCCATGATCACGACAAGGACGACGACGACAAGCCCGAACAGCGCCGCAGGCTGACGCAGCATAGCCTTGATCACATGCATCAGCTTGCCTCCGGCAAGGGTTCGGCACCGCCGACAATGAAAGCGGAAAGCTGCTCCATCGGCAGGCGTCGGCGCATGGCGCAATTGCGCAGAATGGCGTAGGCGCGTTCCTCATCGACATCATGCGCTGCCATCAGCTTCTGGACGGCGGCATGGACGAGCGGGCGCAGCCGCACACGCTCTTCGAGATATTGCAGCTTTTCGGCAATGGCCTTGCGTTCCTCATGAATCGATACGGCCATCACGAGAGCGGGATAGACGGCAGAGGTGGCGACTGGCTTGGCGATGATCGCGCCGGCTCCCTGCTCCAGGGCCCAGGCGATGCGGCCCGGCGCTTCGGAGCCAAGCAGGGCGACGACCGGAAGCGGCGGATTGCCGCCACTCCAGGGGAGAAGATCGTCCCAGCCCTGGTCGGCGTCGACGATGACCATGTCAGGTAGTTCATGCGCGCCGATCGGCTCCCAACGCAGGGACGTGCGCAGGCCGAGCAGCTTCAGCTGACGGGTCAGGCGTTCGGTATTGCTGTCTTCCCGATGCAGGATCGCGACGTGCCAGCCGGTGAAGTTCGGCGTGTTTTTCATGACACCACCCTGAGCTTCGGCGACTTTAGCACGCGGCGGCCGGTAAGATAGGGATCGGCGGCGAGCGCGGGGCGCGAGGCGATGACGTCGAAGCCGTTGTCGCCGTTGATGCGGCCGAGATGGAAGGGAAGGGCGGCGTGGTTGGTCTCGGGATCGATCGCCAGCGGTCCGAGCAGCGTCGGCCAGGACGCTGCATGAAGCTGGCGGCGCACCGCCTGCGGCTCATCGCTGCCGGCGGCCAGGATAGCCTCGATGCAGAGTTTGACGGCGGTATAGGCGCCGGCGAAGACGCTGGAGACGCGGCGGTCCGCGCCATAGAGCTTCGCCAGGCGCGCCTTGAAAGCGAGATTGTCTGATGTGCCGATCGTGTCGAAATAGGAGGCGGCGCAGAGCTGGCCGACGGCCGCGCCGGCCGCGATGTCTTCCAGCTCGCATTCCATCAGGTCGCAGCTCACGACAGGGCAGTTTTCCGGCCGGAAGGTGGGATCGCGGTCGCCGAGTGTCTTGATCGCTTCCAGGAAGGCATAGCTCGACGGGCCGATGAGATTGTTGAGGATGAAGCTCGGACGGCGGTTCTCGATATCGGCGACGATGCGTTCGACGGCGGTTTCCTCGAGCGGCAGGTAGCGTTCGCCGAGTACTTCGCCGCCGGCATTGGTGATGAGTTCACGGGCAAGCCGGTTCATCTCCCAGCCCCAGACATAGTTGGCGCCGACGAGATAGGGCCGCTTGCCGAAGCGCGGGATCAGGTGCTCGAAGAGCGGCAGCAGATGCTGGTTGGGGCAGCCGCCGACATAGATGACATTCTCGTTGGCCTCGAAGCCCTCATAGGGGCACATATACCAGAGAAGGCCGTCATGCTTTTCAACGAGCGGAATGACTTCCTTGCGTGCCGCCGAGGTGATCGTACCGATAATGTGGCGGCAGCCCGTATTGCGCAGCATATGTTTTGCGCCTTCGAGATAGGCTGCGATATCCGCGTGCGGATCGACAAAGACCGGCTCGATTGGCCGCCCACCGCCGGCCGCGAACTCCTCGATGGCGAATTCCGCGCCGGCGCGCGCATCGCGGCCCATGGAGCCATAAGGCCCGGTGGTCGAAAAGAGGATACCGATCTTCAGCGCGTCGTTCATCTCTCAGCCAAAAAACGAAAAACCCCACGACGCTGGTCCCATCGGCGATGGGGCGTCATGGGGCGAAACTGCCCGGCGACTATCAAAGTCATGTGATTGCAGATAAGTTCTGCCTAATCCGCAGGCTTGAGTAAAATACAGGCAACTTGACTTTGTCAAGCCTTATTGGCGGTCGCCATTCAATACCTCAGCAGCCGAACGTGTAAAGACAGTCCGGCACATTTACGCGGCTAGAACATAACGACTGTTGATCACGGCCCGCCGAAGCGGCCTGGGCCTCGCTCTGGCCCTTGCTCCGGTCCTTGGTCGAAAGCGGAGAAGGGGTGGGCCTCTCCTTGCGGCGGTACGTCGAGATAGCTCATGATGTTGTCGACGTGGCTGACCTGCGAGCGCAGGCTGTCCAGCGATTTGCCGGTGAGGTTGGTGCCGGCCGGCAACTGAGCGGTCAGCGGGTTCTCGTAGCGGCCATTGACGCGCAGTTCGTAATAGAGATGCGGACCGGTGGAATAGCCGGTGGAACCGACATAGGCGATGACCTGGCCCTGGGTAACGCGCTCACCGACGTGCAAGTCCGATGGCGTCGAGGAAATATGGGCATAGGTGGTCTCGTAGCCGCCGTCATGGCGAATGCGGACATATTTGCCGTAGCCCGTTTCCCAGGAAATCTTTTCGACGATGCCATCGCCCGCAGCCATGATGGGGCTGCCCATCGGCGCGCGGAAATCGACGCCGTTATGGAATTTCCGAACGCCGAGGATCGGATGGATGCGCCAGGCGAACCCGTCGCCGAGCTTGCCGTTCGGTACGGGACGGTGAGTCAACACCTTGGCGACGGAGTGGCCGCCCTCGTCATAGAATTCCGAAGGGCCTTCACCGCCCTCTTTGTGCAGATAAAAGCGATGCGTATCGCCATCGGTGTGAAACTCGATGAACATCAATTCGCTTTTTCCGTTATCTGCCTTGCGGAACAGCAGATCGACGCTGTCGGGCGCATCGTCACCACCGGTCAATGAAACGCCGTTGGCCTTGGCAAGCTTGATGAGCTGGGCGGCGCTTTCGTCGGAAAGACCGGCTTTTTCGAGTTTGGCGCTGATCGTCGATTGATCGGCGCTGTCGATGCCTTTGAGGTCGACGGCGGCCACTTCCGTGGAGGACGGCGCGTCGGCCTGGCTCTCGCTGTAGAGCGTCGAAAACAGCCGGTCGTCGGTGAGCGGCACGAAGCCGTCGGCATCGTCGCGAGCGACGATACGCTCCGGTGTTTTCCCGCCGCTGAGGCGTGCCATGATCAGTTTCGGCTGCGCGTCCGCGGTCTTTTTCTCCAGCAGCAGTTCCAGGCTGTCGCCGGGCGAAACCGTATCGGTTTCCAAGGCCCGCTGCAGCTCGTCGCCGGCGTCTTCGTCGAGTCCGGCAGAGGCGAGAATATCCTGCAGGTCCTGCCGGTCCTTTGGCATGGAAACCAGCCTCTTGAACTCGCGGCCGGGCTCGCCCGTGGTCGCTTTCGACACGCTGACATTCAATGGCACGCCGCGGACGGGGAAGCGCGAACGCCGGACTGCGTCATAGCGATTGGCGTGCGGATAAATGCCCTGGCGAATATCTGCGAGCGACGGCGGCGAGAACAGAGCGGCCTCCGACTGCGCATCGCCGTCATAGGCCGCATTGATGGCCGTGGCATCGCCGCCGGAAGGCTCGGTATCCTCGGCTTTGAAGACCAGCGTCGTGCGATGATAGGTGAAGATGCGGGTTTCGCCGCTCGAGGTCTTTTCCGCCACCTGCGCAAAGCGGGCGCCGTCGAAACGCTGTTTCGTGGCAAGCCGGTTAGCCTTGGGCAACGCTGGCTGTGAGCGGATGAGCTGGGCTGAGTGCATCGGCACGGCCTGCTCGATCGTGTGGCGGGCAAGGAGCGGATAGAGAATGGTGGCGAGTAGGCCGAAGGAGGCGGTGCCGGCGAGGCCGATGGCGATCAGATGACGAAGATGAGCAGAACGAGGCAGAAAGGGAATATGAAATTCGTGATGCGGCCGCGCCTGAATCGCAGCCTCTGCAGGAAATTGGACGCGCAATGGACTTTCGGCCATGAATTGAGGAACCCTGCAGACTGCGGTGGGCCCAAACTAGGGCAAATCATGGCAAAATCGGGGCAAATATTACAGATCTGTTAATTACCGTGATCTTCCGCGCGTGCAGATTCGCGCTTTACGAGCGATTCGTCAACCGAAGATGGTGTCGTAAAGCAGCTTGAAATTCAGTGCCAGAATGATCCCCGCGACCAGCCAGGAGAGGACGGCAACGCTCCTCGGAATGACGAATCTGCCCATTTTCCTGCGATCCGTGACGAATTGGACCAGCGGGATGACCGCGAAGGGCAGTTGCATGGACAGGATGACCTGGCTCAGAACGAGCAAATCCGCAGTACCTTTTTCACCATAAAATGCAGTAACAAAAACAACCGGAATAATTGCGAGGCCACGCGTCAGAAGCCGCCTTGCCCAGTGTGGAATGCGCAGGCGGAGAAAACCCTCCATGACGATCTGGCCGGCGAGCGTCGCCGTCACGGTGGAATTGAGGCCGGAGGCAAGCAGCGCCACGGCAAACAGCGTCGAGGCGATACCGAGGCCGAGCAGTGGCGAAAGCAATTCGAAGGCTTGGCCGATTTCTGCGACATCGGCGTGGCCGCTGTTGTGGAAGGCCACGGCTGCGACGATCAGGATCGACGCGTTGACGAAAAGCGCCAACATTAAGGCAATCGTGCTGTCGGTCGTCGCCCATTTTATCGCATCGCGGCGGCCCTCGTCGGTGCGCTTATAGGCACGGGTCTGCACGATCGATGAATGAAGGTAAAGGTTATGCGGCATGACGGTCGCGCCGATGATGCCCATGGCGATGTAGAGCATCTCATGATTGGTAACGATCTCCGGCGACGGGATGAAACCGTTGAGGATGGCGGCGACCGGAGGAGCTGCGGCAGCGATCTGGATGGCGAAACAGGTGGCGATGACGATCAGAAGCGCGATGACGAAGGCTTCAAGGAAGCGGAAGCCCTTGTTCATCAGGAGCAGCAGCAGGAAGGCGTCGAGTGCGGTGATCAGCGCGCCGCCGATCAGCGGGATACCAAAGAGCAATTGCAGCGCAATCGCCGTACCGATGACCTCGGCGAGATCGCAGGCGATAATGGCGAGCTCGCAGGCAAACCACAGGGCCAGATTGACTGGCCTGGAATAATGGTCGCGACAGGCCTGCGCCAGATCCCGGCCTGTAACGATGCCGAGCCGGGCAGCAAGCGCCTGCAGCAGGATCGCCATCAGGTTCGACAGCATGATGACGGAAAGCAGCGTATAGCCGAATTGTGCACCGCCGGCGAGATCGGTCGCCCAGTTGCCGGGGTCCATATAGCCAACGGAGACCATATAGCCTGGCCCGAGAAAGGCGATCAGCCGCCGGACCCAGGTGCCGGCATGCGGAACATGAACCGTGGCGTGGACTTCCGGAAGACTCGGCTGCGCATCCTCATCCGGCCGGGCAAATTTCCATGCACGCGGTGCGGCTGCTTCCTGAATCTGCGTCATCCGGGGCTCCGAGAGATGAATTACGATATGGGTAAAGAGATATGATGGATATCAACATTATGCAATAGGCTATATTTTATAGTTGCGGCGTTGTGATGGCGATGACGGCGTTGCCATGAAAATCATCATCCGCTTTCAAGATTGAAGCCGGTGCTATAAAGATAAAAGTCAGTTTATCCGCGCCTTTAGGGAATCGAACGCATTGCCAAAAAGAAGACCCTCGATCCATCGAGATGAACCGCTGCCGGATGCCGAGACGCATTCGGAAGGTTTTCGGCATACACGAGAAGCCACCCGTGGTGCTCTGGTGGAGGATTATGTCGAGCTGATCGCTGATCTCATCGATGACGGCAATGAGGCGCGGCAGGTGGATATCGCCGCAAGGCTCGGCGTGTCGCAGCCGACCGTCGCCAAGATGCTGGCGCGGCTCTGCGACGACGGGCTCGTGTCGCGGCGGCCTTATCGCGGGGTTTTCCTGACAGATGCAGGCAACAAGATCGCCCAAGACATCCGCGCTCGTCACCAGACGGTCGAAGCGTTCCTACGCTGGCTTGGCGTCAGCGCTGAAACGGCGCGGATCGACGCCGAGGGTATTGAACACCATGTCAGCGCCGAGACACTGAAAGCGTTCCGTCGCACGATGCAGCGCGACGGCTGATCTGGAGGGGCCCGCGAACTCTATTCCGCGGCGTCGTCGTGTTTGGAAATGGAATCGCGCACCACGCCATACTGGCTGCCCCAGCGGTCGGTCATGTCAGCGCGGATATCCCAGAGATCGGGAAAGAAACGATGGCGGGCGCCAGCTTGCAGCAGGTCGACCGGCCGGCCCTTGAGGGATTTCGAGCCGAGCCCGATCGATCGCTGGATCAGATAGATGTGGTTGGCGCGGAATTTCTGGAAGAGTTCGTCGAACTCCACCAAGGCCTCAGCGACGACATAGCTGTCGCCGTGATCGTATTTGCCGTCATAGACATCCTCGACCGTCAGTCCCTCTGCGTCGAGGTAGTGAGCCTTGAAGGCCCGCCAAAGATCCGGCGGCATACGCAGCAGGAACTTGAAGCCGGGTGATTCCTGGCCGCTGCCGTTGCCGAGCTGCAGGCGGATCTGCTGATATTCCTTGGGCGACATGGTTTCGAGCAGGTCGAGCTGCGCCGTCATCATCCGCATCAGCCGATGCACGCGCCCCATCAGCGTCACGACGCGATGTGTATTGCTCTCTTCGATAAAGGCGATCACATCGACCAGCGTATAAGCGATGAGCTTCATCCAGAGCTCTTCAACCTGATGGACGATCTGGAATTGCAGTTCGTCGCCGTTGACCATCTCGCCCAATGGCTTCTGGCAGGCGAGCAGCTTGTCACATTGCAGGTAAACGCCGTAGTCGCGCATATCAGGCGCCTCGATGCGCGCGTAGTACTCTTCTTTATGCATTTTCGTTCCCTTTATCCGGCCTTTGGCCGCAAAGCATGTTTGCCTACTTCAAGGATACGAAATTTCCGCTTGAACATTGTTCCTAATTGTCATCCAAAATCGAGAATCGGGAGTACGATCGGCTTCAAAGAGGGCAATGGAGAGAACGATGGACTTGGACGCGCTCGACCACAAGATTGTCGCCGCCCTGGAGGCCGACGCGCGCATCTCCTTTGCCGCGCTTGCCGATCTCGTCGGTCTCAGCAAGACGCCGTGCTGGAAGCGCGTTAAGGCGCTGGAAGACGCCGGTGTGATCAGAGGTTACCGGACGATCCTCGATCCGGCGCAGCTCGGCTTCGGTCTGGAAGCCTTCGTGCAGGTGTCGATCGATGTCGAGCTCTTCGAATCGTTCGAGGCGGCGGTGCGTCGCCATCCGCTGATCTGGCGCTGCCACGCGACGACCGGGGAGGCCGATTATCTCCTGCACATACTCGCCGCCGACATGGCCGCGCTTGACCGACTGTTGCGCCAGGAACTGAACCGGTTGCCCGGCGTGCGGCATACGGTGACCTCGATGTCGACGCGCGAGATCAAGTCGGACATCTCGTTTGCTGACGCGGCGCGGCATATAGGGGGCAGCCGCTAGTTTGCGCTTCGCCGCATCGACCCGATCACGCTGGACACCAGCTTCTCGCCGACATCGACCACGGGAAACGACTTGCCCGAGCGGAGCCATTCCGCAAAGAGGCCGTTCATGGAGCATTGGAAGGCGCGGGCGGCGGTATCGACGGTCCAGGCAGAAGCGAGCTTGCCTTGCCGATCGGCCATGTCGATCAGCTTCTGCAGCTTTTCGTACATTTCGGCATTGGCGGTGATGATACGCTGGGCAGTCTCGGAGGGATCCTCGGTGAATTCGCAGCCGAGAATCATGATGGCGAAGATGCGCTGCTGTTGCTCGTCATTCGCCAGGATATGCAGCACCTCGATCGAAGCCTGCTCGATCAGGCCGAGCGGATCGTCATGGCCATGTTCCAGCGCGTGGTCAACGATCGCCTCCTGCGGCAGGCGGATTTCGCTGTGCAGCGCCGTCAGCACCTCGGCTTTATCCTTGAAGTGCCAGTAGATGGCGCCGCGCGTCACGCCGGCACGCCTGGCGATCTTGTCGAGGCTGGAGCCGCTGACGCCGTTTTCATAAAAAACCTCGGCGGCGGCCGCCAAAACCTCCTCTCTGGTCTTGGCTGCATCTTCCTTGGTCCTGCGCATGCTGTCTCCCCCGATTTTTCCCGGAGGCGAGAAATTATTTCATCTCGCCCCAGATAATTGATTTTGCGTGATATTCGCTAAAAACCGCTGCGCAGTTTTCGCGATCACGCAAAAGGTCACGTCAATTTGATATTTACAATCATTCATGCATGTTTGTATGTTGCGCCGCAATAGAAAATCTAAAAACTCGCGGTGACTTCCATGACGGCGCATTCCTCCTTCTTCTTGCGCAGCAGCCTCATTGCGGTCGGGCTCCTCTTTCTCGGCGCGCTTTCCTCGCAAGCTCAGCAGGCCGGGCAGATGCCGCCGCCGCAGGTGACCGTGGTCGAGGTCAAGCCTCAGACGGTGCCGCTCACCTACGAATATGCTGCGCGCATCTCGGCCTATAGGCAAGTCGACGTGCGTGCCCGGGTCGGTGGTATCCTGTTGAAAAGGAACTTCGTCGAAGGCGCCGAAGTCAAAGCCGGCGATGTGCTTTTCCTGATCGACCCCGCCCCCTACGAGGCTGCCCTTGCCCAGGCCCAGGCCCAGTTGCAGCAGGCCCAGGCCCAATTGACCCAGGCGCAGCGTGAGGAAAAGCGCAACATCAACCTCTTCGATCAGAATGCCGTCACGCAGAAGGCGCGAGACGATGCGACGTCTACGCGCCAGTTGGCAGAAGCCGCAGTCGCGGCGGCGCAGGCGCAGGTGCAGACGGCGCAACTCAATCTCGACTACACGAAGGTCACTGCTCCTGTCGGCGGTATCACCAGTCTGGAGCAGGTCTCCGAAGGCAGCCTGATCGGCACGACGGGCGATACCGGCCTGCTGACGAGCATCACTCAGCTTGATCCTGTCTATGTCAACTTTTCCTTCTCGGATACGGAGGCCGCCGAAGTGCGCCGGCTGATCGATCTCAAGAAGGCCAAGGGCCAAGCGCCGAACCTCGGCGTGAAGATCTCCTTCGGCGACGGCACGACCTATGACCATGACGGCGTTGTGGACTTCACTTCGTCCACCATCGATGTTTCGACGGGCACGCTGCAGGCCCGCGCCGTGGTCGACAACCCCATTCGCCGGCTGTTGCCCGGCCAGTTCGTGCGCGCCACCGTCACCGGTGTTTCGCTCGACAACGCCATCACCATTCCGGAAGTGGCGCTGATGCAGAGCCCGCAGGGCCAGTTCGTCTATACGATCGACAAGGACGGCAAAGCGCGTGTCAATCCGGTGACGCTCGGCCAGAAGGTCGGCAGCGACTGGCTGGTGCTGTCCGGCCTTAGTGCCGGCGACAAGCTGATCACGGAAGGCATCATCAAGGTGCGCCCCGGCTCACCGGTGCAGGCCGCCGAAGCTGCAACGCCTGCTGATGCGAACAAGGTGGCGCAAAACTGATGTTGGGCAACAGATTCTTCATCGATCGCCCCGTCTTCGCGGCGGTGATCTCGATCATCATCGTGCTTGCTGGTGTCGTCTGCCTGCGCATCCTGCCGATCGCGCAATATCCCGAACTGACGCCGCCGCAGGTGGTCGTCACCGCCACCTATCCCGGCGCCAGTGCCGAGACGGTGGCCCAGACCGTCGCCGCACCGTTGGAACAGCAGATCAACGGCGTCGAAAACATGCTCTACATGCAGTCGACGAACTCCAACAGCGGCGCGATGCAGATCACCGTGACCTTCGCGCTCGGTACCGATCCGGACCAGGCGGCAATCAACGTCAACAATCGCGTGCAGCGCGCCGTTTCGACGCTGCCACAGGACGTGACCCGTCTCGGCGTCGTCGTCACCAAGCGCTCGACCTCGATCCTCGGCTTCGTGGCGATGTATTCCACCGACAGCCGCTACGATCGCGCCTTCGTCGGCAACTACGCGCTGCTCAACGTCATCGACGATCTCAAGCGCATTCCCGGCGTCGGTGACGTCAACCTACTCGGCGATATTGATTACTCCATGCGTATCTGGCTGAGGCCGGACAAGCTGGCGCAATATAACATGACGCCGAGCGATGTCGCGACCGCCATCCAGGAGCAGAACTCACAGTTTGCCGCCGGCACTTTCGGCGATCAGCCCGACAACAATGCCCAGCCCTTCACCTATACCGTGACGACGCAAGGACGCCTGCCGGATGTCGATGCCTTCGGGGATATCATCCTGCGTTCGGACGCCAATGCTGCGACGCTGAGGCTGAAGGACGTGGCGCGCATCGAGCTCGGCACCAAGAGCTACTCTATCCAGAGCAGTCTGAACGGCACGCCGGCAATCCCCATCGCCGTCTATCTGCAGCCGGGCGCCAACGCGTTGAATACGATGTCGGCTCTGCGCGCGCGTCTCGACGAGCTGCAGAAGTCCTTCCCGCAGGGCATCTCCTACCAGATCCCGTACGACACGACCAAGTTCATCCAGGTGTCGATCGAGGAGGTGATCCACACTTTCATCGAAGCGATCCTGCTCGTCGTCATCGTCGTCTTCGTCTTCCTGCAGAACTGGCGGGCGACGCTCATTCCCGTCATCGCCGTGCCGATCTCGATCGTCGGCACCTTTGCCGGCATGTATGCGCTGGGATTCTCGATCAACCTGTTGACGCTGTTCGGCCTGGTACTAGCCATCGGCATCGTGGTGGACGATGCGATCGTCGTGCTCGAAAACGTCGAGCGCCTGATGTCGACCGAAAAACTCTCGCCCAAAAAGGCGGCGATCAAGGCAATGGGCGAAGTGACCGGCCCGGTCATCGCCATTGTGCTTGTGCTCTGCGCGGTGTTCATCCCGGTCTCCTTCATGGGTGGCCTGGCTGGCCAGATGTACAAGCAGTTCGCCGTCACCATCGCGATCTCGGTCATTCTATCTGGTATTGTGGCACTGACGCTGACGCCGGCGCTCTGCGCGCTGATCCTGAAGCCCGGTCATCATGAGCCGGTGTTGCCGTTCCGCATCTTCAATCGCGCTTTCGACCGGCTCACGCGAGGCTATACGGCGGGTGTCGCTTTTTTCCTGAAGCGCGCCTTGCTTGGCTGCATGCTCGTCGCCGGCCTGCTCGGAGCGACCGGCTATCTCTTCTATACGCTGCCTGGATCGCTGGTGCCGGATGAAGATCAGGGCGTGCTGTTCGAACTCGCCATCCTGCCGCCGGCAGCGTCCCTGCCGCGCACGCAAGCGGTGATGGATCAGGCGCTGATCAACACCAAGAAGATCCCAGGGGTCGACGACGTCTTCGCCGTCTCCGGTTTCGATCTGCTTTCGGGCGGCCTGAAGAGTAGCGCTGGCGTCGCTTTCGTGACGCTGAAGGATTGGAGCCAGCGCACCACGCCCGCATTGGACGCCCGCAATCTCGCCGGTCCTCTGATCGGCGCCAACATGGGCATCAAGGACGCCATGGTGCTCGCCTTCAACCCGCCGCCGATCCAGGGCCTCTCGACCACAGGCGGTTTCGAAGTCTATGTCCAGGACCGCACCGGCAAGAGCGTTCAGGGGCTGGCCGAACAGACGAACAAGCTGGTAGCGGCCGCTTCCAAACGGCCCGAGCTGACGGCGGTGCGCACCACGCTCGACACCAACGTACCGCAGTTCCGCGCCGATCTCGACCGCGAGAAGGCCAAGGCCTTGGGCGTGCCGATCAACTCGGTCTTCGACGCCATGCAGGCGACCTTCGGCAGCCTCTATGTCAACGACTTCACGCTCTACGGCCGCAACTATCAGGTCAACCTGCAGTCGGAGGCACCGTTCCGTGAGTCGCCCGACGACCTGCGCCAGGTCTTCGTTCGCTCCGACAGCGGCAAGATGATCCCGCTCGATACGCTAATCAAGGTGACGCGCGTCATCGGGCCGGACCAGTTGGAACGCTACAATGCCTTCAACGCTGCCAAGATCACCGGCAATCCGGCACCCGGCTACACCTCGGGCGATGCGATCAAGGCGATGCAGGAAGTGGCGGCGCAGACACTGCCCGAGGGGTTCCAGATCGCCTGGACGGGCTCGGCCTATCAGGAGCTGGAAACCGGCGGCGCCGGCACGCAGGCGATGATCTTCGGCATCATCATGGTGTTCCTGATCCTTGCCGCGCAGTACGAAAAGTGGAGTCTGCCGCTTGCCGTTATCACCGCGATCCCCTTCGCGCTGTTCGGCGCGCTGCTCGCCACCTATCTGCGCGGACTCACCAACGACGTCTATTTTCAGATCGGCATGGTGACGCTCATCGGTCTGGCGGCGAAGAACGCCATCCTGATCGTCGAGTTCGCGGTTCTGAAACGAAAGGACGGCATGAGCGCCGGCGAGGCGGCGCTCGAAGCGGCGCGCCTGCGCTTCCGTCCGATTGTCATGACCTCTCTTGCCTTCATCCTCGGCGTCGTTCCGCTGGCGATCAGCACCGGCGCAGGTTCCGCGAGCCGCCACGCCATCGGCACCGGCGTCATTGGCGGCATGCTGGCGGCGACCTTCATCGCCACCTTCTTCATTCCGATGTTCTACCGTCTAATCGCCTGGAAGCAGCCGAAGCCGGATGAGGATGACGAGGATGAAGAGGTCAGCCATCGCCATGCCGAGGCGGCGGAGTAGGGACCAAGTCCCGCCAATCGAACATCGACTTTGAAAATGGCGCCTTCTGGCGCCATTTTATTATGTAAATCAAAGGTCGTTCGGCAGGGACTCGCCTGCTGATCCTCTCTTGCCCAACAGAAATTTCCCGCCATGATGATGAAAACGCGGGGTTCTGTTTCATGGCTTTTTTCGAGAGCATGCTGACACTGATGCTGGTGGCGCTGATCGCGCTTCAGCCGTCGCGGCGGTTAGGTATTCCCTATCCGACCATGCTCGCGATCGCCGGCGTGCTGGTCGCCATGCTGCCTTGGGCGCCGGCCATCTCCATCGATCCGGCGTTGGCGTTGGCGCTGTTCATCGCGCCCGCTTTGTTCGATGCTGCCTATGACCTGCCGCCGCGGACGTTGAAGCAGAATTGGATACCGCTGATCTCGCTGGCCGGTATTGCGGTCGTTTTGACGACTGCCGCGGTCGCCTGGGTCGGCGTTGCCTATGCCGGCCTGCCGGTTGCCGCGGCCATCGTGCTCGGCGCCATCGTCGCGCCGCCGGATGCGGCGGCTGCCACCGCCATGCTTGGTCGCTTCAACCTGCCGCGGCGCACGTTTACGGTGTTGAAGGGCGAAAGCTTGCTCAACGACGCGGTAGCGCTGTTGATCTTCGGCGCCGCTGTGGCCGCCGCTTCCGGGGCGATTTCGGCTGTCGAACTCGTTCCTCGGCTTGCGCTTGCCGCGCCTGGCGGCATCCTTCTCGGCATCTTGCTTGGCTATGTCTATATGCGAATCGGGCCGCGCCTTGCCGGCACGCTCGGCGGTTCGCTGTTCGAATTCGTCGCCACTTTCGGTGTCTGGGTGATTGCCGAGCGGCTGCATCTCTCCGCGGTTCTCACCATGGTTGCCTATGCCATGGTGATTGCCCGCGAGATGCCGGAACGGCACTCGGCGCGCAACCGGCTGCATTCCTATTCCATCTGGGAAGCGACCATTTTCATGCTGAACGCGCTTGCCTTCCTGCTGATGGGTATGCAGGCACGCACCACCGTCCTGCAGCTCTATCAGCACGATCTCAGCTCCGCCATCGTCTTCGCCGGCTTGGTTTTCCTCACAGTCGTCCTTGTCCGCATGGCCTGGTTGTTGTTTTCCAACCGTTTACTCCACTATCTCCACGCCGCCGGCATTTTCACTGCCCCGCCGCCAACCTTAGCGGCGAGCCTGGTTGGTTCCTGGTGCGGCATGCGCGGCCTGGTGACACTCGCGACCGCGCTCGCCTTGCCCAGCGGTTTCCCCTCGCGCGATCTCATCATCTTCAGCGCGCTTACGGTCGTACTCGGCACTCTGGTCGTGCAGGGTCTGACGCTCGGGCCTTTGATCCGCCTGTTGAAATTCGAGCGGGACGAATCGTTGAAGCACGATATCGACGGCGCTCGCCTCGCGCTGATCGATACCGCGCTGCACGAACTTGAGCCGATGCAGGACAGCAAGGGTGCCGCGACGCTGCGTGTCCTCTATCGCGGTGATAGGGAACTGGCGATTCAAGGTCTGCATCCGCGCGAGGCCAGCGAGATTGACACCATCAAGCGGCTGATAATCAAGGCCAAACGCGCCAAACTCGCCGCCATGCGCCGCAGCGGCGCCATCGACGACGACGTATTTCATGTGCTTGAAGAAGAACTCGACTGGGCAGAACTCGGAGCCTCGCCTCCGGGCCAATTCGAGATTGTGGAGGGGTGATACGCGGTCGGGCATAGCCCGAACAATCGACCCGGTGCCTCGGCTACAGCGTCGGGCGCCCCGAGCTCAGCGACGGGCAATTTGATGCGACCAACGCGGGACTCTTCCAAAAAGAATCGAGGCCCGGAAGCCCGGACCTCATCCTCTGATTCCACCAAAGCCGGGGTGCGCCATTACATCTTGGTCATGCCCTTCTCGGCGTTTTCCATATGCGTCACACAAGTTTTCATCTTGTGCGCCTTCATGGCATCCTTCGCCATGGCTACCTGTTTGGTGGCGGCTGTTTTTTTCGTCTGATCGGTCATTGCATCCACCTTGGTCTGCAAGGCCATGATGGAAGCGTCATCACATTTGGCCATGCCCGCGGCATAGGCCGGCATCGTACCCGCAACCGCAACCACGGCCGCGATCAAAATCGATCTCAGCATGTGCATTTCCTCCGAAAGGGCATAATCGCCCGGTGAGCAAACGTGCCATGCCTGCGGGCGTTCCTTTTTTGAGGGTACCTGCGACAATTAGACCATTCTAAAGGAATGGGCATTAAATGCCGGCGTACCATTCATAGCCGCGATCTTCCCAGAAGCCGCCATTGCCACCCCAGAGATCGTTGAATTTGTCGCGAATCTCGATACGCATCACGTATTTGGCGTGCTTGTAGCCGAGATGGCGCTCGACGCGCAGACGCAGCGGCGCGCCATGTGCGACTTCCAGATCCTTGCCGTTCATCGAATAAGCGAGGATGGTCTGCGGATGAAAGGCGTCGATCAGGTCGATGCTTTCATAATAACGGCCACTGCCGTCCAGCGTCTGTTCCAATTCGTCGGCACAATAAAACACCGCATATCGCGCTCCCGGCTTCAGGCCCGCGCTTTGCAGGATGAGACCGAGGGGCACGCCCGTCCATTTTCCGATAGCACTCCAACCCTCGACACAGTCGTGGCGCGTTATCTGCGTGCGCGACGGCAGTTTCTTCAGATCCTCGAGCGAAAATTCCATCGGCTGATTGACCATGCCGTCAACCTTCAGTTTCCAGTTGGCAAAGCGGTTCGCTACCATCTCGGCATATTCCTCGCTGCCGGGATCGGTGGTGCCGTTCGGGTGGAAGTTCGGCGAGATGTCCTTATCGGTATATTCGCGGGCGAGCGTCTGCGGCGAGACGAGCAGGCGCTGCGTGCGCATCGTCAAGCCTTCCGCCAGCGCCAGCACTTTCTGGACGCTCTGGTTTTGAGTGACGTCGTCGCAGCCAGTGAGGCCCACTGCGCCTAGGGCGGCGGCGGAACCGATGAGAAAGCGGCGGCGGGAGACGATCTTGCTCATGCGTCCTCTCCTTCAGTGCGGATGGCGTAACGGCCGGTCACCATCGAACGCATGTTGTTCCAGAGCCCGGACAAAATGACCATTGCCACATGCACGAGCACGAAAAGCACGATCGTCCAGGCGGTGATGAAATGAATGCCGCGCGCTGTCTGCCGTCCGCCGAAGAAATCCAGCAGGAACGGATAGCCGGCGTCGATGCCGGGCGACATGGTGAGGCCGGTCGCCAACATCAGCGGCAACAAGATGAAGATGACAATCAGATAGGTCAGCTTTTGCAGCGCGTTGTATCGCTTCGCCTTTTCGCCCTTCGGAAAGCGCAGGCGCGCATGTTCGATGATCTCGTGCCAGATATTATGCGGCGATATCTCGGCGCCGGTCGGTGCCAGGTCACGACGGAAATGGCCGGCAATGAAGCCATAAAGCAAATAGATCAGCCCGTTGAAGACAAAAAGCCAGGCAAAGAAGAAGTGCCAGCGCCGGCCGGCGGCCAGGTCCTGATAGCTCGGGATTGTCGCCCAGGCCGGGAAGGCGCGTTCGGCCCATTGGCCGTCTTCTTTCGAGGCGCCGAGCAGGCCTGTCGTCGGGATCGTCAGGCTGCCGACCCGGAAATTTCCGTAAGGCTGGGTATCGCCATCGGTGGCCGATATTGCCAGCCAGGACGGATCGCCGTCACCGCCATATTGGCCCCAATAGAGCGAGGGGTGGGCGTTGAAAATCTGCATGCCGCTCATCAGAAGCAGCGAGAGACACAATACGTTCAGCCAATGAGTGAGGCGCGTGACGATCGAATGCCGGCGGATATAGATCGTACGAGGGCGCACGGGCGGCGCACCGGTCGCATCGATGTCGGCCATGGCTAGGCTCCTCTTAAAATCTTCGATGAATCCGGGATAGCTGGTTGGATCATACCACGAAAAAGACCAGAAAAGGTGGCGGCGCTCCGTCAGCGAGGGGGGCTGAAAAAAGGAGCGCCGCGCGGCAGGCCTCGACGGGGGGCGGGTGTCGAATGGCCTGCAAGCTTTTCCCTGACGGGAAAGATCACATCGGCGGAACGGTGCCGTTGACGCCGACGGCGACGCGGTCGGTGGAAACCATGCCATCGCCGGCGGTTTCACCGGTGATGAAGACGCCAGCGCCGGCCTTCAGGTCATCCTTGGTCGCCGAGGCGAAGGTTACGACCGGCGTGCCTTCCGGAATGTTGATCTTCTTCTCGCCGCCCTTGTAGGTCAGCGTCAGCGTCGGGCCATTGACCGACTTGACGGCACTGGCAACCGTGGCGTTGGTCATCGAGCTGTTCGGCTTTGAATCCCAGGGGCGGTCGCCTTCGCCGGTGCCCTTCATCGAGGCCGGAAAGATTACGACTTCAATAGCGCCTGCGACGCCGCTATCGGTTGGCTCGTTGGCAATGCCGACAAAATCGCCAGGCTTGATATCGGCGGCCGAAGCCTTGGTTACGCCGGTGACGGCCCAGCCGGATTTCAGCATCACGGTGATGTCCTTGCCGTCCCGGGACTTGACCTTGAGGGTATCGCCATCGAGGCTTTCGATCGTGCCACGCACGCGGACGCGATCGGCTGCATTGGCGCCCTGCAGCGCAGCGAGCGTTACGACAGCGCCGGCGGCCAGCGCCAATACGCCCTTCGTCAGATTCTTGCGGTCCATGGATAGTCTCCCTTGAGATACCTACTAATCGGTAGGTTTTCGACATGGCGGCCGAGGCCAACCAACCAAATTTCCTTGCGTGAGCATCGGCGGGAACCGGCAACTCGACTGCAACGGGCCGATCCTATCTACCACTCGGTAGCTCCGCCAATCAAACAAGCGTGAGAGTGGCGTTACCCGTCCGGATCACGAAAACGGATTGATTTCAATGGCGAAGGCTCAGCCGGTCGAACAGCGGCTCGACAATGGTGGCAAAGACCACAGGGTCGCCATAGGCCCGCGCCGAGAGCATGGCGCCATGCACGGTCGCCATGAAGGAAAGAGCTTCCTCAGCAGCCGGACGTGGCAAAACGAGACGGCCTTCGGCCGCGCCTTTTTCCATCACGGCCGCAAGCCAGCCGGACAGATCGCGGAAATGCCCGCGCACTTCGACGGCAACATCGGCCGGCAACACCGGCAATTCGGCGGCCAACATGGCACAGATGCAGAAAGGGGCGGAGTTGTCTCTGATGCAGGTTTCCCAGAAGCCCGTATAGGCTCGAAGCCGGGCAACGGGATCGGCAATATTGGCATCGGCTCCGGCGAGGCCCTGCCGCGCCTCTTGCCGATAACGCGCCACGACGATCCTGACGAGATCGGCCTTGGTCGGAAAATGGTGATGAATGCTGGCCTTACGAATCCCGACCTGCGCCGAAATATCGGCGAAGCTGAAGCTGTTGTAGCCGCCCGCGATGATCAGGCCTCGGGCCGATTGGACGATTTCGTCTGCTTTTGTCGAAATATTGCTCATCTGCTTTGCCTACCTATTGGTAGGGTGCCTGTCAAGTCTGTACAGCGGGCCGCGACATCGGCGATATCCCGCCAATTCGGCCTGGTTTGAATCGGCCGTTTTCCACCCTCAGAAGCCGACAAATCCAGGATTATGGTTGAAACTTTCAATCCTGACGCTACGTTTCAGCCCTTAAAGGCTGGTTGCCTCAAAATTCCCTTGCTGTATCTGTATGGCGTCGAACTCGGAAGGTTGGAGGACCGAAATGATCGCGATTCGTCCACTTTTGATCGGCCTTACCCTTATTCTGGCGCTAGTGCTGATTGCGCTCAGCATCCTGCTGGTCAATCCTGTGCACCCAATCCATCAATCGGACAACCTCATCCCAATGCAGACCGAACCCGTGCAGCGCCAGTAGCGTAGCAGGTTTCAGCTCGACGGCGTGAAGCGCGCCACCAACGTATGACGGTCACCGGGATAGGTGAGACGGACGTGGGTAATCGGTCCGAGGCCACTCCAGGTGCGCCGCTCGATGACGAGGCAGGCGGTGCCTTTGGCGATATCGAGGCTCGCAGCCGCTTCGCCCTCCGCAGGAATGGCGCGAATCTGGTGTTCGGCCGTGCTCCACGGTACCTGATTGATCAGCCACGGTCCCGGCGGCAATTCGTCGAAATCGACTTGGTCCGCCTCCGGCACAGCGTCGAGATTGATGACGCGGTCCTCCAGACAGAAGGGCCGGCGGCCGGCGTAGTGAATGCAGGTGATTTCCAGCACTGAAACCGCGCCGGCAAATTGCAGTCGCCGCCCGTCTTCGGGGCGGCCCTTGCGCTTGGCACGCTTCACGATCCTATGGGAGTAGGGCAGGTTCAGCGACAGGATTTCCGATTTGATGTCGTGGATTTCCAGCACCGCCGACTGTGCTTGCGGCTGGGTGACGAAACTCCCTGAACGCTTGCGCCGCTCGATCAACCCGGCGCGGGCAAGCTGCGTCAGCACCTTGTTCACCGTCATGCGCGAACAATCATATTGTTCCGCCAGGGCAAGCTCGAAGGGAATGCGATGGCCGGGCGGCCAATCGCCGGAAACGATCCGGCTCTCGATATCGCTCAGGATACGCTGATGCAGGGTCGCCTCTTTGCCTGTGGTCATGCCGCCGATCGTTTCCTCATGAGACCTGGATTTCGCCCTTTATCATTCAGGATTCAGTATGCCGTGAGGAAAAGCTCTTTTTCAACCGATTAGTTCGGTCATTGCAGCGCGGAATCGTGCGGAGATTGTTTCCCGCCTGTTGTGCCGGCCGCCTTCGACCTGTTTGCGGCCCTGCGTCCAGACGCTATCGACAGCAACGCCGCCGGCAAATATCCACTGATCGAGGATCTGGTCGCCCGAGAGATAGGGAACGCCGCTGATATCGAGTGAAACCATATCGGCGTAATGGCCGATAGCGAGCCCGGCCGGCGCCTTCAATGCCGCGCCGCCGCCGGCAAGCGCATGATCGAACAACGCACGCGCCGTGGAGCCGCCCGGTGTGGCGACGACATTGCGGGCCCTCAGCGCCAGGCGCTGCGAATATTCGAGATGCCGCAGCTCTTCCGGAACGGAGATCAGGATGTTGGAGTCCGAGCCGATGCCATAGTGGCCGCCTTCCTCCAGGAAAAGCGGTGCGGAAAAAGTACCGTCGCCGAGATTGGCTTCCGTCACCGGGCAGAGGCCGGCAATAGCACCGCTTTTGGCCATCCGCCGGGTTTCGTCGTCGGTCATGTGGGTCGCATGGATCAGGCACCAGCGTGCGTCGACGGGGGCGTGATCGAGCAGCCATTCGACCGGTCGTGCGCCGGACCAGGCGACACAATCCTCGACTTCCTTCGTTTGCTCGGCGACATGGATATGGATCGGCCCGTCGCCGGCGAGCGGTACGAGTTTTGCCAACTCTTCGGGTGTCACTGCCCGCAAGCTATGTGGGGCAAGGCCGAGTTCTGCGCCGTGTAGACGGCTTGTTACAATTCGGCAGCCGGCCATCAGTGATTCGAAGCGATCGAGCGAATTGATGAAGCGCCGCTGGCCGTCGATGGGGGCCGCACCGCCAAAGCCGGAATGGGCGTAGAAGACCGGCAGAAGTGTCAAACCGATGCCGGTCTCGGCGCTTGCCGCGCCGATGCGCTCGGCCAGCTCGGCGATATTGGCATAGGGGCTGCCGTCCTTGTCGTGGTGCAGATAATGGAACTCGCCGACACGGGAAAACCCGGCTTCCAGCATTTCCATATAGAGCTGTGCGGCCACCGCCTCGACATGATCGGGGGTCATCGACAGCGCGAACTTGTACATGACGGTCCGCCAGCTCCAGAAGCTGTCGTTCGCTGGCCCCCGGACTTCGGCAAGGCCGGCCATGGCGCGTTGAAAGGCATGGCTGTGCAAATTCGGCATCGCAGGCACCAGAACGTCGTGCCGTTCGTCGCCGGCCTCTGCCGCAACATCGGTCTCGATACCGGCAATGCGACCATCTGCCAGGGTTAGCCGGATATTCTCCCGCCAACCATCCCGAAGCAGTGCCGAACGCGCATGAAGTTTCGCCATGGTCCAACCCTTTCCTTTTGGATGCCGAGTCCAAAATCCCTCTTGTCAGCCTTTTTATTATGTATATACATTATGAGCCCATAAGGAAAGGCGTAAAGCTGATGAGTGGGAACAATTCTTCCAAGGATAGCATGCGGTCCGAAGGCAAAAGCCGCCTTTGGCGCAATGCCCGTCTGGCGACATTGAAAGAGGGTAGGCCTGGGCTCGGCATTGTCGAGAACGGTGCGATCCTGAGCCGGGACGGCGACATCGTTTTCGCAGGTAGCGAAAGCGATGTGCCCGAGATCGGCGACGCCGAAACCATCGATCTTGGAGGTCGCTGGGTCACGCCCGGTCTGATCGATTGTCACACGCACATCGTTCACGGTGGCAATCGCGCCCGCGAATTCGAAATGCGGTTGGAAGGCGCGAGTTACGAAGAGATCGCCCGCGCCGGCGGCGGCATCGTCTCCTCGGTCAACGCGACCCGCGCGCTATCCGTCAATGACCTCATCGCCACAGCCCTGCCGCGCCTTGATACACTGCTTGCCGAAGGGGTCACCACGATCGAGGTGAAGTCCGGCTATGGCCTCAGCATCGAATCCGAACTGAAGATGTTGCAGGCTGCCCGTGCGCTGGAAGATGCCCGTCCGGTCCGTGTCGTCACCTCCTATCTCGCGGCGCATGCGACGCCGGCGGAGTACAAAGGCCGCAATGGCGATTACATCGCGGAGGTCGTTCTGCCCGGTCTGGAGGAGGCGCATGCAAAGGGCCTCGTCGATGCCGTCGACGGCTTCTGCGAGGGCATCGCCTTTTCGCCCGCCGAGATCGCCCGTGTCTTCGATCTGGCCAAGTCGCTCGACATCCCCGTGAAACTGCATGCCGAGCAGCTCTCCAATCTCAGCGGCGCCAAGCTTGCCGCCTCCTATGGCGCTCTCTCCGCTGACCATCTCGAATATCTCGACGAGGACGGCGTGAAAGCGATGGCGGCGGCCGGCACCGTCGCGGTCCTCCTGCCCGGCGCCTTCTATGCGATCCATGAGAAGCAGAAGCCGCCGGTCAAGGCGTTGCGCGAGGCAGGTGTTGCCATTGCCATCGCCACCGATTGCAATCCCGGCACCTCGCCGTTGACCTCGATGCTGCTGACGATGAACATGGCGGCCACCCTCTTCGGCCTGACGGTCGAGGAGTGCATCGCGGGCGCTACCCGCGAGGGTGCCCGCGCGCTCGGCCTGCTTTCCAGGACCGGCACGCTGGAGACCGGCAAGTCGGCCGATTTCGCCATTTGGGATATCGAAAGTCCTGCCGAGCTCGTCTATCGCATCGGCTTCAATCCGCTCCATGCCCGCATCTTCAAGGGAGAAAGATTCGACCGATGACCGTCACTCTCCATCCGGGCTCCGTCTCGCTGAAACAACTGGCAGCAATCTATTGGGCCGGCGAGCCTGCCAAGCTTGATGCCTCCTTCGATGCCGGCATTGCCAAAGCCGCTGCCCGTATTGCCGAGATCGCCGCCGGCAACGCGCCGGTCTATGGCATCAATACCGGCTTCGGCAAACTGGCCTCCATCAAGATCGACAGCGCAGATGTCGCGACTCTGCAGCGCAATCTCATCCTCTCGCATTGCTGCGGCGTCGGCCAGCCGCTGCCGGAGAGCGTCGTCCGCCTGATCATGTCGCTCAAGCTGATCTCGCTCGGCCGCGGTGCTTCCGGCGTGCGTCTGGAACTGGTGCGGCTGATCGAGGCGATGCTTGCGAAGGGCGTCGTGCCAGTCATCCCCGAAAAGGGGTCCGTCGGCGCCTCCGGCGATCTCGCACCGCTCGCGCATATGACGGCCGTGATGATGGGCCATGGCGAAGCCTTTTATGCCGGCGAACGGCTGGACGGCGCTGCAGCGCTGAAAAAGGCCGGACTGACGCCGGTCGTGCTCGCCGCCAAGGAAGGGCTGGCGCTGATCAACGGTACGCAGGTCTCGACCGCGCTTGCGCTTGCCGGCCTTTTCCGCGCCCATCGCGCCGCGCAGGCTGCATTGATCACCGGGGCCATGTCGACCGACGCCGCGATGGGGTCATCCGCGCCGTTCCATCCCGATATCCACACGCTGCGCGGCCACAAGGGTCAGATCGACACAGCCGCCGCGCTGCGCCATCTGCTCACCGGTTCCGTTATCCGCGAGAGCCATATCGAAGGTGACGAGCGCGTCCAGGATCCTTATTGCATCCGTTGCCAGCCGCAGGTCGACGGCGCCTGCCTCGATCTCTTGCGTTCGGTCGGCCGCACGCTGGAAATCGAAGCGAACGCGGTCACCGACAATCCGCTCGTCCTCTCCGATAACTCCGTCGTGTCCGGCGGCAATTTTCATGCCGAGCCGGTGGCTTTTGCCGCCGATCAGATCGCCATCGCCGTCTGCGAGATCGGCGCGATCTCGCAGCGCCGCATCGCGCTACTGGTCGATCCGGCGCTGAGTTACGGCCTGCCGGCTTTCCTCGCCAAGAAGCCTGGTCTCAACTCCGGACTGATGATTGCTGAAGTCACCTCCGCAGCGTTGATGTCGGAAAACAAACAGATGTCGCATCCGGCGTCCGTCGATTCGACGCCGACGTCAGCCAATCAGGAAGACCATGTGTCTATGGCCTGCCATGGCGCCCGCCGACTGCTGCCGATGACCGACAATCTCTTCGGTATCATCGGCATCGAGGCGTTGACGGCGGCACAAGGCGTCGAGCTGCGCGCGCCGCTGACGACAAGCCCCGAACTGACGCTCACCATTGCCACCATCCGCGCTGTCGTGCCGGCACTCGATGAAGATCGCTACATGGCAAACGACCTCAAGGCCGCGAGCGACCTCGTCGCCTCCGGCGCGCTTAATGCATCCGTATCCGCCGGCATCCTGCCCTCTCTGGAGATATGACATGACCAACCCACGCCATAATATCCGTGAAATCCGTGCACCCCGCGGCCCGGAACTCAACGCCAAGAGCTGGATGACCGAAGCACCGCTCCGCATGTTGATGAACAATCTCGATCCCGACGTTGCGGAAAATCCGAACGAGCTAGTCGTCTATGGCGGCATTGGTCGCGCCGCCCGTACGTGGGACGACTTTGACCGTATCGCCGCGACGCTGAAGACCTTGACCGAGGAAGAGACGCTGCTGGTGCAATCCGGTAAGCCGGTTGGTGTTTTCCGCACTCACAAGGACGCGCCGCGTGTCCTGATCGCCAATTCCAACCTCGTGCCGCATTGGGCGACCTGGGATCATTTCAACGAGCTGGATAAGAAGGGTCTTGCCATGTACGGCCAGATGACGGCCGGCTCGTGGATCTATATCGGCACGCAGGGCATCGTGCAGGGCACCTACGAGACCTTCGTCGAAGCTGGCCGCCAGCATTACGGTGGGAACCTCAAGGGCAAGTGGATCCTGACCGGCGGCCTCGGTGGCATGGGCGGCGCACAGCCTCTGGCGGCCGTCATGGCCGGCGCCTGCTGCCTTGCCGTCGAATGCGACGAGACCCGTATCGATTTCCGCCTGCGCACCCGCTATGTCGACGAAAAGGCGAAGACGCTCGACGAAGCGCTCGAGATGATCGACCGCTGGACCAAGGCCGGCGAGGCAAAATCGGTCGGCCTGCTCGGCAACGCCGCCGAAATCTTCCCGGAACTGGTGAAGCGCATGCAGGCGGGCGGCCCGCGTCCCGATATCGTCACCGATCAGACCTCGGCGCATGATCCATTGAACGGCTACCTGCCGCTCGGCTGGACCGTGGCCGAAGCGAAGGCGAAGCGCGAGAGCGACCCGAAGGCTGTCATCGCCGCTGCCCGCGCCTCGATGAAGGTGCATGTCGAAGCCATGGTCGACTTCTGGAATGCAGGCGTGCCGACACTCGATTACGGCAACAATATCCGCCAGGTCGCCAAGGACGAAGGCTTCGAAAACGCCTTCGCCTTCCCGGGCTTCGTGCCAGCCTACATCCGTCCGCTCTTCTGCCGCGGCATCGGCCCGTTCCGCTGGGCCGCGCTCTCGGGCGATCCGGAGGATATCTACAAGACCGACGCCAAGGTGAAGGAGCTGCTGCCCGACAACAAGCATCTGCACAACTGGCTAGACATGGCGCGCGAGCGTATCGCTTTCCAAGGTTTGCCGGCACGCATCTGCTGGGTCGGTCTTGGCGATCGCCATCGTCTCGGTCTTGCTTTCAACGAAATGGTTAGGAATGGTGAGCTGAAGGCGCCTGTCGTCATCGGCCGCGACCATCTGGACTCTGGCTCGGTCGCTTCGCCGAACCGCGAAACGGAAGCGATGAAGGACGGCTCGGATGCCGTGTCCGACTGGCCGCTGTTGAACGCGCTGCTCAACACCGCATCCGGCGCCACCTGGGTATCCCTGCATCACGGCGGCGGCGTCGGCATGGGCTTCAGCCAGCACTCCGGCATGGTCATCTGCGCCGACGGCACGGATGATGCGGCGAGGCGCTTGGAGCGCGTTCTCTGGAATGATCCGGCGACCGGCGTCATGCGTCATGCCGATGCGGGCTACGAGATCGCCATCGATTGCGCCAAAGAGCAGGGTCTGCGCCTGCCGGGCATCCTGGGGAACTGAAATGAAGCTTCTGCGCGCCAGTGATCACAAGCGCATGCCCTGGAAGAACGGCGGCGGCGAAACGGTGGAGATCACCGTTTCGCCCGACGGAGCCGGGCTTGCCGACTTCGACTGGCGCGTCAGCATGGCGACGGTTGCCACGGACGGACCGTTCTCGGTCTTTCCGGGCATTGATCGCACGCTATCCATTATTGATGGCGAGGGGATGACCCTCTTCATCGAGGGACGCGAGCCCGTTCGGCTGACACAGGCAAGCGATCCGCTACCCTTTGCGGCAGATTTGCCGACCTCGGCCACTTTGATCGACGGGACGATCACAGATCTCAACGTGATGACCCGACGCGGGAAGCTGGAACATTCGATAAGACGCGTCGGCGTTGCTGGCCTTGGTGAGTTGGTGTTCCATGGCGAGGTGGCGTTGGTTCTTTGCCATCGTGGCCAAATCGATATTGGAGATCAGAAGCTTTCGGCGGGCGATTGTCTGCTTATCGAGGCGGCGGCTGGAAAGCGGCATTCAGCTTCAGGGGCGGCACAGCTGTTTGTGATCGAAATTCAGGCGGCGTAGCGAGGCTCCGCCTCTCTGTCTGCGCCCTCTGCTTTTATGACGATCCGTCCTTCTCTCCACCCTCTGCTTGACACTCGCGGGCCCCGCATATCCTATTGCCGCAGAGCAAAGAGGATGCCCGCATGAGCGACGATCAGACCCCCGCCGACAGCAAGCTCACCACCTCGAAGCGCCGCTGGGCAGCCGAGGGCAAGTTTCTGACCGGGCGGATCAGCCGGCCGGAAACCGAGCGTTTGCCGCCCGGGCAGCATCTCGTAAAGAACTGGCCGGTGCTCGATCTCGGCCAGCAGCCGCAGGTTCCGCTTTCGAGCTGGCGGCTCGATGTGCGCGGTTTGGTGGAGACGCCGCTGAGCCTCGATTGGGGCGCCTTCCAGGCGATTGAACAGAGCACCAAAGTCAGCGATATCCACTGCGTCACCACCTGGTCGCGTTACGACAACCGGTGGGAAGGTGTCTCGACGCGCGACCTGCTGGACCTCGCAATGCCGAAGGCCGAGGCGCACTATGTCATGCTGACGAGCTATGACGGTTACACGACCAATCTACCGCTCGCCGATTTCGCAGCCGAAGACGCGATCCTCGCCACCGCCTGGGAAGGCCAGCCTTTGACGCGCGACCATGGCGGGCCGATGCGTCTTGTCGTGCCGCATCTTTATTTCTGGAAGAGCGCCAAGTGGCTGACCCGCATCGAGCTGATGGCCGCCGACAAAGCCGGTTTCTGGGAGGAGAACGGTTATCATATGTTCGGCGATCCCTGGCGCGAGCAGCGCTATTCCGACGACTGAGGCTCCGGCCATTTCCGCAAATGGGTGCTGCGGGCGGGAGGGCTGCTAAATGAGGCAGAGTCTCCCAGGACCGATCATCGGGACTGTACTCCTTCCGCGCGCTGCCGATTTTTGATAGCGCAATGTTCGATTGCGGCTTTGCAACCAGTGGCAATGGGCGTATGCATTGATCATATGATTGATGTCGGATAAGTCCGGCGATCCGTAACGCCATTCCCTGAAATCCCATGTCATGACCGCCGTCCAGACCACAGAGCAGCCCTCCGAAGAAAGTTTCGGCCGGCAATCCCGCATCATCGCCTTCGTCGTCGCCGTCGCCTTCTTCATGCAGATCCTGGACGGCACGATCGTCACGACCTCGCTGCCGCAGATGGCAACGACTTTCGGCGTCGAGCCGGTGTCAATGAGCATCGGCATCACCGTCTACCTGCTGACCATGGCGGCCTTCGTGCCGCTGGCGGGTTGGGGAGGCGATCGTTACGGCGCCCGGCGGGTATTCTTGGCATCGATCACCATCTTCACCGTCGCCTCGTTGTTCTGTGGCCTCTCTGGCAATCTCATGGCGTTTGTCATTGCCCGTGCCGTCCAGGGTATCGGCAGTGCGCTGATGACACCAGTCGGCCGCATCATCGTGCTGAAAAACGCCCGCAAATCCGATCTCGTGCATGCCATGTCGATGATCACGTGGCCCGCCCTGACGGCGCCGGTTATCGGCCCCGTGCTTGGCAGCTACATCACCACCTATCTGAGCTGGCACTGGAATTTCCTGATCAATATTCCGATCGGCATCATCGGCCTCGGTCTGGTCCTGCGCTTCGTGCCGGACCAGCGGGAGGAGAAGGTCGCGCCGCTCGATTTCATCGGCTTCCTTCAATCGGCGGCGGGGCTGACTTTCCTGCTCGCCGGTCTCGAATTCGTCGTTCAGGGTACCACCGGTCTTGCGGCCAGTGTCGGCCTGATAGCCGCCGGCGCTGTCTTTTCCATCATCGCCACAAGGCATTTCATGAGGGTCGACGCGCCGCTGCTCGATCTCTCCGCCTTCAAGATACAGACCTTCGCCATGTCGACGCTTTCGGCCGGTACGGCGAGCCGGGTCGCGATCAACGCCACGCCCTTCCTGATCCCGCTGCTCTTCCAGGTCGGCTTCGGCCGCACGGCGATCAACGCCGGCACCTATCTGCTGTTCTACTTCGCCGGCAATCTCGGCATGAAGGCGATCACGACGCAGATGCTGAAAGCCTTCGGCTTCCGCAACGTGCTCGTCTTTAATGGCCTCATTTCATCGGCCAGCATCGGCGCATGCGCGTTTCTGTCCCCGGCGACGCCGGATCTGCTGATCTATTGCCTGCTATTTATTGCCGGCCTTTCGCGGTCGATGAACTTCACCGCGCTGAATACGCTCGGCTTTGCTGATATTCACGCCGCACAGCGCAGCTCCGCCTCGACTCTATCGAGTATGCTGCAGCAAGTGTCGCTGCTGCTCGGCGTTGCCGTCGCCGCCGCGGTTCTCAATCTCTCCCGCACGATTCATGGCGGCGAGAGCCTTTCTCTCGTCGATTTCCACTGGGCTTTCCTCGTTGTCGGCCTGATCGGGGCCGTCTCGTCACTGCGTTTCCTCAGCCTGCCGCACGATGCCGGCGCGGAAGTGTCGCGGCATCGCGTGAAGATGTGATGCAAGTCCATCAAACCAGCGTGACGTCAGGCCACGCGATGGTGTAAACTACCTTTGCGATTCTTATATAAAATGGGTTTCAACTCCATAGGAGGCAGTGCCATGCTGCTCAAGACCCTTGCCATCTCGGCCCTCGTCATTGGCGTCTCCAGCGCCGCTATGGCTGGCCCAGCTAACAAACATCGCACAACGAACTTCGACGCGCAGGCAATCCAGGCCGACATTGGCAATATCGACCACTCCAAGGACGCTATCCTTCCGGATGGAACGATCAATATGGACCCATCCGTCGTCGGCCCGGGCCGTAAGGACGATTTCATCAGTCGGTTGCAATGCGATGCCAGGCCGAACACGATGGAAAGCCGTTCAAATACCTACAACCTGCCCCTGTCGGGCTGCCCATAACCGGGACACCGTTATCACAGGCGACTTAGGCCGTTTCGATATCGGTTTGAGCGAAGCCTTCACTTTTGAAGAGTAGGGCTTGGCGGTAATAGCGGGCGCAGGCATAGGTCATGCAGTCGTTGAGGCTGAGAGCCGCCGGATGGCGACCCTCGCCGTAACGCCCATGGGTCTCGATCGCCAGAAATGCGGCGCGCGGGGGAATTGCCAGAAGCTGAATATTCATCAGCTCCAGAAAAGTCCGAACCGCATCACCGGCGTCGGCGGCCGGCAAGCCGAGACGGGCTGCGACTTCGATCGCCGCCTGGGCAGCCGCCAACGGCGACGTCATGCGCGTCGTTTCAGCCTGCATGCGGGCGGCGAAGTTGCGGGCCTCTTCCTCATCGGTCATCATTGCGGAAAGCACCGAGGCATCGACGAACATCAGGCGTCCTCTCCCGGGAGTGTGGTTACCGTCTCCTTAGAGGCTGACTTCCGCTTCAGATTGCGGCAGAAGGCGACGGCAACATCGGCAAGCGACGGCTTGGTAAGCTCCTCGTCCAGGGCTTTTTGCAATGCCAGCCGCACGGCCTCGGTTTTGGTGGATGCTTTCGTCAGCGCCTGATAGCGCCGCGCCAATCGGTCAATGGCATCGTCTTTGATGTAAAGTGGCATCGGATATCCATTTTTTATAATGAGGATATCCTTAGTGCATGGCGGCGAAGAGAACAATCGTTCCGGCAATTTTGGATTGGCAATAGCGGACAGGTTTTGCCCGAAGAAATGTTTTCGACATATTTACATGACGAACATCATCTAACGTGCTAGCAATAGCTCCGATCACTTAACTTGCAGACTGCGAGGAGCCATCATGTCCGTCACCGATCCTGTCGTTATCGTCTCCGCTACGCGCACGCCGCTTGGCCGTTTCCAAGGCGAACTGTCGCCATTGCAGGCGCCGGAACTCGGATCCCACGTCATCCGCGCCGCTTTGGAGCGTGCCGGGTTATCCGCGGAGAAGGTTGATGAGGTGCTGTTCGGCTGCGTCTTGCCGGCGGGGCAGGGCCAGGCACCGGCGCGACAGGCGGCGCGAGGGGCAGGATTGCCGGATGCGGTCGGCGCCACGACGATCAACAAGGTCTGCGGGTCGGGCATGAAGGCGACCATGCTGGCGCATGACCTGATCCTTGCCGGTTCCGCCTCGATCGCCGTCTCCGGCGGCATGGAGTCGATGTCGAACGCGCCATACTTGCTTGCCAAGGCACGGGGCGGCTACCGGATGGGCCACGATCGCATCTTCGACCACATGATGCTCGACGGGCTGGAAGACGCCTATGAAAAAGGCCGTTCGATGGGCGATTTCGGCGAGATGGCGGTCGAAGCCTATCAGTTCAGCCGCGACGATCAGGATGCCTATGCCGTCGAGACGCTGACCCGTGCCCGCAAGGCGATCGAGACTGGGGCCTTCGAGGCGGAGATCACGCCGATTTCCGTCGCTGCCAAGGGCGGCCCGGTGACGATCGCCAAAGACGAGCATCCGCAGAAGGTCTCGCCGGAAAAGATTCCGACGCTGAAGCCGGCGTTCCGCAAGGACGGCACGATCACCGCGGCGAGCGCTTCGGCCAATGCGGACGGCGCGGCCGCCCTGGTTCTGACGCGGCGTTCGATCGCCGAACGCGAAGGACTGCCGATCCTCGCCGAGATCAAGGCGCATGCCACCCATAGCCAGGAACCAGCCTGGTACACGACCGCGCCGATCCCGGCGATCCGCAAGGTATTGGACAAGACCGGCTGGAAGGTTGGCGATGTCGATCTGTTTGAGATCAACGAAGCCTTCGCGGTTGTCGCCATGGCCGCCGCTAAGGACCTTGGCATCGACCGTGACCGCCTCAACATCAACGGCGGCGCCTGCGCGCTGGGCCACCCGATTGGCGCCACGGGCGCACGGCTGATCGTGACGTTGCTGCATGCGCTGGAGCGTCAGGGCGCGACGCGCGGCATCGCAGCACTCTGCATCGGCGGCGGCGAGGCAACTGCGATCGCGGTGGAACGGATGAATTGATTGGAGCGATGAGGGGAGCAAGTCTGGTGCGTCTGCCGATGCCGCGCCTGCGAAGCATGGCCCCTGATCCTAGCCTTCTCCCCGCTCATGCGGGGAGAAGGGACGACTGCGCAAAATAATGAGCCTCTTCACTCTGCCCGAGGGGCCAGCAAGGGTATTTTAAGCTCCCTCGCCCCGCTTGCGGGGAGAGGGCGGGGGTGAGGGGCCAGGCACATTGTTCCGGCATTATCGCGTTCGCCTGACCTGCCGAAACAGCAACCTCACCCCTCCGACAACTCCTCCAAGATCGGGCAATCCGGCCGCTCGTTTCCATGACAGGCATGCACCAGATGCTCCAGGGTGCGGCGCAGCTCGGTCAGTTCGCGGATCTTGCGGTCGATCTCGGTGAGCTTCGACGTGGCGATCTCCTTGACGTCGGCGCTGGCGCGGCTTTTGTCCTCGTAAAGTGCCAGCAGTTGCCGGCACTCGTCGACGGAGAAGCCAAGGCTGCGGGAGCGATGCAGGAAGCGTAGCTTGTGCACGTCATCGGAGCCGTAGTCGCGGTAGCCGTTGTCGCTACGATCGGGGCGGATCAGGCCAATGTCCTCGTAATAGCGGATCGTCTTGGCCGGCAGGCCGGAGCGGCCCGATGCTTCGCCGATATTCATCTGAACTCTCCTATTTTGCCAGTCTCAGCCGCAGCGCGTTGGCGATGACCGAGACCGAGGACAGGCTCATGGCGGCCGCCGCGATCATCGGCGACAGCAAAAGGCCGAAGACTGGGTAGAGCACACCCGCGGCAAGCGGCACCCCGAGAGCGTTGTAGCCGAAGGCGAAGGCCAGGTTTTGTTTGATGTTGCGGATCGTCGCTTCCGAAAGATGCCGCGCCCGGACGATGCCGTTGAGATCGCCCTTCACCAGGGTGATCCCGGCGCTTTCCATCGCAACATCGGCGCCGGTGCCCATGGCGATGCCGACGTCGGCTGCAGCGAGCGCCGGCGCGTCGTTGACGCCGTCACCGGCCATGGCGACCACGTTACCCTTGGCCCGAAGCTCGTCGATCAACGCCTTCTTGCCTTCCGGCAACATATCGGCCCGCACTTCGTCGATGCCGAGATGCGCGGCGACGGCTTTGGCGGTCTGGGCGTTGTCGCCGGTGGCCATGATGATTTTCAGGCCGCTGTCGTGCAGTGCCTTGATGGCTGCGGATGTCGTCGGCTTGATTCGGTCGGCGACGGCAACCAGGCCGGCCAATCGGCCATCGAAGGCGACGAACATCACGGTCTTGCCTTCACCGCGCAGATGCTCGGTCTCTGCTTGCAGCGCATCGGTCGCGACGCCGAGATCGGCCATCATCGCGGCATTGCCGAGGGCGATCGCCGTATCGCCGGCGCTGCCCTCTACGCCCTTGCCGGTCCTTGCCGCGAAGCCGGATACATCGACAAGGCTCGCGCCGCGTTCCTGTGCGCCGGCGACGATCGCCTCCGCCAACGGATGTTCAGAGCCGCGTTCCAGGCTGGCGGCAAGCGACAGCAGGCGGATCCCGTCTACACCGGAGGCAGGGACGATATCGGTCAGGTTTGGTTTGCCCTCGGTCAATGTACCGGTCTTGTCGACAATCAGCGTGTCGACTTTGGCGAAGCGCTCCAACGCCTCGGCGTCGCGCACCAGTACGCCCTCCTGCGCTCCCCGGCCGGTGGCGATCATGATCGACATCGGCGTCGCAAGCCCCAATGCGCAGGGGCAGGCGATGATCAGGACAGCGACAGCGGCGAGCAGCGCATGTGCCAGCCTTGGTTCCGGCCCGACAAAGGCCCAGACCGCAAAGGCGATGGCGGCGACGGCCACGACGGCGGGCACGAAGACGGCCGAAACACGATCGACCATCGTCTGGATCGGCGCACGAGACCGCTGCGCCTTGGCGACCAGCTCGACGATGCGCGACAGCGTTGTTTCCGCACCGACCTTTTCGGCGATCATGATCAGGGTGCCGTTCTTGTTGATCGTGCCGCCCGTCAGCGCATCGCCCTCGGTCTTTTCAACCGGCAGCGGCTCGCCAGTTATCATTGATTCGTCGATGGTCGACTGTCCGTCGACAACGGAGCCGTCCACCGGCACGCGCTCGCCCGGCCGCACGCGCAGTCGGTCGCCAGCCTGGATATGATCGATAGGCACATCGGTCTCGCTGCCGTCAGTGCCGATGCGGCGGGCGGTCTTGGGCGCGAGATCAAGCAGCGCGCGGATCGCCGAACCGGTGCGCTCGCGTGCCTTCAGTTCCAGCACCTGGCCGACGAAGACCAGTGCGACGATGACCGAAGCTGCCTCGAAATAGACGGGTACGGTCTCCCCGTGGCCGCGAAAGCTCATCGGGAAAATGCCGGGCGCCAGTGTCGCCACGAGGCTGTAGAGATAGGCCGTGCCGACGCCGAGGCCGATCAACGTCCACATGTTGGGGCTGCGGTTGACGAACGAATTCCACGCACGGCGGAAGAATGGCACGGCGGCCCAGAGCACGACCGGTGTCGCGAGAACGATCTCTATCCATGTGGCGGCGGGCTCGCCGATCCGGTCGCGCAGGGTGAGGCCGAACATCGGACCCATGGCAAGGATCAAGAGCGGCAGCGACAGCGCGGCGCTCACCCAGAGGCGCCTGATAAAATCGACAAGCTCCGGGTTCGGGCCCTCATCGGCGGCCGGCACGCCCATCGGCTCCAAAGCCATACCGCATTTGGGGCAATCGCCGGGATGGTCGCTGACGACCTCGGGGTGCATCGGGCAGGTATAGAGTGTGCCCTTCGGCATCGGCGTCGGCGTTGGCCTGTCGCCGTTGAGATAGGCTGTGGGATTGGCCTCGAACTTTGCCTTGCAACCCGTAGAGCAGAAATAGAATTTCTCGTCCTCATGCTTCAGGAAATGCCGCGCAGTGGCGCGATCGACATCCATGCCGCAGATCGGGTCTTTGGCCGTCAGATAATTTTCAGGCGTTGCTTCGAATTTGTTGCGGCAACCCTCGCTGCAGAAATGGAAAGTACGGCCGCGATAGTCCAACGACGGTTTGCCGGCGTTGGGGTCTACCGTCATGCCGCAAACGGGATCGCGGGTAATCGCGTCCTGCGGCGCGCCGCGATGATGGTGGTGGTCATGGCCATGATGGCTGTGATCGTGTTCTTCGTGCAATGCCATAGAGAACTCCTGCGCCCGGAAGCGAGCATCGGGCAATCTTATGAACCTTCCCGTCGCTGGAAGGTCAAGAGGAAAAATCGTGAGGGCCGTCCACAGTTGAAAGAGGCCGCTTTCTATCCCGATGCCGTCAGTGATGTTAACTTCCGCAAGATCGAATCAATCATGTAATTCCAATGCGATATGATCTTGCCACCCTACCGCTGACGACGCTTCTCCCCGCGATGACCAGGGCGGAGGATATGCTTGCGCGGCTGGATGAGCGGGTTTTGCGACATGTCGTTGGCGATGGTTTTCGTGAGCGCGGCCATTTTTTCGATGCGGTCGGCGCGCTCTGGGTCGGCGGCGAACTGGTGCATGTCGAAGATCTGGTGTTGCACGATGCGCATGTCGATGCCCGCGCGCCGACGCATGAACTGACCATCGCCCACGCCGTGCTGCGCGCCCGGCGACGGCTGTGGAACGCCGAGCCGGAGTGGGGGCTGGGAGCGGTCGGTCTTGCTGCCCTGCGCGGCGATATCGGTGATGCCGAGGAAACCGCCACGCCGCGCCCCATGTCTATCGAGATGGCGGAAACAGAAGAGGACGATGACGACGACGATGATTTCGGTATGGATTTTGCCGAGATCGACGCCGTTATCGCCCGCTCCGGCCAGGTGCTGGATGGAAAGATTCCGGAAGCCAAGGCCGTAAACACGGACGATCCGCTCGGCCTGATCCGAGATGAGGATTGGGACGAAAACGAGCGGCTGGAGAACTGGCGCGCCGCCATCCATCAGGCGGATCTTCTACCGCCGGCTTTGGGTGCTGCCGTGCTGTTCGACGCGTGGGAACGGATCGAGCCGCTACGGCGGCAGCATTGGCTGGGCAGCCTGCTCGTCAGTGCCTATCTGCGCAGCCGCGGCAAGGTCACGTCCCACCTTTTCTGCCTCAATACCGGCCTGAAGTCCGTGCGGCATGAGCGCCGCCGCGGGCCGGACCGCACCACGCGGCTGATCGCTTTTCTTGAAGCCATGGCACTATCGGCCGAGGCGGGGCTGAAGGAACTCGATCGCCTGTCGCTCGCCAGGATACAGATGGAGCGCCGGCTGAAGGATCGCCGGTCGAACAGCAGCTTGCCCGGCGTCATCGAGATTGTGCTTTCCCGGCCTATCGTCTCCGCCAACATGGTTGCCCGCCATGTCGGCGTCACCTCCCGCGGTGCGCTCAATCTGGTGGCCGAACTCGGCCTACGCGAGATGACCGGACGCGGACGCTATCGTGGCTGGGGTATCCTTTAAAGCAGTGAGAACTAGATTGCACATCTGAGGGTCGCGCCGTCGTTGTGCGCATGGCTGAATGCGGCTAGCCTGAAATCCCCACCTTTACGGAAATGCACCCATGCCTCTGATCGATACCGCCAATGCCTTCATCGAGCTTTTCGCGCAGCCGGTTCGCGCCATGGATAGCGGCTCGCTGGCCGGGCTGACCTTTGCCGCCAAGGACAATATCGAGGTCGAAGGACGGATCACCGGCAACGGCAATCCGGTCTGGCGAGGCGCGCATGGCCCAGCGGCGGCGCATGCGCCTGTTGTCGCCCGGCTGCTGGCCGAGGGGGCCGTACTTGCCGGCAAGACACATATGGATGAATTTGCGTATAGCCTGATGGGCACCAACGCACACTACGGCACGCCGCTGAATAGCGCGGCGCCCGACCGTATACCCGGAGGTTCCTCCTCCGGCTCCGCTTCGGCTGTTGGTGCCGGCCTAGTGGATTTCGCGCTGGGAACGGATACGGGCGGCTCGGTGCGGCTGCCGGCCTCATTCAACGGCATTTTCGGCATGCGGCCGAGTCATGGGGCGATCGATATGAGTGGCGTGGTGCCGCTCGGGCCGGGTTTCGATACTCTCGGCTGGTTTGCCCGCGATGCCCGAACATTGGCTCGTGTCGGTCGTACGCTCGGTATTGCCGGCGGGTCGGGTTTTTCGGCGGCCTGGCTACCTTCCGATATCTGGACGGGCGTCGATCCGGCACTTGCCGCTTTGCTGCGGCCGATGGCGGAAAGGGTCGCGGCGCGGTTCGGCAAAACCACTACCGATCCGCTGCCGATCGTTGGGCCGGAAGAACGGTCCGAGGTCTATCGCTTCTGGCAGGGCTATGATGCATGGAAAGTGTTGGGCGGTTGGGTCGAGGCGCATGATGCCGAACTTGGTCCGGATATCGCCTCGCGTTTCGCCGCCGCGCGATCCGTCAGCGACGAGACCTTTGCCAGGGTCGATACGACGCGGCGTGAAATTGCCCGGACGATGGACGCAGCACTTGCCGATGGCTTGGTGATGATCATCCCGACGGCCCCGGGCCCTGCTCCGCGCAGGGATTCATCCCGAGAGATATTCGAGATCTACCGGCAGCAGGCTCTTGGCCTCCTCTCCATCGCCGGCCACGCCAGCCTGCCGCAGATTTCCATACCGGCTGGGAAGATGGACGGCGGACCGGTAGGACTGTCCGTCATCGGCCGCCGCGGCAGTGACGGCGTATTACTGGAACTGGTGGAAGGGCTGTGAGGTCTATCCCAGCGGCCCCGTCGACTGTCTGACGATCAGCCCGCCCGATATCCGCTTAACGCTGGACGGCTGCCCCGGCTGGCAGGAGCCATCCTCCAGCATGCCTACGACCACCGTGACGATCTCGTCCAGCGGCTGGCGAAACGTCGTCAGCGCATAATGCGGCCAGGCCGCCATGGGGATGTCGTCGAAGCCGGCGACGGAAATGTCCTCGGGCACACGCTTGCCGCTATCCTCGCGCAGCGCATCGATGCCGCCGACCGCGAGAATGTCGTTGGCGAAGAAGATCGCATCGGTATTGCCCTTGGAGGCGATTTCGAGTGCCGCGCGACGGCCGGCCTCGTAGCTGTATTCTCCGCCATCGACACGGCCGGTCAGCGTCATGCCGAGTTCGGCGACGCGGGTGATGAAGGCGTTCTGCCGCTCCAGATTGGTGGTGGTATGGCTGAGACCGGAGACATAGGCGACGCGGCGGCGGCCAAGCGCGTGGAAATGATCGGCAATGGCGCGCGCACCCTCGACGTTGTCGCAGCAGACGCAGTTGATATCGGCGTCCTCGACGACGCGGTTGATCAGGATCGCGGCACGGCCCTCGGTCGCCCAATGCAGGGTCGCCCCCGAAAGCATCGTCGCCGAAATGACGATGACGGCATCGACATTGTAGCGTCTCAGCGCCGAGAGCTGCTCTTCGATGTTCGAGCCTTTGGTGATGTTGAACAGCAGGCTCTGCAGGCCGATGCGTTGCAGGCCCTGCGACAGCTTCTGGATGAGCGCGGGATAGAAGGGGTTGCTCATGTCGGAAACGACAATGCCGACGATGTTGGTGCGGCTTTTCGACAGCATGCTGGCAATCGCGTTCGGATGGTAATCCTGCTCGTCGGCGAATTTCAGGATTTTTTCGCGCAGCTCGGGTGCAATGCTGGCGCCCGGCGTGAAGGCGCGCGAGACCGCCGACTGGCTGACCCCGATCATGCGCGCCAGCTCGCGCGCGGTGATCGGCTTTCTTTTTCCATCTGACGATACAACGCCACGCGCCATCTGCGTCCCCGAATTGCTCATCTCGCGGTTTCAACAGCCGCTGCACGGTCAATACCGTTCCGATCGATTTCATTCAATCGTTTCATTCAAATTGAAGTTCATATTGCATGCGTATGCAAGTCATATTAGTGTGCGCTGGCGTTCGGGAGGAGATCGGACGCTGAATGATACGATGATGGGTGGAGGCAATTCGAATGCCTGGTGCATTGGACGATCTCAAGGTCGTCGATTTCTCGGATAATTTGGGCGGTCAGTATTGCGCGCGGCTGCTTGCCGACTTCGGCGCGGAGGTGATCCTGGTGGAGCCTGAGGCCGGTTCACCGATCCGGCGTATGCCGCCCTTCTCCGTGAAGGATCGGGGACTTTCGCTGCGCTTTTGGCATCTCAACACAGGCAAGCGTTCCGTCAGCCTCGACCGCGAAAGCAACGCGGGGCGCGCCCGGCTGGACGCGCTGCTCGCAAGCGCCGACGTCGCCATCCTGCCCGAGGATTTCGATGCCGCCGAGGTGGAGAAGATCAATCCGCAATGTGTCGCTGTCACCGTCAGCCCCTTCGGCAAGGATGGACCGCTGAAGGATTGGAAGGCACCGGAAATCGTGCTTCAGGCGCTATCGGGCATGATGAACAACAATGGCGAATTCGGGCGCGAGCCGCTATACGGCGTCGGCGACCGCGCTTCGTTTGCTGCCGGCGTTGCGGCCTATATCGGCATCATGGCGGCGCTTTCTGCACGCGCCGCCGATGGCAAGGGGCAAGCGGTCAGCGTCGATACCGGGGAAACGGCCGCTGCCATGTGTTTTCCCTATGTGCTCCGGCACATCTACAATGGCTCGATCCATCGCCGCAACGATCAGACCATCCCGGCCGGCCAGGTGAAATGCCGTGACGGCTGGGTGTGTATCTGGATCTATAATCACCGCTGGCATGCAGTGTGCACGGCCCTCGATCTGCCGGAAATGGAGTGTGATCCGCGCTTTGCCGATCCGGCCATCCGCCGGCGAAACTGGGAAGCGATGTTCGCCATCATCCAGGAGAAGGTCGCCGATCTTGCCGCCGAAGGCCTTGTGGAGCGGCTTCAGCAGGCGCAGGTGATCGCCGCCAAAGCCTATCGTCCGTCCGAACAATTTGGCAATGCCCATCTCAACAGCCGCAACTATTGGGAAAGTGTCGACGGTCGGATAATCCTCGGACCGCCATTTCGCATGAGCGAGACTGCGCGCCGGGTGCGGGCGGGTGCACCCGATCTGGGTGAAGGGGACTTTATAGGTCATTCTCGCCCCTCGGGGGGTGCTGCGCTCCCGCCTCTGGATGAGGGTGGGCGAGGGACGACTGTTCCGCGTCTCCCCCTGCAAGGCATCCGCGTTATCGAGATCACCACAGCCTGGGCCGGTCCGATGGCGGGGCGAGTGCTTGGTTATTTCGGGGCCGAATCGATCCATGTGGAGTCCCCGAACCGGGTCAATTCCTGGCGATTGAACAAGGAGAAGCCCAATCCGGTCAATTTTCCGGGCGGAAAGCCGGGCGAGCGGTTCTTCGATCGATCCTTCCTGTTCAACTCGCAGAACGTCAACAAGCTTTCCTGCATTCTCAATCTGAAGACGGAGGAGGGGCGGCAGACATTGAAGCGGCTGGTGGCGATGGCCGATGTGCTGATCTGTAATTTCCGGCCGGGGACGCTTGCCAAGCTCGGGCTCGATTACGACAATCTCACCAGGATCAAGCCGGATATCATCGTTGCGGAACTGCCGGCTTTTGGGCGGCAAGGACCGATGTCCGGCTATGCCGCGCTCGGCCCTACCATGGAGATGGCGACCGGCATGTCGGCGATGATGGGCTATCGCAATGGCCAGCCGGAGAATACCGGTCCTTCCTATCTCGATCCGATCGGTGGCTTCAATGCCGCGGCCGCAATCCTGACGGCGCTGCACTACCGGCGGCGAACCGGCAAGGGGCAATGTATTGAGGTGCCGCAGGTGGAGGCGGCGATGCAGCTCATCGGCGCAGAGCTGCTGCTTGCGACCGAGACCGGCCTCGATCCGGCGCCCGATGGCAATCACGTCGTCCATATGGCTCCGCATGATGCGTTTCCGGCTGCCGGCGAGGACCAGTGGGTGGTGATCGCGGTGGAAGATGAGACGCAATGGCGGGCGCTTTGTAGGGTGATGGAAAGACCCGACCTGGCCGAAGACAGCCGCTTTGCGACGCTGGCGGCGCGGCATGCCAATGAGGATCTGTTGACTGGGATTATCGCGGATTGGACGCATGGCCGCAGTAAGCATGAGGTGGCGCGGCGGCTGCAGGAGGCCGGTGTTGCCGCTGCCCCGGTCGCAACCGCTGCCGATCTCGCAGGCAGCGACTACCTCGCCCATCGCGGCTTCTTTACCGAGCTGGATCATCCTGACGCCGGGCGACATCCGCATCCGGGCCTGCCGATCCATCTGAGCCGCACGCCCGGCACTCAGCGCAGCGCGGCCCCGCAATTCGGCGGCGACAATATGCGCGTGCTCCGGGACATTCTGGCTCTGTCAGCCGACGAGATCGATCAACTCCAGGCCAGCGCCGCGACGGCGACCGTGCCATTTGCCGATGGGTGAGCCCGATATGCCTTCCGCCATTTCTGCCGATAAATCGCTTTTCCCGTGCGGTTTGACCGTCCACGTTCAGCTCGACGATGACCCCCGCTACAGAGGCTCGATCCATGACGACGACGTAGCCCGTGCCCGAGGCTACAAGGCAGCTTTGGTGCCCGGCGCGTTTGTCTATGGCCATATCAGCCGCGTGGCGATCGAAGCCTGGGGGCAGGTCTGGTCGGAGTGCGGCGGCATGGGCGCTCGCTTTCGCCGCCCGGTCTATAATGGCGATGTACTGACCATCAGGGCCGCCGAACTCGAGGGCAGCCCCGAGATGCGCCGGGCCGGGATCAGCGCCGTCAACGAGGAGGGCGAAGAGGTTGCGTCCGGCTGGGTCGGGCTGCCTGATGCGCAACCTGTTGTGCCGGATATTTCAGGTTTCGCGATATTGCCGCGGCCAGAGATGCCGCCGCGCGTTGCGGCGGGCGAATTGCAGCCGGGCATGCCGGTGACGACGGCCGACAGTGTATTGACCGAAGCTGAATTCCGCAAATCTCTTTCGGCTTTCGGTGAGCGGCATCCACTCTATAGCGATCCCGGTTTCGTACATTCCGGCTGCCTGATGCGGCTCGCCATGGGCGACACGAACAACAGCTTCGCCTTTCCGGCGCCGGTGGTTTTGACCAGTGCCGAGGCGCAGCATTTCGGGCTTGTCCGTCCCGGCCAGCGCCTGACCACGGTCGGGCGCATAACCGATGCGTCGCTCCACAAGGGCAAATATTATTTCGAGAGCGAGGAGTTCATGATGGCCGATGGCGTACCTGTCGCCCGGTTCCTTCGGACCTCGATCTACGCTTACGCGTGAATTGCTTTTTCCAAGAGGGAATATCTGTGTTGCCGCAACATGCCAACGAAGGCGGGTTTGCGGCTTTACGGGCGCATGTTAGCCTATTCATCCTACCAATCAGCATAGTTTTTCCGAATTTGCCCGTTTTGCGATGTTGCATACGGATGCAAAATGCGTAATGGTGCGCTCCGTAGGAGAGAGACTGCCGGATGAACGCGGCAGGCATAGTGAGGATCGCAGGAGGCTATTGAGGATTTTCTGAGCAGGGCAGCCCGTCTGGGCTGAACGGCAACGCGTGCCCTCCCCGTGGGGCGGCCGGTGCTGGACATGGATCGTTCGCACGTATCGCCAGCTCAGAGTGCATTCCAGGTCACGGGCCGGACTGTCATTTCAACATTTCGTTTGCAGCAAGGATTTTAGGCGTGCCGACTTCTACAACCATCAAATCCGTCGAGGCTTTCCAGGTTAGCTGGGAGCCCAACGAGCCGCCGGGCCGCCGTACGGCCTTCATCCGCGTCACCACGACAGACGGCATCGTCGGCCATGGTGAAGCCTCACCGATGATGGGCGGCGAGCATTCGCTCGGCGTCGTCAGGGATTTCGCCGAGTCCCTGGTCGGCCTCGACGCGCTCGACCATGCCATCATCTCCGATCGGCTGATGCACAAATACATCAAGCTCGGGCCGGAAGGCGCGGTCACCGGTGCGCTTGCCGCGCTCGACATCGCGCTGTGGGATATCAAAGGCAAGTTCTTCAATCTGCCGATCTATCAGTTGCTTGGCGGCGCCTGGCGCAAGGAAATTCCCTTTTATTCCTCGGTCGGCAACAATGCCTTCCGCACCCTCGACGAGACGTTGCGCGCCGTGGAAGAGCGCTTCAAATCGGAGACGCCGGCGCTGATAAAATTCCGCCAGGATGGTGACCGGTCGCGCCAGGACGTCGACGTGCCCGGCGACATCGCCAAGATCAAGGCAGTGCGCAAGCTGGTTGGCGACGGCTTCCCGCTCGCTTTCGATGCCAGCAATCTCTACTCCGTCGGCACGGCGATGCGTGTCGGCCGAGTGCTGGAGGATGAAGGCTACATCTGGTTCGAGGAGCCGGTGCAGCATTACAACGTCCGCGCCATGGGCGAGATCGCCCAGCGCCTTAGCATCACCGTTTCGGCCGGCGAGCAGACCTATACGACGCAAGCCCTCGTCGACATGATCAATGCCGGTGTGCGCATGGTGCAGCCAGACGTCATCAAGATGGGCGGCATCACCGGCCTGATGCAGTGCATGGCGATCTGCCATGCCCATGGCGTCGAACTGGTGCCGCACCAGACGCAGCCGACCATCGGCCATGTCGCCAACCTGCATGTTCTTTCCGCCATCATGCATCTGACCAAGCCGGCCGAATTCGCCGATCCGTCGACGCGCATGCATGTCGCCTTCGACAATCTGCCGAAGCCGCAGAACGGAAAGTTCCTGGTGCCTTCGGGTCCGGGGCTGGGCCTTTCGATCAACGACGCCGAGCTGAACAAGCGTCGCAGCTAATATCCTGGGAGGATAGTTTATGAGCCTGAGAAGACGTGAATTCCTTGAGCTGGCGGCGGCTTCGGCGGCGCTGAGCATGGTCGGCTTCAATTCGGCCCGCGCGCAGAGCGCTTCCGATGTGATCCGCATCGGCATTGCCGCCAGCGGCCCGCGCACCAGCGATCCCAACCAGACGACGCAGGGCGGCGACAACTGGGCGACCGAGCAGATGTACGAACAGCTCGTCCGCCCGGACGACGGCACCTTCGCCACGACGCCGGATCAGTATATCCCGACGCTTGCCACCGAATGGGCGACGTCGACGGACGCCAAGACCTGGACTTTCAAGCTGCGCCAAGGTGTACAGTTCCACAAGGGCTATGGCGAGATGACCTCCGACGACGTGGTCTTCTCCTTCAAGCGTGCGATCAAGGACGGCACCAATACGACGATTTTGGCCAATATCGCCGACGTTGTCGCCAAGGGTCCTTATGAGGTCGATATCCAGTTGAAGACGCCCGACGTCAACTTGCTTGGCACGTCGATTTTCTGCAACAATACATCGATCGTCTCGAAGAAGGCTTTCGACAAGATCGGCGCCGAGAAATTCGCCACCGACGCCGTCGGCACCGGCCCGTATGAACTCACCCGCTTTGATAATCAGTGGGGCGTCGGGATGAAGCGCCACGAGGGTTATTGGGACCCGAAGAACAAGGCGAAGATCGCCAGCGTCGAATGCGTCTATATCGCCGACACCACGGCGCGCACCTTGGCGCTGCTGTCGGGTGACGTCGACATGATCGAAGCCGTACGTGCGCCGGGCTGGGTCGACTCCATGCTGCAGCGCGACTCGACGCTGAAGTTCGACATGACGGCGCCGGGCTCGTTCAACACGCTCCACGTCAACCTCAACCGCAAGCCCTTCGATAACCTCAAGGTACGTCAGGCGATCATGTATGCCGTCGACCGTCACGCGGTTGCCGACGCGCTGAAGCCGATGGGCGGTTTCATGGCCGGCCTGCAGCCGGATTTCTTCCCGGCTGGTTTCAAGACCCAGGACCTGCCGCCTGAACTGCAATACAACTACGATCCGGACAAGGCGAAGGCACTGCTTGCCGAAGCCGGTTTCCCGAACGGCTTCGATTTCGACAGCAATTGCAGCCAGCGCGAGGACTATTCCTCCATCATGCTGATCGTGCAGGAACAGTTGCGCGCCGTCGGTATGCGCATGAACCTGCATATCGGCGATCACACTGCCTATCATGCCGACAACCACATGGATAAGAACACCCTCGCCCTGCATTCGGCGAGCTATCCGCCGATCCCGACGCAGCTTTATTTCCAGCAGCTTTCGACGAAGTCCGAAGTCAAGGCCGACGGTAGTGGCGGCATCAACTACAGCCATTACGGGGTCGCCATGCCCGGTATCGATGGCCTGCTCGACAAGGCGCTCCAGTCGACCGACTTCAAGACCTACGTCGATTATTGCAAGCAGATCGAATTGCAGGTGTTGCGCGATCTGCCGTTGATCGGCATGTCGACATTGTCCTTCACCGTGGCGCGCAACGCCCGCGTCAATCTCGGCTACGAGGTCAAGAGCGGTTACGCCCGCTGGCGCTTCCATCGCGCCACCAAGACTGCGTAACGCTCTTCATACAGGTAAAGATGCAATGGGCAGATATCTATTCCTAAGGCTCGTGGACGCCATACCGACGATCTGGCTGGTGTTGACGCTCGTCTTCATAGCGATGCGCATTCTGCCCGGCGATCCGGCGATCGCTGCTCTGGGGGACGCCGCTCTCCCAGAGCAGCTCGCTCAGTTCCGCGCCAAGATGGGCCTCGATGTGCCCCTCTGGCACCAGTACATCAATTTCCTCTACGGGGTTGTGACCTTCAATCTCGGCACCTCCTACATGAACGGCGCCTCGGTACTCGATCTCATCGGGCGTAATCTGCCCTATACGATCGAGCTGACGGTTGTTGCCACGATCATGGGTTTTGGTGCCGGCGTGCCGCTTGGTGTGCTTGCTGCGACCAATCGCGACAAACTGCCCGACAACGGCGTGCGCGCTTTCTCGCTGTTCGGCTATGCCGTGCCGGATTTCTATCTCGGGGCACTGCTCCTGATCATCTTCGCGCTCAATCTGCGCTGGTTCCCGATCAACGGGGCGGGTAACGGTTTTGCCGATCGCATGTATCACGTTTTCCTGCCGGCCCTGACCTTGGCGATGGTCAAGGCCGCCTTCATCGGCCGGCTGACGCGCACGTCGCTCCTGGAAGTGCTCGGTAAGGATTATGTCCGGACGGCCCGCGCCAAGGGCGCGCGCGAGCCTCGCGTCATCTATCGTCATGGACTGCGCAACGCGCTTCTGCCGCTGACGACGGGCATGGGGCTCAGCCTGCTCGCCACTTTCTCCGGATCGGTGGCCGTCGAGCTGGTCTTCAACCGGCCGGGTATCGGCAGGCTTCTGATCCAGGCGATCACCGAGCGCGACTATGGCGTGATCCAGGGAGGCGTCATCGTCTTTGCCATGGTCGTCGTGCTGATCAATCTGGTGATGGACCTGCTCTACATCGTCATCGATCCTCGCATTCGGGTGAAATAATGAACACGATCACCGCTCCCATCGGGTCGCAGGCCGATACGCCGCATATGGCGCCCGCGCCGGGTTTCGGCACCCTGCTTCGCCAAGTGATATTCGGCCGTCCGTCCACCATCTTCGCCTTCACTATCGTGCTGATCTTCGTCCTGATCGCCGTTTTCGCGCCGCTGCTTGCTCCCTATGATCCGCTGGCGCAGAGCATTCTTGCGGTCAACAAGCCGCCATCGGCAGCGCACTGGCTCGGCACTGACCAGTTCGGCCGCGACGTGCTGTCGCGCATGATCTACGGCTCGCGCAACTCGCTGCTGTTTGGCCTGATCTCGCCTGCGCTCGCCGCCATTTGCGGCACGGCGCTCGGCGTCGTCGCCGGCTATTTTGGCGGCATCGTCGATCGCTTGATCAGCCGCGTCATCGACCTGCTGCTCTCCTTTCCGGAACTGCTCCTGGCGATCATGATCGCCGCGGTGCTTGGCGGTGCCTTTTGGAACATCGTCGCGGTCATCACCGTCGCCTTCGTCCCGGGTTTTGCCCGCGTCGCTCGCGCCTCGACACTGGCAGTCAAGCAGGAGCCCTATGTCGAAGCCTCGGTGGCCATCGGGCTCAGCACGCCGGTCATCATCTTCCGCCATATCATTCCGAATATTGCCGCTCCCATCGTGGTGTTGATGACCGTCTGGGTTGCCTCCGCCATTCGTCTGGAGGCGTCACTCAGCTTTCTCGGCATCGGCACGCGTCCGCCGAACCCGAGTTGGGGCAACATCATCCGTGACGGCCTGAATAATCTTTTCGGTTCACCATGGCCGATCATCGCCGCCGGCTTCGCCATTACCTGCGTGGTGCTCTCGTTCAACCTTGCCGGTGACGCGGTGCGCGACCTGCTCGATCCGGAGACCACATCATGATTACGGCAACATCGTTCAAGCAGAGCCAGAGCCAATCCCAGTCTCAATCCCGATCCGGCCAGCAGGTGCCCCTCCTCAAGGTGGATAACCTTTCGGTCGAGTTCGGTCCCAAGGACCGGCCCATCCGCGTCGTCAACGGCGTCAGCTTCGAAATTGCCGCCGGCGGTGCGGTCGGCATCGTCGGCGAATCCGGCTCCGGCAAGTCGATTACCTCGCTCGCCACCATGGGCCTGATCCCTATGCCGCCCGGCCGCATCGCGGAAGGTCGGGTCGAGCTGGAAGGAGTCAATCTTCTAGAATTGCCGCGCTCGAAAATGCCAGAGATCCGCGGCCGTGATATTGCGATGATCTTCCAGGAACCAATGAGCTCGCTCAATCCGGTCATGACCATCGGCGACCAGATCGGCGAAGCGATCAAGCTGCATGAAAAATCGAGCCGCGAGGAGCGGCGTGCCCGGATCATCGAGCTTTTGAAGCTTGTCGGCATGCCCGATCCGGAAAAGCGCATCGGGGCCTATCCGCACCAGTTCTCGGGTGGCATGCGCCAGCGCGTAATGATCGCCATGGCGGTCGCCTGCAATCCGAAACTCCTGATCGCCGACGAACCGACCACGGCGCTCGACGTCACCATCCAGGCGCAGGTGCTGGAACTGATGAAGCAGGTGCGGCGGGAGCTGAACACCGCCGTGCTGCTGATCTCGCACGATCTCGGCGTCGTCGCCGATATCGCCGAGCGGGTGATCGTCATGTATGCTGGCCGTGTGGTGGAGGATGGCGACGTACGCACCATCTTCCGCAGTCCCGGCCATCCCTATACGCGCGGTCTTTTGCAATCCGTGCCGAAGCTGAAGGACGACCGCAAGCGGCTCTATCAGATCCCGGGGTCAGTCCCGCTTGCCGGCACAGTCAAGCAGGGCTGTCCCTTCTATGCCCGCTGCACGGACCGGATCGGCAAATGCGCTGAGATGATGCCGCCGATGTTCACCCTGGCTACCGGCCAGAAGGCAGCCTGCTGGGTCAGCGCGGGAGCGACATCATGAACGAGACGAACACGCAAGACGACCTGATCACCGTCAGGGATCTGGGCAAGACCTTTTCCGATGCCGGCGGGTTGACGCTCGGCAAGACGCCCTCCAGCGTGCGTGCCGTCGATGGCGTCTCCTTTACCGTGAAGCGCGCCGAGACTCTGGCTCTGGTTGGCGAATCCGGCTGCGGCAAGTCCACGCTCGGGCGGCTGCTTCTGAGGCTGATCGAGCCGACCGAGGGCCAGGTGTTGATGGACGGTGTCGATCTCACCCGCTTCAGCCGCGGCGAAATGAGGGCGATGCGCGAGAAGATGCAGATGATCTTTCAAGACCCTTACGGGTCGCTCAGCCCACGCCGCTCCATCGCCCAGATCGTTGCCGAGCCGTTGGAAGTGTTCGGCCTGGTGAAGTCGCGACAACAGGCCCGTGATCGCGTGGCGGAACTTTTGACCCAGGTTGGGCTATCGCCGACTTTCATGGATCGCTACCCCCGGCAGTTCTCCGGCGGCCAGCGCCAGCGCATAGGCATCGCGCGGGCGATCTCGGTCAATCCGAAATTCATCGTCGCCGACGAGCCGGTCTCCGCACTCGACGTCTCGGTCCAGGCTCAGGTCGTCAACCTGATGCAGGACCTGCAGGAGCAGCACAAGTTCTCCTATTTGTTCATCGCCCATGACCTCTCGGTCGTGCGCCACATCGCCGACCGCGTGGCGGTGATGTATCTCGGCCGCATCGTCGAGATCGGGCCGAAGGATCGTGTATACGACCGGCCGAGCCATCCCTATACGCAGGCGCTGCTCTCGGCCGTGCCGGAGCCCGATCCGGATGCGCCGAAGACGCGCATCGTTCTGAAGGGCGACGTGCCGAGCCCGGCCAACGTCCCGCCCGGCTGCAGCTTTCACACGCGCTGCCCGATTGCCGAAGCGATCTGCAGGACCGAACGGCCGCCCCTGGCCGAGACCGTGCCCGGCCATTTCGTCGCCTGCCACTTCGCAAAGCCCAATCCGATCCCGGTTGCGCCGCGGACTGCCGCCCCGGCGATCGTTTGAGACGGGGTGGGATGATTTGTCGTCGTTCCGCCCTAACTTGATGTGTATGAACACAAGGACCGCCCGATGAATTTCAAGGCTCTTGTTACCGAGCGCGATGCTGCGGGCGCCATCTCCTCGTCTGTGCAGACGTTGGACGATGACCGATTGCCTGAGGGCAATGTCTCGGTTGCGGTGGAATGGGCCGATGTCAATTACAAAGATGGCCTGTGCCTGACGGGTGCCGGCGGTCTGGTGCGGACCTATCCGCATGTTGCCGGCGTCGATTTTTCCGGGACGGTGATTGAAAGCGCCGATCCGCGCTATATTGCGGGGCAGAAGGTCGTGCTGACCGGTTGGCGCGTCGGCGAGAGCCATTGGGGCGGCTATGCCGAGAAGGCCAGGGTCAATGCCGACTGGCTGGTGCCGCTTGCCGAAGGGCTTTCCACACGCGCTGCCATGGTCATGGGAACCGCCGGCCTGACGGCGATGCTGGCGATCGATCGGCTGGAAGCCAACGGCCTGAAACCCGGCGACGGCGAAGTGCTGGTTACCGGCGCAGGCGGCGGTGTCGGTACGGTGGCGATCCACTTGCTTTCGAAGCTCGGTTATGAGGTCGCGGCAATCTCCGGCCGCCCGCAATTGTCGGATGGGCTGAAGGCTCTCGGGGCAAAGACGATCATCAGTCGCGAAGAGTTCTTCGCAGCAGCCGACAAGCCGCTCGAGAGCGCCCGTTGGGCTGCAGTCGTCGAATCGGTGGGCGGGGCCATGCTCGGCAAGCTTCTGAAGCAGGTCAGATATCACGGCGCCGTCGCCGCCATCGGCAATGCCGGTGGCGTGACCTTTGAGACCAATGTCCTGCCTTTCATCCTGCGCGGTGTGGCGCTTCTCGGCATCGACAGCGTCATGCAGCCCTATGAGCGGCGTGTCGCTGCCTGGGCACGCATCGCGGAGTTGTTCGATTTTTCGGCCTATGATGGTTTCGTCCAGGAAATCACGCTCGACGACTTGCCGGAGGCCGCAAAGGCTATTCTGGCAGGGCAAGTTCGCGGCCGTCTGGTCGTGCGGATGTGATCCTCCCAGGCCGTTCACGCGATTTGCTGACCCGCCATTCTCGCAGGACAGCGAGGGCGTGCGTTGCCGATTATTCAATTGCAACCACAACCCTAGTTTTCGTCCAATGTAACAGTTTGTTGCGCTAAGCCGCACAAAAATGGACAAAATTTAATGGCCATACCAAATTCCTAAGCGACGCTCTGCAAGTTAAAGTCGCGCCAATATCGCACCGGCAGAGCATTGAAGCCGGGGCTGTGAAGGAAGGTGTATTGATGGCTCGGACATTTCGGGTCCTGGTGTCGCTAGCGGTGATTGGCGCCGTGGCCTATGGCGCCTATGTGACACGTGATCGCTGGCTTGGCAGCGCCGAGCGCCTGCTTGGCTATCAGAGCGCGGCTGCGCCTGGCGAACAGGCTCAGGGCGAACGCCGTGGCAATCAAGGGCAGGGTTCAGGCCAAGGCGGCGGACGGCGGCGCGGCGGCCTTTCGCAATTCAACGGCCCCGTTCCGGTGCTGGCAGCAGACGCAAAATCCTCCGATGTGCCCGTCTATATCGACGGCGTTGGCTCCGTGAAGGCGCTGAACACGGTGACGGTGCGCGCTCAGGTCAATGGCAAGGTCGTCGAAATCGGTTTCGAGGAAGGCCAGGACATCAAGAAGGGCGACGTCATCGCCCGCATCGACGACGCCGTCTATAAGGCCCAGCTCGACCAGGCCGTCGGCAAGAAGGCGCAGGACGAGGCGTTGTTGGCCGGCGCGAAACGCGATCTTGATCGTTTTCAGCGCATGGTGCAGAGCGCTTCGGGCACGCAGCAGCAGGTCGACACCCAGATATCCTTGGTGGCGCAATATACGGCGCAGATCCAGTCCGACCAGGCAGCCATCGAAAGCGCGCAGGCGACGCTCGATTATACGACGATCACGGCGCCGATCGACGGGCGTACAGGCATCCGCAATGTCGACGTCGGCAATCTCGTCAGCTCGTCCGATGCGACCGGCATTGTGACGCTGTCGCAGATCAAGCCGATCTCCGTCCTGTTCTCCATTCCGCAGCAGCAGCTAGCCCGCGTCAACGCGGCAAGTGCGACGGGAACACTTTCCGTCCAGGCGATGGCGAGCGACGGTCAGACGGTGATCGACAACGGCACGCTGGCGGTGGTCGACAATCAGGTCGACCCAACCACAGGCACGGTGAAGCTGAAGGCCAATTTCCCGAACGACAAGCTGGCGCTGTGGCCGGGCGCTTTCGTCAACGCCCGCCTGCTGGTCGAGACGCTGAAGGGCGTAACGGTCATTCCGACCGCCGCCGTGCAGCGCGGACCGAACGGCACCTTCGTTTACATCATCCGGCAGGATCAGACAGTTGCCATGAAGGCGGTGACGGTGCGCCAGCAAGATGACGTGCAGGCCGTCATCGCCGATGGCGTCGCACCCGGCGACAAGGTGGTGACGACGGGCTTTGCCCGTCTGCAGGATGGTTCGAAAGTGCAGATTTCCGCCGGGACCGGAGCGGCAGCGCCGGCTACGACGAAACCTGAGACCGAGGGGCAGCCGGTTGCCGAAAACGCAGCCCAAAACAACCAGGCGCAAACGAACGGCAACGTGGCCAATGATGGCCAACTGCCGCACCGCAAGCATAACGGCCAGGGGGGCGGCAACGGCGGTCACCGCAGACAGAACGCAGATAGTACCGCCGGCAACGGTGCCGATGGCAATACGGGCGGCGGTGATGCCGCTTCCACCAATTCATCAGCTACGCCCACGCAACAGCAATGAACGTCTCGTCGCTCTTCATCTCCAGGCCGGTCGCCACCTCGCTTCTCGGGGTGGCCATTCTGTTGGGCGGCATTCTCGGGTTTCTTTTCCTACCGGTCGCGCCGCTGCCGCAGGTGGATTTTCCGACGATCCAAGTGACGACCCAATTGCCGGGCGCCGATCCCGATACGATGGCGGCATTGGTGACAGCGCCGCTGGAGCGGCCGCTCGGTCAGATCCCGTCGCTGGCGTCGATGACCTCATCGAGCGCCTTCGGCATCAGCCAGATCACCCTGCAATTCGATCTCGGCCGCGATATCGATGGCGCGGCCCAGGACGTGCAGGCGGCAATCAACGCCGCCGGCTCGACTCTGCCGCGCACGCTACCCTATCCGCCGACCTACTCGAAGGTGAACCCTGCCGATACGCCGATCGTTACGCTGGCGCTGCGCTCCAATAGCTATTCGATCCGGGAACTCAGCGATTTCGCCGATACGATGATGGCGCAGCGGTTGAGCGAAGTCTCAGGCGTCGGCGATGTCAACATCCAGGGCGGCGTCAAGCCCGCTATCCGCATCCAGGCCGACCTGCCGCGGCTTGCCTCCTATGGTCTGGCGCTGGAGGATCTGCGTACGGCGATCACCAATGCCAGTGTTGCCGGCGCCAAGGGGGCGCTGGACGGCACGCAGCAGAGCTTCACGCTCGCCGCCAATGACCAGATTGTCGATCCCAACATCTACAAATCCGTCATTGTCGCCTATCGCAACAATGCGCCGGTGCAGTTGAAGGATGTCGCCACCGTCGTCGAAGGGCTGGAGAACAACCGCGTCGGCGCCTGGTACCAGGGCCAGCCCGCCGTCATCCTCGACATCATGCGCCAGCCGGGGGCGAACGTCATCCAGACGGTCGAGAGCGTGCTGAATCAGCTTCCGCGGTTGAAGCAGGCGCTGCCGGCCGGTATCTCCCTCGACATCGTGAACGACCGCACCGAGACGATCCGCGCCTCGATCCATGACGTGCAATGGACGCTCGTCGTCAGTATCGGTCTTGTCATCCTCGTCGTTCTGCTGTTCCTGCGAACGGTAACGGCGACGTTCATCGCCGCCGTGGCACTGCCGTTGTCGCTGATTGCGACCTTCGGCGTCATGTGGTTCGCCGGTTTCAGTCTCGACAATCTGTCGCTCATGGCGCTCACCATCGGTACTGGCTTCGTCGTCGACGATGCCATCGTGATGATCGAGAACATCGCCCGCCACATCGAGGAAGGCGAGAGTCCGATGCAGGCGGCTCTGAAGGGTGCCGGCGAAATCGGCTTCACCATCATCTCGCTAACCTTCTCGCTGATCGCTGTCTTCATCCCCCTGCTGTTCATGACCGGCATCGTCGGGCGCATGTTCCGCGAGTTTGCGTTAACGCTGACCATCGCCGTGGTGGTATCGGCGGTGATCTCGCTGACTTTGACGCCGATGATGTGCGCCCGCATCCTACGCAAGCCGAAAGAGCATCGCGGCGGTTTGCTGGCGGGCACCGATCGCGGCATGGGGTGGCTGATCGAGGGCTATCGCCGCAGCCTCGTCTGGGTGGTGGACCGGAGCGCTTTGATGTTGCTGGTCACGGTGGTGACACTTGCCGCTACGATCGCTCTTTACATCGTCATTCCCAAAGGCTTCCTGCCGGCGCAGGACACCGGCCTGATCACCGCGGTGGTCGAGACCGAGCCCACCACTTCCTTCGAAGCGATGAAGCAAACGCAGGAGACTGTGGCCGACCGGCTGCGCAAAGATCCGGACGTAAAAGGTATCGTCTCGGTCATCGGCACCAGCGCCAGCAACCTGACGCTCAACACCGCTAATCTCAGCCTGATATTGAGGCCGAGAAACGAGCGCGCGGCTTCGGCGGCTGAAATTATCGACCGCATGCGTGGCGAAGTGGCCGATCTGCCCGGCATCCACGTCACCTTCCAGAGCGTGCGCGGCATCTCGATCAGCACGCGCGCTAGCCGCGCGCCCTATCAATATACGCTGACCGGTACCGATACGGCGACCGTGGTGGACTGGGCCGAGAAATTGGCGCAGCGGCTACAGCAGAGCCCGAAGCTGATCGATGTCGCTTCGGAAGTCGAAATGGGTGGCGGCCGCATCTTCGTCAATGTCGACCGTGAAACTGCCTCGCGCCTCGGCGTCTCGATGCAGGCCGTCAGCGACACGCTGAACGATGCTTTCGGGCAGCGCCAGATCGCCACGATCTACGGTCAGGCCAATCAGTACCGCGTCATCCTCGAGGCGGCTCCCCAATATCAGTCGGACCCGAAATCGCTCGACAAGCTCTATGTGGCCGGCGCCAGCGACACCCAGGTGCCACTCAATGCCTTTACGACGGCCTCGTTCGCGACGGCGCCGTTGGTCATCAGCCACGACGAACAGTTCCCGGCTGTGACCCTCAGTTTCGATCTTGCCAAGGGCGCGTCGCTTAGTGAAGCAGTCACCGAGATCCAGGCGGCGGAACGCGATATCGGCATGCCAAGTTCGATTCAGCGCAATTATTCCGGCGATGCCGAGGAGTTCGCCTCGTCGCTTGCGGGCGAGCCCTGGCTCATCCTGGCGGCTGTCGTGACGATCTATATTGTCCTCGGCCTGCTTTACGAAAGCGCCGTGCATCCCGTGACGATTCTGTCGACCCTGCCATCGGCGGGCGTCGGTGCGTTGCTGGCGCTGATGCTGTTCGGGCAGGACCTGTCGATCATCGCCTTGATCGGCATCGTGCTGCTGATGGGTATCGTCAAGAAAAATGCGATCATGATGATCGATTTCGCGCTGGAGGCCGAACGCAAGGAGGGACTGGCGCCGCGCGAAGCGATCCTAAAAGCCTCGATCCTGCGTTTCCGTCCGATCATGATGACGACGCTTGCCGCGCTCTTCGGTGCGCTGCCACTGGCGCTGGCACAAGGCACCGGAGCGGAGCTGCGCATCCCGCTCGGCATCACCATCATCGGCGGCCTGGTGCTGTCCCAACTTCTGACGCTTTATACGACCCCGGTGATCTATCTTGCCTTTGAAAGCCTGCGCGCCCGTGTCGTCGGACGACCGACCGGCGCGCCGGCTCCGGAACTGGACGAAGTTGTAGGTGACGGGACATGAACCTCTCCGAGCCGTTCATCAAACGTCCTGTCGGGACGACGCTTCTGGCGATCGGGCTGATGATCCTCGGTATCGTTTCCTATCGCTTTCTGCCGGTGGCAAGCCTGCCGACCGTTGATCTGCCGACGATCGTCGTCTCCGCCAGCCGACCGGGCGCCGACCCCGCCAGCATGGCGGCGAGCGTCGCAGCGCCCCTTGAGCGGCATCTTGGCACCATCGCCGGCATTACGCAGTTGACCTCGGTCAGCTCGCTCGGATCGAGCAGCATCGTCGCGCAATTCGATCTGTCGCGCAGCGTCGACGGTGCGGCGCAGGACGTGCAGGCAGCGCTGAACGCGGCGGCGACCGACTTGCCCGGCGATCTGCCGACATTGCCCTCGTTCCGCAAGATCAATCCGGCTGCGGCGCCCGTCCTGATCCTGGCGCTTACATCGGACAATGTGGCGCCGAGCGCCATCTACGATGCTGCGGATACGGTGGTGGTGCAGCGCATCTCACAGGTGGATGGTGTCGGTGGCGTCACCGTCAGCGGGGCCGACCAGCCGGCCGTGCGCGTCAGGCTCGATCCCGACCGCCTTTCCGCCATGGGTCTGTCGCTGGACAGTGTCCGTACGGCGATCGTCAATGCCAATGTGCTTGGCCCCGTCGGCTCGATCGACGGCAACAGTGCAGCCTTCTCCATTTCCATGAATGGTCAGCTACGGACCCCGGAGGACTATGGCCGGATAATCGTGCAAAGCGGTGACGGCACGGCCGTGCACCTTTCCGATATCGCCAGCGTCGAGCCCGGTGTGCGCAACAGCCGCTCGGATGCCTGGTACGACGGCAAACCGGCCGTGCTGCTCAACATCACCAAGGAAGCGGACGCCAACGTCATTGCGACCGTCGATGGCGTCAAGGCGCTGATCCCCGAGTTGCAGCGCCTGATCCCGTCCGGTGTCCGCATCGCGGTTCTCTCCGACCGCACCACGACGATCCATGCCAGCGTCACCGACATGCAATGGACGCTGCTTGCCACCATTTGCCTGGTCATGGCCGTGGTTTTCATCTTTCTGCGGCGCGCCACGACGACCTTCGCAGCCGGCGTCACCGTGCCGTTGTCGTTGTGCGGCACCTTTGCTGCCATGTGGCTCTTCGGGCTGTCGATCGACAATCTGTCGCTGATGGCGTTGGCGGTCTCCGTCGGTTTCGTCGTCGACGACGCCATCGTGATGATCGAGAATATCTACGCCAATCTCGAAACCGGGACGAAGCCTATGAAGGCGGCGCTCGAGGGTGCGAAGCAAATCGGTTTCACCGTCGTTTCGATCAGCCTGTCGCTGCTCGCGGCCTTCATTCCTCTCTTCTTCATGGGCGGCATCGTCGGACGGTTCTTCCAGACCTTCTCTCTGACGCTCGGCTTCACCATCGTCGTCTCGACACTGGTGTCGCTGACGCTGACGCCGATGATCTGCGGCCATCGGCTGCGGGCGCACGACATGGAGGCTCGGCCGGGCCCGTTTGGCCGGGTCATCGAAGGGACGCTGAGTGCGATCACCAACTTCTATGGCCGGACTCTGAAGGCGGTGCTGCATCATCGTGTGCTCTCCGTCCTCGTCATCCTCGCTTGCGTCGTCATGTCCGCCTATCTTTATGTGAAGGTGCCGAAGGGTTTCATTCCGCAGGACGATACCGGCTTCGTGCAGGGCGGTACGCAGGCGGCGACCGATATCTCCTATCCGGCCATGGTGAAGCTGCAGCAGCAGGCGGCCGATATCGTCGCCCGGGATCCGGCCGTCTCCGGCGTCGGCTCGTCCGTGGGTGGCGGCGGCTTTTCAAGCTCGGTCAATCGCGGGCAATTGTTCATTTCGCTGAAACCCGCATCGGAGCGCGTCCCGACCGCCGAGGTGATCGACCGGCTGCGCAAACAGCTGATGGCCATTCCGGGTCTCAGCACCTTCCTGTTTTCGCCGGGCGACATCCGCGCCGGCGCGCGTCAGTCTCAATCGCAATATCAGTTCACGCTCTGGGGTGCGAATTACGACGAGCTGGTGGAATGGGCGCCGAAGGTGCTCGAACGCCTGCAGGCTCTGCCGGAACTGACTGATGTCGCCACCGACCGGCAGCCGAACGGCCTGCAGGCGACGGTCAATATCAACCGGAGTGAAGCCTCTCGGCTCGGCGTCAGCATCCAGTCGATCGACGCTGCGCTGAACAATGCTTTCGCCCAGCGGCAAGTCTCGACCATCTATACCCAGCGCAATCAATATCGCGTCGTGCTGGAGGCCGATCCCAGCTATGCCCGAGATCCCAACGATATCTCCAAGCTCTATGTGCCGGCGTCGGGCGGCATCCAGATTCCGCTGAGTGCCGTGGCGTCGGTCGACCGGACGCTGGCGCCGCTGGTGGTCAATCACCAGGGGCAATATCCCTCCGTGACCATATCCTACAATCTGGCGCTCAACACCGTGCTGGAGGCAGCAAACGATGCCATTCAGCAGGCGGTACTCCAGATGCATCTGCCGGATTCGCTGCATGCGGATTTCGCCGGCGATGCGGCCAGCGTGACGCAATCCTCGAGCAGCCAGCCGTTGTTGCTTCTGGCGGCGCTGCTGACGGTCTATATCGTCCTCGGCATTCTCTATGAGAGCCTGGCGCATCCGCTGACGATCATCTCGACACTGCCATCAGCCGGCCTCGGCGCGCTGCTGGCGCTGGTCATCAGCGGCACGGAACTGACGATCATCGCCTTCATCGGCATCATCCTGTTGATCGGCATCGTCAAGAAGAACGGCATCATGATGGTGGATTTCGCGTTGCAGCGTGAACGCAAGCTCGGCCTACCCTCGGAAGAGGCGATCTATGAAGCCTGCCTGAAACGCTTCCGTCCGATCCTGATGACCACGCTCGCCGCCCTGATGGGTGCCATCCCGCTGATCATTGCCACCGGCCCCGGTGCAGAACTCCGCCGCCCCCTGGGCATTACCATCGTCGGCGGCCTGATCGTCTCGCAGGTCCTGACGCTCTACACGACACCGATCATCTACCTGATGCTGGCCAAGCTGCACAGCAGGTGGTCGACGAAGCAACATGTAGAGATGCCGATGTCCTCGACGCCAACGTAACGTCAGGCGCCGCGCTCAATCACAATCTTCAGCGCGTTGCGATGACTGTCCCAGTAGGGCAGGGCTTTTTCCGCCTCTTCAAAAGGAAAAACCTTCGAGATCAGTGCGTCGGCCTTATCGCCGATCTCCTCGAGATGGCTGATGACGTTCTGAAAATCGCGCATCAGGGCGTTGCGGGAGCCCATGATGTCGAGTTCCTTCAGGTTAAAGAACTGCGTCTGGTAGGTGACCGGCGCCTTGGAGTAGCCGACATAGACGACGCGGCCGCCGAAGCAGGCAAGATCAATGGCTTGCGTGAAGGTCGCAGGCAGGCCGACCGCCTCGAAAGCGATATCGACTCCGTCATCGCCCGTCAGTTCGCTTACTCTGGCGACGACATCTTGGTTGCCCGCGTCGATCGCCTCGACGGCGCCGAATTGCCGGGCGAGCGCGCGTTTTTCCTCGCTGAGATCGACGGCGATGACCTCGGCGCCGCGGGCGACGGCGGCGATCACAACGCCCATGCCGATCATGCCGCAGCCTAGCACGGCAACGCGGTCGCCTTTCGCGACCCGGCCGCGTTCGACGGCGTGAAAGCCAACCGATAGCGGCTCGACCAGGGCCAGATGGCGCGGCGGCAGTGCATCGTTGAGGATCAGTTTTTCGGCCGGCAGCACGATCTCCTCGGCCAGTCCGCCGTCCTGTTGCACGCCGAGTGTCTTGTTGTAGCGGCAGGCATTGAGCCGGCCCTTGCGGCAGGATGTGCAGGTGCCACAATTGGTATAGGGCAGGACGATGACGCGGCGGCCGGGCGCATAGGCGGTGTCGACACCAGGGCCGACGGCAATGATTTCGCCGCCGATTTCATGGCCGGGAATGCGCGGCAGTTTCACCAGCGGGTTGAGGCCCTTGAAAGTGTTGAGATCGCTGCCGCAGAGGCCAATGTGCCGGACGCCGACGCGGACCTGGCCGGCGTCCAGCGGGGCTTCCGCGATGTCGTGGAAGCGCGTGACGTTTTCCGCCTCGATCATTAGGGCCTTGATCACACCAGTCTCCTCCTATGAGAGCGTGAAAGTGACGCTTTCTATTGCGCCGCGTCTGAAGTCGCCTCCGGCGCCGTTGAACTTGCCGGCCGCTTTCCACCCTTGAAGATGCGGCGGACGGAGACGAAAAGAAGGGGGATGAAGAAGATGCCGAGCACGGTGGCCGAGATCATGCCGCCCATAACACCGATACCGATCGAGTTCTGGCTGCCGGAGCCCGCGCCGTTCGCGACTGCCAGCGGCATGACGCCGAGGATGAAGGCGAGCGAGGTCATCAGGATCGGCCGCAGGCGCTGGCGGGCTGCTTCCAGCGTCGCCGGAATCAGGTCTTTGCCGCTGTTCTGCTGCTCGATGGCGAATTCAACGATCAGGATGGCGTTTTTGGCGGCCAGACCAATGGTGGTGAGCAAGCCGACCTTAAAGTAGACGTCGTTCGACTGGCCGAAGATGGTGGCCGCCAGCAGCGCGCCGAAAATGCCGATAGGGACCGACAGCATGACGGCGAGCGGGATCGACCAGCTCTCATAAAGCGCGGCCAGTGCCAGGAAGACGACCAGGATGGAGATGGCGTAGAGCTGGCTCGCCTGGTTGCCGGAGAGCTTTTCCTGGGCCGAGAGGCTCGTCCATTCATGGCTGAAGCCCGGCGGCAAGCTCGCCATGATCTGGTCGATCTGGTTCATGGCATCGCCGGAGGAGACGCCGGGCGCAGCGGCACCCTGAATTTCGACCGCCGACGAGCCGTTATAGCGTTCCAGGCGCGGCGAACCATAGGTCCATTTGCCGGAGGCAAAGGCGGAGAACGGCACCATGGCGCCATCGGAATTGCGCACGTACCAGCGATCGAAATCCTCCGGCTGCATACGGAACTTGGCGTCGGCCTGCACATAGACCTTCTTGACGCGACCTCGGTCGATGAAGTCGTTGACATAGGTGCCGCCCCAGGCCGTCGACAGCGTGGAGTCGATATCGGAGAGGTTGATGTTGAGGGCGCTTGCCTTTTCCTGGTCAATCACAATCGAATATTGCGGCGTATCTTCCTGGCCGTTGGGGCGCGTGCCGAACAGCTTGGGGTTTTTCGCGGCGGCACCCAGCAACTGGTTGCGGGCGGCGATGAGCTGTTCATGCCCCGCGCCGTTGATGTCCTTGATGAAGAAATCGAAGCCTGAGGAGCTGCCGAAGCCCGGAATCGCCGGAGGCGCCAGCGCGAAGACACTGCCGTCCTTGATCTTCGAGAAGGCGCCCATGGCGCGTCCGGCAATCGCCTGCGCCTTGCTTTCCTTTGTCTGACGTTCCGCGAAGTCCTTGAGCTTGATGAAGGCCAGGCCGACGTTTTGCCCCTGTCCGCTAAAGCCAAAACCGGCGACGGTGAAGACAGCGTCGACATAAGGCTTTTCCTTTTCGAGATAGTATTGCCTGACCTGCGCCAGCACATCTTTGGTGCGGTAGTCGGTTGCGCCTGGCGGGAGTTGCACGCTGGTGATCAGGATGCCCTGGTCTTCGTCCGGCAGGAACGAGCTGGAAAGGTGGTTGAACAGATAGCCGACGGCGCCAGCGATCAGCAAGAACAGGACGAGGAAGAAGGGCGACCACTTGATGATGCCGCCCACACTACGCTGATATCCGCGGACGCCGCGGTCGAAATTACGGTTGAACCAGCCGAAGACGCCCCGCTCCTTGGAGCCGTGCTTTGGTTTCTTGAGGATGGTGGCGCAAAGCGCCGGCGTCAGGACGAGCGCGACAATGACCGACAGAATCATCGCCGAGACGATCGTCACCGAGAACTGGCGGTAGATGACGCCGACCGAGCCGGAGAAGAAGGCCATTGGGATGAACACGGCGGACAGGACGGTGGCGATGCCGATCAAGGCGCCAGTGATTTCCTGCATTGACTTGATCGTCGCCTCGCGCGGCGACAGGCCCTCCTCCTCCATCACGCGCTCGACATTTTCGACCACGACGATCGCGTCGTCCACCAACAGGCCGATCGCCAGCACCATGCCGAACATAGTTAGCGTATTTATGGAGTAGCCGAAGGCCGAGAGCACGCCGAATGTGCCGAGCAGAACGATCGGAACGGCAAGTGTCGGAATCAAGGTGGCACGGATGTTCTGCAGGAAGACGAACATGACGATGAAGACGAGCACGATGGCTTCGAACAGCGTCTTGACCACATCCTCGATCGACAACTTGACGAAGGGCGTCGTGTCATAGGGATAAACGACTTCGACATTCGGCGGCAGCGTCTGCTTCAGGTTGTTGATCGTCGACTGCACGGCTTCGGCCGTATTGATAGCGTTAGCGCCGGAGGCAAGCATGACCGCGAGACCGGCCGACGGCTGATTGTTGAAGGCGCTCGAGCTGGTGTAGCTGTCCGCGCCCAGTTCGACGCGCGCTACGTCGTTGAGGCGTACCAGCGAACCGTCGGACTGGCTCTTCAGGATGATGTTGTTGAATTGCTCAGGCGTCTGCAGGCGGCTTTTGGCCGTCACTGTGGCGTTCAATTGCTGGCCCCGCAATTGTGGCAGTGCGCCGAGCTGGCCGGTAGAAACCTGCGTGTTCTGTGCTTCGATTGCCGAGACGACATCGGAAGTCATCAACTGGTATTTCGCGAGCTTGTCCGGATCGATCCAGATGCGCATGGCGTAACCGGCGCCGAAGAGCTGCGTGTCACCGACGCCCTCGACGCGCTTCAGAGTGTCGTTCAGTGTGCTGTTGACGTAGTCGGCAAGGTCGTTGGAACTGAGCTTGCCGTCGGTCGAGACGAAGCCGATGACCATCAGGAAGTTCGAGGTCGATTTCGATACTGTGATGCCGGTATTCTGGACGGACTGCGGCAATTGCGCGGTGACGAGCTGCAGTTTGTTTTGCACCTGCATCTGGGCGACGTCCGGATTGGCCTTGTTGGTGAAGGTCAGCGAAATCGAGGCCTGGCCCGTCGAAGTCGACGTGGAGGCCATGTAGTCGAGATTGTCGATGCCGGTCATGCCCTGCTCGATGACCTTGGTCACCGAGTTTTCGACCGTCTGGGCGTCAGCGCCTGAATAGGTTGCGGTGATGCGCACGGTCGTCGGCGCGATCTGCGGATATTGCGAGATCGACAGCGTGAAGATCGACAGCGCACCCGCCAGCATGATGATGATGGCGATGACCCAGGCAAAGATCGGCCGGTCAATAAAGAAACGAGACATCAAACCACCTCACTTCTGGGCGCCGGAGGCGGCTTTGCTATCGTTCTTTTCCAGCTCGGCCTGTTCGGCGGGCTTGCTATCGGCGGCCGCTTGCTTCAGCTCGCCGGTCGCATCATCGATCGTCACCGCGGCAACGTTGACATCCTGGCCGTCACGGACGCGCTGGCCGCCTTCGACGATTACGCGGTCACCATCCTTCATGCCTTCGTTGACCAGCCAACTGTTGCCGATACTTCTCTGCACCTTCAGCACCCGCTGCTGCACCTTGTTGTCGGCGGCGACGAACATCGCGACCGGCTCGCCCTTTGTGTTGCGCGTGACCGCTCGCTGCGGCACAAGGAAGCTGTTTTCCGCGACACCTTCCTCGATGCTGGCGCGAACATACATGCCGGGCAGCAGCACGCGTTCCGGATTGGGGAAGACGGCGCGCACGGTGATCGTCCCGACGGTCTCGGCAACGGAGGCCTCCGAAAATTCGAGCTTGCCGGTTTCCTTATATTCGGAACCGTCTTCCAGCGTCAGGTGAACGGAGACGTTTTCGCCGCTGGTCTTCAGCCGGCCTTCCGCGATGGCACGGCGGAATTCGAGCAGGTTGGTGCTCGACTGCGTGACGTCGACATTGATCGGATCGAGCTGGCGGATGGTGGTCAGCGTCGTTGTCTGGTCGGCGGTGACGAGAGCGCCGACGGTTACCGTCGAGGCGTCGACGCGGCCGCCGATCGGCGCACGCATCTTGGTGTAGTCGAGGTTGATGCGTGCGGCTTCGAGCGCAGCCTTGGCGGAGGCGACATCGGCCTGCGCCTGGACGAGGCTTGCCTGCGCATCGTCGAAATCCTGCTGGCTGACGACATTCTGCGCGCTCAAGCCCTTGTAGCGGTCGAGCTTGGCCTGCGCGCTCGGCACCGCGCCCTGCGCCTTCTGCAAGGCGGCCGCGGCGCTGTCATAGGCGGCCTGATAGGAAGCCGGGTCGATTTCGTAGAGCACGTCACCGGCGTTGACTTCGCTGCCTTCCTTGAAATTACGGCTGCGAATGATGCCGCCGACCTGCGGCCTCACTTCGGCGACGAGGTAGGCGCTGGTGCGGCCGGGCAGCTCCGCGGTGATCGCAACCGATTGCGGATGCAGCGTCATGGCACTGACTTCGGTCTTGACGGCAGGCGCGTTGCTTTGAGCAGCCTTCTGCTCGTTGCAGCCGGCTAGCAGCAACGTGGTGGCGACCCCTGCGGCGACCAATGACATCCGCAGGGCTGGGAGGCGTTTGAATGTCGCCGGACGTACGAGATCAGGGGTAGAAGAGGCGAACTTTCCCACGTTGCTATTTCCCATTGTCTTAATTACAGTACCAAGTAGTACAGAAAATATTTGTACCGTTATAAATGTCAATCTCATTTGGCTTTTTTGAGGTTAAGATGGAAGCGCGGACAGAGGCAAGAGGAAGGGACGCGGATGAAGCTGCCGCCCGCCGCCCACGAGGCCGTCCGAAAAAAGCGAGTGACGATGCAAAGCGGGCGGAGATCCTCACGGAGGCTCGCGCGACGTTTCATGAGCTCGGCTACGGCGGTACGACCATGGATCTCGTCGCCGCACGGTGCAGGATTTCCAAACAGACCCTCTATCGACTATTTTCGAGCAAGACGGAACTTTTCATGGCGATCATCGCCAAGCATCGCGCTTCGATGCTGGCCTTGCCGCGCGATCCCAAGGAAAATCTGCCGCTCGACGAGGCGCTAGAAAAGATTTTCATGATCAATATCGATGAAGCGGCCGAGCGGGACCGCGAGGCCTTCATTCATCTCATCATGAGTGAAGCGCAGCAATTTCCGGAGATTGCGGCGCTGTTGCGCACGCACGGGGTCGAGCAGTCCAGGCAAATGCTGACGGACTGGCTGAGCCTGCAGCAGCAACGTGGTCTGATCGCAATTGCTGATGCAGCAAGCGGTGCGCGTATGCTGATGAACATGATCTTCGGCGCGATGATCTCGCACCCCGGCAAGCCGAACGACTGGCCCAATCGAGAAACCCGTCTGCAACACCTGCGTCAATGCATCGCAATCTTTGTGGCAGGTGTGCAAGCGCATCGGAAGGCCCGATAGGCTTTTCAGTCATTTCTTGGCGTGATGACTTATCTTCTAATCGTGTTCACGCGCTGGAGCATAATCTCATCCGAAAACCGCTGTGCACTTATCGGGATCACGCTCCGGCCAAAAGATCAATGCCGGCATGGCTCAAAGAACCACACCGGCATCTTTCTCCGGCCCCCCGCCAGAATCTGAAAAAATGTGCTTAATGTGCGACGGCCATATTTACCTTGTCTGCGCCCTCTTCGAAAAGCGGCATCTGCAGGCCGTTTGCGTACATTTCCTGCAATACGGCGCCGAGTGCGAGATCCAGGCACCAGACCGGGAATTCGGCGTTCAAGCTCTTGGCGCTCTGGCGCGCATAGGTGATCAACCGTGCAATCGACGCCAGTTCTTTTAGCGACTCCGAATCCTGGCTTGCCATTTCGATAGGAAGTATTGCCGTCATTTCATGCCCCTTTGCCCTCAGTTCTTGGCGAACGAGATACTCATCGCCAGGAACATGAGAAGACCTTAGCGCATGTCGCACAGATTGGCGCGTGACATACAGCGTGACACGAGGTGAGATTGCGAACAGATTTTACGATGCAATTTCAAGGCGGTGGAAGGCGAAATGCCACAAACTATTGGCTTTGAAGGTCCAATCGCGCGGCGGTTGCTGCCGCTCGTTTGGGCAGTCGACAATCGCGTGAAGCAATTCCAGAGCATCGATGCGTTTCTGGTTGATTGCATTGGCGCGCAGAAAATCTGAAATTGCTCGCCTCCGCGCTGGATCCGGCAGATCTGCAGTGTCCGCCAGGGAGCGATAGGTGAGTGATTTGAAGAACATAGCTTCGGAACGTGCCCGTAGTGCAGTTTGCTCCGCTTCACTAATCGCCCCGGCTTCGGCCAGGGCGCGCAAGGTTGCCTGCACATTGACCAACGGTTCACTGAGCGGAAGGTATCCGAGTTCAGCCGGGCCATGGATCTGCGCCACGGCTGAATCGTCTGCAACCGTACCGGAGGCGTAGGCCTCATAAATGCGCCCGATACCGACCATGCCGAAAGCGGCACATTCGGCGGCGCGCAGCGCGCCCATGCTGGCCGCGCCGTAGACGCGGACGCCCTTCGACAGGGCAAAGAGGATTTCCTTGTGCCAGACGGGCGCGACATTTTCGAAAAGTCCGTCGATCAGGCCGATGACGTTCGCGCCATTCTCGAGGGCTTCGACGATATCGCCCTGTCGCGCCGGCGGGCGCAGGGCAATATCGGGATCGGCGATCTCGGCGGCATCGGGAAGGGTGGGGCCGACAAACAGGATCTTCATAGCAACTGCAACGTTTTCGAGATGGCGCGATAGCCGAAGCGGCGCTTGCGGTCCCCAGCCGGATTTTCGAGTTGCGGCACCACGAGCTTGGCGACGGCAAAGGGGAGCGAGGCGTCGCCAAGGGAAAGCGCAATGGCCGAATTGATGCCGACCTGGTGCAAACGGTCGACGGTCATGTGCAGCAGCGCCTCGGCGCCATCCGGCAGGATCGCATTCGATTTGACGATGGTTTTCGGAGCGGCATCGAAGCAGCGGCGGATGTTGTCCGGCAATTCGCGCGTAAAATTCTCCGGACGGATATCGTCGCGGGCGCCGCTAATGAAGGTCAGGCGCGATTGCGCTGCTTCCGTCACGGCGCGGATCGCCGCTCGCACCGGCGACGGATGCGCGCCGCTGCCAATGGTCACATCGAGGTAGCGGATATGCCGCGCCCGCGCGAAGTCTTCGGGACCGAGGAGGGCCACGATAACGGGTATGCCGATATTGCTGGTGATATCGAAGAGCCGCAACGTCAGGCCGGCAACCGAGATCTTCGCGATGAGTTCGTCCAGCATAGGATCTGCAAGCGATGCAGGATCGATGCAGGCGCCCATGCGCAACTTCGGCTCGGAAATATCCCAAAGGATTTCGGCGTCACGTTCGATGCGTTCAAGCAGACCGTGCAGGATGGCTTCGGCCAGCACGTTACCAGAAGCGAGGCCATCGGAGGATTGCCAGAAGCGCGGATTGCGGATGGTGCGGTCGAGCGTCACGGCGCCGAAGGGAATCCAGGCTTTTCTGCCGGCGATAAGATCATAACCTTCCACCCAGGCGACGTCCTCGTCATCGGCAATATCGGCCTGCCCCTTGGCAATCAGCGAGGGCAGCGGATCGGCGTGATATCCTTCGGCCGTCAGTTGCCGACGAGTGGCGGTTACAGTTTTGACGGCGGGCGCGCCGGCAACGGTCCGCTCCAGCGCCTCCATGGCCGCAGAGACCTTTGCATCGAGATCAGTGATGCCCTTGCCATTGTTGATGACGATCGAGCGTGCGTTCGGACTGACCGCCTGCCAGACGGGAATGCCGACCTTGTCGAGCCCTGTCAGGCGGCCGAGGCGGGTGATGCCGTGAGCAGCAAGACAAGGCTCGATCCGCCGAAATGTCTCCTCGGCGGAGCAGGCGCGGTCCGAATAAGGTGATGAGGTGGCGACAAACTCCTTCTGGCCCGAATTCCGGGTGAGGAATTCGGCCAGGGATGGATCTGAAGTCATTGCCGCCACGAGGCCTGGTGTCACTCGTCGAGCCGACCGCCCGCCGGAGCTTCGTCGAGTCTGGCGCTTGCGGGGCCGTCGTCCAACCTGATGCTTGCCGCATCATCGAGCCTACCGTTGGCGGCATCTGCTGAACTGCCAACAGTAACGGCAAGGTTGACGCCCTTGGTGATGACCGCGCCGGCATTGCGCAACTGGTCGGCGATGCCGAGATTGCTACCTGCCGGCACAGCGAGCGAAGATACGGTACCTGCGCCGAGGTCGGCGAGGTAGAGCTGTGGATTGCCTGGAATGCCTATGACTACGAAATTTGTCATGCCCAATTCCCCCGTTGGTTAAATGTCTCAGTCAAAACCTGCTCGTCGCAGCCCCTCGCGATATTGGTCCTTCTGCCATTGCTCCCGGAGGGGAACAATGGAAAGCCAAGTATCGATCTTAAAATCAGGATAGGTCTCTTTGACTTTGCGCACCAATGCCTTGGCCTTGCGCGTGTCGCCCGCCATGGCTGCACTTGCGGCAGCAAGTCGCGCAGCCTGAGAAGGATCGGCCATACGCTCGATATAGGCGCTGGCATCCTCATAACGTTGAAGAGAGTAGTTGGCGCTCGCTGCAGTCCAGAAATAGAGGTCCGGGCTCAGCGGGTTGAGCTTGATGGCGCGCTCGACCTTTTCCAGAGCCTCGCCTGGTTTCGACGCGTGCATCAGCGTGTCGGCATAGTCGGCGATGACGTCGGCATAGTGCGGACTGATGGTCTCGGCAAGCTCGAATGCCTCGATACTTTCGTCAAAGGCTCCCTGGTAGAGCTTGGCGACGCCGAACTGGTGATAGCCTCCCACGATGTCCTGGCCGGTGGCAATTGCTTTGCCGGCCTCTTCCTCCGCCAGCTTCAACAGCCTTGCGTCGCCCTGCGCCGTCACCAGCCATTCGAGATGATAGGTGCGCGCGACGCCGCTCAGTGCAGGCGAGAAATAGGGGTTCTCCTTCAGCGCCGTCTGGAACGCCTTGCGGGCCCGGCGAATGTCCGGCAGATCGAGACGCTTTAGATGACGCTGGCCGAGCAGATATTGACGATAGGCTTCCGGATTCCGCTCGAAGTAGTCGCGGGAAAATTCGTTGCGCTCGATATAGCTGGCAACGGACGCGACGATGCGCTGGGCGATCTCACGGTGCTGGCGCGGCAGATTCTGGGCCTCCATGCTGAAACGCTCCGCCCAGATGACTTCGTCATTGCCGGCGTAAATTAGCTGGGCGAAAAGCCAGTAGATGCTACCATCGAAGTTGAGTCTGGTGTCGAGTACGTAATTGATAGCATACCTTTCCAGCATTGCATCTCGATCGAGGTGGAGCGCAATTTTTTCCGCCGTGTAGTGCGCCACCATCGTTACCGTCTTCAGCACGCAAAGGCCGACTGTGATGTCTTCGAGCAGCGCCGAGGAGAGGAAGACAGCCGTCTGATGACTGCTAGCCAGGTTCACCGGCGGCAGCAGCACGAGCTTGGGCGGCCCGCGCGGCACCGGCGGAACGATTTCCAACTTCGGTGACGCTTGCTCCCGAAGCTGCGGCGCAACGCTGCGCTGGCGTTCGAACAGCCGTCGGGCGACGCTGAGCGTCTGCGGGTCTGGGTCGACCGGCAATTCGCCCCAACGATATTTTCTGCGGCTCTCGAAAATGTGGCGGGCGCTTTCGAGCTGAGGTTCGCCGGCATAGGTCTCCCCCAGTATCTGGTAGACCGTCTCATCTTCAGGGTGCGCCTCGAACAACCGCAGCGCCGCCTCTTTGACGACGGTCGCGTCCTCACCTTCGCCCATGGCGGAAATAGCATCGCGGAGCGTCGTCAGCATCTGTGTCTTGATGCGATCCCGCTGCGTGCGCAGCCACATGCGGCCCAAGCCGCCGATGACTTCGGTGCGGGCGAGAAAATCCCAGCGGCCAAGTTGCAGCAATTCTTCCAGCGCGGTGTGAGGGTTGGTTTGTGAAACTGCGGTCAGGAGCGCGAGATCGTTGGTGAATGCCCGGACATTTACGCTTACGGTCGCCTGATCGATCAGCAGCAGCTCGATTCCGAGTTCGTCCTGCCGGTTTTTGACGCGCGACAGCGTCTGCCGCAGATTCGCCAGCGCCTTGTCCAAGGGGATATCGCCCCAAAGAAATTCCGCAAGCTCCGCACGGGCCTTTTGCGTCGAGGAGCTCGTCAGCAGGAAGCAGATCGACAGCAGGCCCTTTTCGGGAAAAGGCACTATCGAGCCTTTTCCGTCCACGAGACGCAGGTCTCCGAATGTCAGCAGCCTGAAATCCATGCATCCCCACTGCATTCAGCAGCTTCCCGGTATCGGAACCGCGATTTCCGGTGTCGCTTGCGATCACCCGTGTCATTTGTGATCACAGGTGTCATTTACGATCAAGAATTTTATACTACGATGACTGGTATCCTATCGCAATCACTAGAACATCCCGCTTTGAGGGTGGGAACACCCTCTGAGGGACAGGTTGCTCTGGATTCAAAAAAGCCAGAATCGCCTTATGCGTTCAAAAGAACGCGTGGTACTCTAGCGTCTTCTGCGATTGTAGATGCGGCGATCGTCGATGTGGGGGCAACCTATCATTCGATCGTGATCCGCGCCTCACCCATTCTTATAGGGCGAGGCGTGGAGATCAGTTTCTGAGGCCGAAAGGTACTTCAGCCGCAGGCGGCGCATGCGTGGCCGCCGGCTCGGAGGCGTTGGCCAGCGATTTGATGAGCGTCAGCACGGATTGGCGAACGTTGGGGTCGTTGATCTTCATGAAGGCCTTGTTGAGGCTGAGACCTTCCTTGGATGTCAGAAATTCGGACAGGTCCTCAAGGCCGCTGATTGCGCCCAAACCTTCCGTCGTCAGCGGCTGGGTATTGTCTTGCTGGAAGAAGAAAGCGACCGGAACCGCCAAAACTCCTGCGATCGCCTGCAATCGGCTGGCGCCGATGCGATTGGTGCCTTTTTCGTATTTTTGCACCTGCTGAAAGGTGACGCCGATCTGTTCGGCGAGGCGTTCCTGGCTCATACCCAGCATAAGCCGGCGCATGCGCACGCGTGAGCCAACATAGGCGTCAATCGGATTTGGTACTTTTGCACTCACTGCGCAATCTCCTCATTCGAACGGGGGTACCCAGCGGGCGCCTCCTTACAGATGCCCGGGGAGGAGGCAAGGAACTTGTCCCCAATCTGCCCGTTCAGTGTGTATTAAATGTTGGTAAATTTCAACCAAAAGTCTTGGCAGCCGAGTTTTTCCCTCAAATGCCAGGGGTATAAACGGCAGAAAAGAAGCTTCGCGTCAATGTGGATTAAAGACTGAAGACGATCTGCAATTGTACACAGGACACATCGGATTATCCCTGGTGGGCACGCTGGTGGCAGCCGCATAGTTGCCGGATCCACATTGCCCGCCGCCGGCCACATAGCGGTCATACAGGACCGCATTGCCGCTTCTCGAAGGATAACGCAGCAGCACGGCGCGCTCCCTCGAAATTATCTGCTGCACGGATGCGCAGCTTAGGCCGAGTGAATTGTAGCGGGAGATCGCCAACGCCGGAGCGGCGGTTACGATCGCCGACAAAAACAGGAGTGCGGCTATGGTTTTCATGCTGCGACCCTCGCTCGAAATGGCTGATCCCTCAGTCACGAGTCCGATCCCCGCAAATGCCGAAGGCTGCTGTTGGAAACCCTCTATGGCATATCAGCATTTTACGTGCACGTTAGCCGGCTTAGCACGCGTGGACTCTTTCCTCACGACTATCGCATTAGCCTGTTGCCTTCGGCGCTCTATATATTAATTTTCTCTTAAATTAACGTAACGTTAGACTTTTCAAGGATGTGGACAATGAAATTGATCATTATCAGGAGGAGCCGAGGCTGGCTGAAGGCAAAATTTTTTTAACCGGAACACCATTCTTTTCGAGAGGGGTGCGGTTATATTTCTTATTATGAAATCAACGACCTAGCGCAATACGCAGACGCCAATTCTATTCCTGGTTGATTAGACCTAACCAAAATTGGTCGGAATCGCGTCTTGACCCTGTTATATTAGGTGGTCTTAATGCCAATCGTCCGGTCGTGCCCGCGCCCGGACAAGTTGCTGGAGTCTTTAGGCCCGCTGCACCAAGAACAGCGGGTCCTTTTTTTCTTCTCATTTTTGCTTTTTGCGGGGCCCGCCATGCCTACACAGCAGGGGGGTCAGCGAGCCCCGGCCGTCCAAGCACGGCGGCACGACGATCAACCAGAACTCCGCTGCCGTCCACAAACCGTTGCTTTAATTGCCGATGATGCAACTCGCACAGGCATTGCAAAATACTTTACGCGCGGGAATATTTAAACTCTTGGCTCGTAGCGACGATCAAGCGCTGGCCGTTGGCGGCGGTGAAATAAAATCGCAATGTCATCTTCTGCGATTCCCACTGAAAGCTGACTGAAAGGTTGCCCACGCTAGGCTTGCTCAGCTTCGTGGAGGAAGCAAATGCCGTGCGGCGATAAGGTGACGCAGGCATCCTAACAGGAGGAGACATTCATGCGTTCATCGCGCACGCTTTTTCATACCGTAGCCCTTTCTCTCGTCATGACCGCCGCCTCGCTCGGCGCCACGGCGGCACATGCTGCCGACAAGCTCTCCATCATGGTGGGCGGTTACGAAAAGCAGATCTATCTGCCGGCCAAACTCGCGGAATCTCTCGGCTACTTCAAGGACGAAGGTCTCGATGTCGAGCTTCTGAATGAATCCGCCGGCGTCGATGCCGAAAACCAGCTCCTCGCCGGCGCTGTCCAGGGCGTTGTCGGTTTCTATGATCACTGCGTCGACCTGCAGGCCAAGGGCAAGTTCATCGAATCCGTCGTGCAATTCAGCCAGGCGCCGGGCGAAGTCGAACTGGTGTCGACCAAGCATCCGGAAATCAAGTCGTTCGCCGATTTGAAGGGCAAGAGCGTCGGCGTGACTGGCCTCGGTTCGTCCACCAATTTCCTGACGCTCTACATGGCGTCCAAGGCTGGCCTGTCGCCGGCTGATGTCACCCCGGTTCCAGTCGGGGCCGGCCAGACCTTCATCGCCGCCATGCAGCAGGATGCCATCCAGGCCGGTATGACCACCGAACCAACCATCTCGCGCATGCTGAAGACGGGTGAAGCTTCCATTCTTGTCGACTTGCGGACCTTGAAGGGCACCGAGGCCGCGCTTGGCGGCACCTATCCGGCAGCGTCGCTCTATATGGACGCTGCCTGGGTCGACGCCCATAAGGAAGACGTGCAGAAACTCGCAAACGCCTTCGTGAAGACACTACGCTTCATCAACACCCATTCCGCTGCCGAGATCGCCGACAAGATGCCGAAGGATTTCTACGTCGGCGACAAGGACGGCTACATCAAGGCTCTGGACGCGGGCAAGGAGATGTTCACGGCCGACGGCGTGATGCCGGAAGATGGTCCCAAGACCGTACTTGCCGTGCTCTCCGAGTTCTCCAAGAACGTCAAGGGCAAGACGATCGACCTGTCGAAGACCTACACGACGGAATTCGTCAAGAACGTCAAGTAAGCGCTTCATCGCGCCGCCTCTGGTCGCAACCGGAGGCGGCATCCGATCTCGGGCTTTGCGTGCACGCCCAAAGGCACGCGTCAGGATCAGCACCATGCAACAGGATGGACGCCGGACGCCGGCGATCGAGCTCATCAATGTCAGCCGCCGTTTCGTATCCCCTACCGGCAAATCGCTGACGGCACTGCGTGATTTCAACATGACCGTCGAGCGGGGCGAATTCGTCGCCGTCGTCGGCCCGACCGGCTGCGGCAAGTCGACGACCCTCAATCTCGTTACCGGTCTTGCCAAGCCGAGTGCCGGCGAAGTCCGCCTCATGGGTGGTCCGGTCAACGGCATTGATCCACGCGTCGGCTTCGTCTTCCAGACGGATGCGCTTTTTCCCTGGAAGAACGTCATCGACAATGTCATGTCCGGCCCGTTGTTTCGCGGCAAATCGGCGGCGGAGGCGGAGAAGAGCGCCAAGGACTGGCTCGCCCGCGTCGGCCTCACCAAATTCCTGCATCACTATCCGCATCAGCTCTCGGGTGGCATGCGCAAGCGCGTGTCGCTGGCGCAAACTTTCATCAATGAGCCCGAAATCCTGCTGATGGACGAACCGTTCTCGGCGCTCGACGTGCAGACCCGCACTGTGATGCACGAGGAGCTCCTGAAGCTCTGGGCCGAACGCCAGGCTTCGGTGGTTTTCGTCACGCACGACCTCGAAGAGGCCGTGGCGCTCGCCGACAAGGTCTATGTGCTTACGGCTGGGCCAGCGACGGTGAAGTCGGTCTATACGATCGACCTACCGCGTCCGCGCGTCGTCTCGGAGATCCGCTACGAGCAGAACTTCATCGACTACTGCAAGACGATCTGGGACGACCTCCGCGAAGAGGTCGAAACCAGCTATCGCCGCGCCGCTGAAGCGGCATAAGGGAGGATTGATCATGGCAAATACAGCCCTTGAGGCAGGCAATGCCCCGATCTTCCGCACCGGCACCTCGGACGCGGAAATCGAAGCCGCGGCGCTGAAAGCGATCAAGCGCCGCAAATACGTCGTCCTTTTCTGGCAGGTCGCGATCCTCGTGGCGATCCTTGGCCTGTGGCAGCTTTCCTCGGACCTGCACTGGATCGACCCGTTCTTCTATGCCAGCCCGACCGGCATTGGCCTTAGGCTCTATGAATGGATCACTGAAGGCACCGAAAGCGGATCGCTCTGGTATCACCTCGGCGTCACCATGGAAGAAGCGCTGATCGGCTTTGTCATCGGCTCGGTCACCGGTGTGCTGGTCGGTGTGGCGCTCGGCCGCAACAAGCTGCTTTCCGACATTCTGTCGATCTACATCAAGGCGATCAACTCGATCCCGCGTGTCGTTCTGGCGCCGATCTTCGTCATGATCATGGGCCTCGGGCTTGCCTCCAAGGTAGCGCTCGCCTTCATCATGGTGTTCTTCGTCGTCTTCGCCAACGCCTTCCAAGGTGTGCGCGAGGCCGACCGCAACATGATCGCCAATGCCCGCATCCTCGGCGCCTCGAACTGGAAAGTCACTCGCAACGTGATCCTGCCGTCGGCGATGAGCTGGATTTTTGCGAGCCTGCACATCTCCTTCTCGTTCGCCATCATCGGTGCGATCGTCGGCGAATTCGTCGGCTCTCTCGCCGGTATCGGCTACCTCATCTCGATCGCCAAGGGCACCTACGACGCTGCCGGCCTCTATGCCGCGATCATCCTGGTGATGCTGGTGACGCTTGGCGCCGAATACGTGATGACGCTCGTCGAAAATCGTATCACCAGATGGCGTCCGCAGCAGCATATGGATGTGCAATAAGCCTCCAAGGCATTCAGTTAACTCCCAAGGCCGGGCACCCCCACCCGGCCTCTTTTTTTGCCGTCAGCTAGGCGCTGCCCCGTCGTGGACGACGGCTATGCGAAGACACTTACGGGAACATTTATCCGGAATTCCGTAACAGCCGCCACCAAGATAAAACTTGGCGTGAAGGAGACGCCTTCTCACGGCGGCGGCCCATAGCGGACATTGACAGTCCAGCCATTAAAGGACAGCTTCGCGCCCCCATAATGGTCATCGAGCCACCCGTCGCTGTTGCTGCAAAGCGGACATGACGCAGTGACAACTCGGGGTCGCAGTTGCGCCAAAAGCCGCCATTCCACCTCCCGCGCTATTTGTCGGGGGGTGATTTCCGAAGCGAGGCGTATAAATTGGCAACCTTTAAGATGAATGGAGGATGTGCTGATGCCCCGCTTTCTTGCCGTTTACACCATGAAGCCCGAGGACCTGGCGTCCTTTCGAAACCTGCCGAAAGCCGAGCAGGATGCAGTCGACGCCGTCGGCATAAAAGAGTGGTCGGCGTGGGAAGAAAGAAATGCTTCGTCCATCCTTGATCCTGGCGGAATGGTGGGCAAGACGACACGCATGACCAAGGAGGGCGTCGTCAACGCGGTGAATTCTTTCTGCGGCTACTTGGTGGTCGAAGCGGAGAGCGCTGATGCCGCTGCACGACTGTTCGAAGACCACCCGCACATCACCATTTTTCCGGGCGACGGGGTGGATATAATGCCTTTTTTGACGTGACCTCTTTGCGCGGGCATCACCACAGCCGATGATCTCGCCTCAGCGACGAGGGAGTCCGCATTGGGCCATGATTGGCCACGCGTAACGGCAGTTTCGCGCCCTCATAGGAGACATTCGCCATGCGCAGCGCGATGACCGATTTGGGCCGAAAACCGAAGTCCGCGCCCGTCGGTTTTGCGCTGCCAATAGCGGATAGCAGTATCTGGACACGGCCTAGTCGAACGTCGGTTGCCGCCGCGCCTTATGCGCGGTTGTTAGATGGACTCGAATGTCTGTCGGTTCTGGGCGAACCTTCCGAACCGACGAGCGTTGGGTTCCGGTCCAGCCCTGATTCCAGCTAAAATCGATGGAATGTACCACCTTCTCCGCATGGCGACGTAAGTCCCGGCACAAGCGCCACGGGAGGTGGGCGATCGCTCTTCATTACCAGGACCATCATGCGGCCATCCGGAGAATAGCTGATATAGCCCGAGGGCGCCCGCCGAGTGCCTCGGAAACCTCACTGTTTGCAATATCTCGTAAGTCCATGACAGCATTCGCGAAGTGCCTATAAGACCCGTCTGCAAAGACCTCATGTCTGCTCTCCTGTCGTAAGCGGATTACTCGGGATTTGCTTCAACAATTCTGCCAATCGTTCCTGCCAATGCGGATTGCGCTGTCTTAGCGGCTCTAAAGCATCGCCTGACGGGTTCTCCATTTCGCTCATCAACTCACGCGATGATCGAGCCTCCGCAAGACGCCCGACAGTCGCATAGCAGCAGGCTAGCGTTTCTTGGACCGGCCGCCATGCAGGGCGCACCTTTTGGGCTCTCACGGCGGCAGCTAGCGCGTTGGATCCGTCGCCTGCAAACAAGTGGGCCAGCGCCAGCAAGTTCAGCCAAACGAAGTTCTGGGGGTCGTTGGCATTCAACATGAGGCCGTGTTCTAGTGGCGCTATGGCAGTAGACGCGCTACCCCTAAAGAGCTCCGCCATTCCCAAGACAAGGTGACCGAGAGCGAAACTCGGGCTGATCTCGATCGCCCTTTCGGCGGCAAGGACCGCTTGTTCGGGTGCATTCGAGTACGCGCTGCAGATCGCCAACGCATAATGTGTGTACGGGTTCTTTTCGTCGAGCCGAACTGCCGCCAAGGCGGCATCCAACCCTTCCCTGATGTCCTCGGAAGGATGCTCGCTCCATCCATAGGCGACGATGCCTGCGCTCACGCGGCCAAGCCAGAGATGGGCTTCAGCAAGTTCGGGGTCAAGCCGGCACGCCTCCCTGAATAGCTCTCGTGCCATTAGGTGGGTCTGCTGGCCAACGTGGTGGAAATACCAGGTCCCCTGCCGCACTATCTCCCACGCCGTCATATTTCCCGTGTGCCGCGCTGCCGCGGGGAGTGACGCCGTCTTCAGCAGTTCTGGCTCAATCGCACCTGCGACCCTCTCCGCAATGGCGTCTTGAACTGCGAATGCCTCTTCCAGTTCCACGTCATACCGTTCGGCCCAGACTTGGCTGGCCGAGGTGGTCTCGACCAGTTGGGTGGAGACCCGAAGGCGACCGCCAGAGCGGCGCACACTTCCTTCGAGTACATAACCGACACCCAGTTCTTGGCCCAACTGCTTGGCGCTCACGGACCTGTTCCTGTAAACGAAACTTGAATTGCGCCCGATTACCCGAAACCACCGAAATCTCGTGAGCGCTGTGATCACATCTTCGGTGATGCCATCCACCAGATACCCCTGTTGGTTGTCATTGCTCAAATTAGCAAACGGTAGGACCACGATCGATGGTCTGCCCGGGTACGCGGGCGAACCGGGCAACGCCGCGGGCGCATCAGCGGCAGCAGGATGCAGGGTATTCACCCGTCCGGCAAAACGATACCCCGCACGAGGCACGGTGGCGATCCATTCGTTCCCCTCCGGTTGAGGCCCCAGCATCTTGCGTAATGCAGCGATCTGAACCGAGAGATTGCTCTCCTCAACGATAGCGGCGGGCCAGGCAGCTTCCATCAGCGCGGACTTGCTCACGACCTGCGTCGACGCTCGCACGAGCGCGTGCAGCAGCAACAAGCCCTTATGGCCAATTGCCACCCGCCGCCCTCCACAAGTCAGCGCGCCGCGTTGCATGTCGAGGACGAACGCCCCGAACGCGAACCGTTGCGGCGCGACGCTATCGGCCACGGCCTCTTCGGAAGAATTCGGAACTTTTCGCCCTTCCATTAAGGACTCCAGTCGATCTTCTTGTGATCCTTTTGCGTAGGTCGACCAGACTACCACAGAGGAGATCAAGATGACGATTTCAAAAGAAAGAACCGATGCAGGTCTAGGCTTCTCGCGGAGCAGGGCCCTGGTATCCAAAGGGGACGCAGGGTACCAAGCTGAACAGGGGTCCGATTACCTGCCCGGCATTAGTGCGGAGTCAGTTGGCTCAACCGCACTGTGGCTCGGTATCGCCACGATCCCGCCTGGGAGACGCACCAAGGCGCATGTGCATGAGCGCCACGAGACTGCCTTCTACATGTTGAGCGGTGAAGAGTTGGAGCTGTGGAGTGGCGATGAACTCCAGCACCGGGATGTGATACACCGCGGAGACTATGTATACATCCCCGCCAACGTGTTGCACGTGGCCGTCAATCGGGGAGCCCAACCAGCCGTATTTGTCGGGGCGCGCAACGAGCCAACCGCGCAGGAAAGCGTTGTTCTTTATCCTGAAATGGATTCCCGAGTGCCGTGACAGGTGGAAGACTGCTTAGAGCCGAATGCCGTCTCGGCCGGATCGCGCCCTCATGTCGGCCCGTGAGGTGAACCCGAGGCTGTTCCCGACAGCAGACGTTGCCGAAGTAACTCACCGAAATGCCGAACGACGCGACACGTTGACGAACGTCGAAAGCGGCGCCTGCACCAGCGCGGCCGACTAGTGCGTGGGCGGGGTCGCCCCGCGCTATGGTTCCAAATCGCCATGGGTGGCTTTATTTCGCACAATAGCTATTATTAATTTGGTCAAATTTCTCAAGCGCGAGCAACCATTTGGGCTTCCGCAAGGGAAGGAGTGACGCCATGCGGCCGGATGCTTGATGGATCAGGTCGACTAGGAGAGCGACATGGCGTTCTTTGCTAAGGAACAGTTGATCGCTGCGGCGGGCGCCCTCGCCTTCTGCCTTCTCTCGTGCGTTGCTGAGGCGGCCTCATGCGGCAAAAGCGCTGCCGGGTTTGAACAGTGGAAAGTGGAGTTTGCCGAGACGGCAAAGGCCGCCGGTGTCAGGGGGAAGGGTCTTACAGCGCTTCTCGGAGCGAAATACGCCGTAGGGACCATCCGGGCCGACCGCTCCGCCAACAAGGCTTTCAGCGGCTCGGTCGACGACCTCATGAGAAGACGTGGTGGGTCCGCGATTATTTCCAAGGGCCAATCGCTCAAGACGGCGAACGCAGCACTCTTCGGCAACATCGAGCGTAAGTACGGCGTGCCCGCCGGGGTGTTGCTCGCCATCTGGGGTATGGAGACCGGCTTCGGCGCCTCCATGGGCAACCAGAACACTGTGTCGGCAATCGTCACGCTCGCCTACGATTGCCGCCGCCCGCAATTCTTCGCGCCGCATGCCATCGCGGCGCTCAAGCTGGTCGACAGCGGCGTGCTGAGCGCCCGCTCGGTCGGCGCCATGCACGGCGAGATCGGCCAAACCGGGTTTCTGCCCGGGAATGTCTTGAAGTACGGCGTCGGCAGCAGGAACATGCGCGACACGAGTACTGCCCTGATGTCAACGGCCAACTTCCTCAGGGCGCACGGTTGGCGGGCTGGCGGGGGCTATCAAAGCAACATGGGCGCCATCGCTGGCTGGAACTCCGCGAGTGTCTATCAGCAGGCAATCGCCCGCATCGGCGAGGCGATCGACGGCAGTTAGACAGTTAGGCCTGCATCCAGCTAAAAAGCCGCCCTGCGACGGCGACACGTCCTTGGCCAGAGCTCACCTCAAGAAGCCGCGGCGCTCCGCGACCTCGCGGCCGAGGCCGCCCCCAGGCGGACTGTCACCTGATTGGGGCTAGTGGAGCCGGAGGCTGATTGGACTATACTGAACGGAACGCAAGGAGGAGCAACAATGAAGACCGCACTGACTTTGCTTGCCTGCACCGCACTGACCGGCATTGCGCTGACCACGCCGCTCGCTGCGCAGGACAAGCCGAAGATCGCGACCGTGGTGAAGATCGCCGATATCCGGTGGTTCAACCGCATGGAAGAAGGCGTGAAGAAGTTTGCCACCGACACCGGCGCCGACGCCTTCGAGGTCGGGCCGGCGCAGGCTGATCCGCAGCAGCAGGTGGCGCTGATCGAGGACATGATCGCTCAAGGGGTCAACGCGCTAGCCGTCGTGCCGATGTCGCCCGAGGCGCTTGAGCCGGTGCTCGGCAAGGCGATGGAAAGCGGCATCACCGTCATCACCCACGAGGCGGCGTCGCAAAAGAACACCAAGTACGATCTCGAGGCCTTCCAGAACGAGGCCTTCGGCGCGAACCTGATGGAACACCTCGCCCAGTGCATGGGCGGCGAGGGCGAGTATGCGGTGTTCGTCGGGTCGCTGACCAGCCAGACCCATAACCAGTGGGTCGACGGGGCGATCGCCTACCAGAAGGAAAAGTACCCGAACATGAAGCTGGTCGGGGACAAGAACGAGACCTTCGACGACCAGCAGAAGGCCTACGAGAAGGCGCAGGAGATCCTGCGAGCCTTCCCGAATGTCAAGGGATTACAAGGGTCTGCCTCGACTGACGTCGCCGGCATCGGGCTCGCCATCGAGGAACGCGGGCTCGCGGACAAGACTTGTGTCTTCGGCACCTCGCTTCCCTCGATCGCCGGCCGGTACATCGAGACGGGCGCCGTCGATGGCATCGGGTTCTGGGACCCGGCGGTTGCTGGCTACGCGATGAACAAACTCGCTATGATGGTGATGAACGGCGAGGAAGTGAAGGACGGGATGGACCTCGAGCTTGAGGGCTACAACTCGGTCAAGCTCGACGGGAAGGTCATCTACGGGCAGGCGTGGGTGAACGTGAACAGGGACAACATCGCCGACTATCCGTTCTGAGGGACTGTGCGGATTCAGTTTCGACTTGGAGAGACACCGTGGCGGATGGCGAGGTTCTGCCCCTTTCCGCGCGCCGATGGTCATATTTCACGTGGCAACGGCGACGCTGCTCGGGAAGCCATGATTCACCATGCCGAGGATACGTTCACTGGGATCATAATGCTCTTGTGACAAATGTTCAGAGGTTGTGGACAGAGACGGCCTGTTTCTAAGCTTGCTTTGCCCGCCGGCGATCATCAATGGCTGTCCCTTAGCGTTCGCGGCTTCCCTTCATGTAATGATGCGGCGTGCTGTCGAACGTCCCGTCGGAAAAGCCGCTCGCGTCAAGGATCCAAATCGTGCCGGCTCCGTCCGGTGCTCCAGGCACCACCAATCCGTGGCACCCTTGCCGCGGTCATAGCCGAAGCTTCCCCACTTCTTGCACCCCGCAGGGAGATGGAGGACGGAGACCGCGAGTTCTATCGCCAGATTGCCGCCAGTGCTATGCTTTGCATGGAGGCAACTCGGAAGCCGTGACATCGGCGGCTTGGTGCACGAGCAACGCAGCTTGTACTTCGTCGGAGAAACCGAGCGGCCCGCATCGAGGAATTTGCATCACCATGATCGATCTGTGGTTGCGTAGTGGCATAGTGGGGATCATCCTCATCCCCTTCGTCCTCCTCTATTCGATCGCAGTCGGGATCGTATGGCTGACGCATCTGTCGTCGGCGCGGCCTTTTTTTGCCAGTTGCATCGGCATCACCGGCCCTTTCTTCGCGTCAGTCGCTGTACTTTTCGGCCTGTTCTCTGCCTTCCTTGCCAACGATGTGCAACATCGGAATGCCGATCTTAGGGCTGCAGTCTTTCGAGAGGCCGACGGGCTCCGAACGATCCTACGGCTCGCCGAAGCGCTCGGCGCGGCGGGCAGGCCGATCACGATAGCAGCCGTCGCCTACGCGGAGTCGGAGATTGCCAGAGAATGGCCGGCGAACGGGAGACGGGGCACAGCACCTGAAGACCTCGAGGCATTGCGCAAGCTGACCCTCTCGATGCTGGCGCCGGGGCTGACGGACACCCTTCCGACTGCCGCCCATCAGGCGATTCTCGGGGGACTTGTCGAGGTGCGCGAAGCACGGTTGGAGCGCCTGACATTGACCGCTGGCGGGAGCGACCCCATGAGTTGGCTCGCCATGTTTGTCCTGGGCGTGCTGACCCAGATCGCCGTGGCGGTCGTTCAGCTTGAGCGCCTGCGGCCCCAGGCGCTGGCGCTCTTTGTCTTCACCACGGCCTTCGCTGCGACGGTGGTGCTCATCGGCCTCGCCAGGGATCCGTTCTTCGGGAAAGAAATCGACGCCGCGCCGCTTCGCGCCGCGGTGGCGTCTGCAACGCCCTAAGGCACATGCCGGCGGCCGCCCCCAAGTGCCGCGCGTCTTTAGGTTCGCGGGCGGAGACTCAAGGCGGTGATAGATTGTGCTGGGTGCATCTGCGATCGACATCATCGGTTGATCGGTCGTCGTTCTCCAGCAGCCGTGCAATCTGCTCCGGCGTGACGCGCGGCCACGTCCCGGCCATCACCGCGCCACAGCAGTCCTCGCACGCTTGTGCCGCGAGCCGGGTGGTGTCGGCCATCCCGTAGATGTGCGCAATGCTACCCGTGCCCAGGCCGTGGCTGAACGGTGTACATATTGCTGACCTCGCTGAGTTCATCGACAAGCGACGGGTGGCGGCACGTAAAGAAAATGACCAGATGCAGGTGTGTTTCGGCGCTGGGTTTGACCCCACCATAGACGTCGAAGGTCGGCCCCTGGCACGTCGAAAGAAGTGGCGATCAGGCAAAGAATTAGGCTGCGCAGACGGGGGTCAACCTTCGGCGCCGAAAGGGGTCAAAGTTCCTTGCTGATTCACAGGTCAGGTTATGTGGATTTGATGCCTTTGTTCACGTCGGCAGTCTGCCGGGTCTTCAAAGCGTTGAAGGCCGCCGGCGTAAGCTTTAAAGGCGATGACGCCCAGACTTACGAGAAGCCCTTCACGTCCGAAATCGACGTCGACCTTGGTGATCGGCAAATAGCGCCTAATCAGGGTGCGAAACGCGGAAGGTACGCAAATCGTTCTCGAATGCCGATGGGAAAGCGGCAACACGGCATGTGCAGGCAGATGTCAGCTTCAACAAAATGATGCACGAAAGCGGCCAGTCCGCAACCGGCCCAAATCGGTCACCGCTCCGTGGGGAGCGCATGTCTGCTTTTGGCCCAAAGTTGCCATCCATATGCGGCCGAACCACTGGGTGGCACTTGCTGCCCAATCGCGCAATTTTCTTCGGGCGAGAATCAGTTTATGGACTGATCTCGGCAAAGCCCATGCCTCCCCCCTCCGTCTGGGAAAGTATCATTCATGCGGGGCTGATCGATCATCGAACCGACTGTTCGAGCGCCAAGCATAAGGAGGGATTGCGATCGTTGCTCGCAATAGGAGGTTTTTACATGAGGCTTTCTAGCCCACTTTATCGTTTGAAACGCAAGGCGCGACTGTTGTCGCGCGAGCAGAAAATCCCCTTGCACGAAGCGCTTGACCGGATAGCCGCCGAAGAGGGCTTCCGCGGCTGGAGCTTGCTTGCGACCAGAGCGGATGCGACGACGCCCGCCGGTGAAATCTTCGCACAGTTGGACCACGGCGATCTGGTACTTGTGGGCGGCCGCCCGCTGCAGGGCAAAACCTTGATGAGCCTCAGGCTGGCCGTCGAGGCGATGAGATCAGGCAATCGAGGCGTCTTCTTTTCGCTGGAATATACCGAGAGGGACATTGAGGGTCGCTTTCGGGCGATCGGCGTGGAGTTCGAGCATTTCAAAGGCCTGTTCGAATTCGACAGCTCCGACGCGATCAGCGCCGACTATATCATGGAGAGGCTGGCATCGGCGCCCAGGGGAACGCTGGTGGTCATCGACTATCTGCAGATACTCGACCAGAACCGGCAAAAGCCGGAATTGATGGTGCAGGTTCGGGCGTTGAGGTCCTTCGCGCGTGAAAGAGGTTTGATCCTCGTCTTCATCTCGCAGATCGATCGGTCCTATGATCCGTCGGTAAAAGCCTATCCCGATCTGAAGGATGTCCGCTTGCCCAATCCGCTGGATCTGGCGCTGTTCGACAAGACATTTTTCCTGAACAAGGGCGAGGTCCAGCTTCGGGCGGCAGGATAACGATCCGGCTGATTCCTGGTTGCCGGCGGTTTGGAATCGGTCAAACCGCCGGCAACCTTACGGTCACCAGCAGACCGCCGCCGGTCGCGTCGCCGAGCGTGACAGTACCGCCGGCGCCGTCGACTACTTCGCGGACGATGGCGAGCCCGAGACCGCTGCCCTCCGGCTCCGTGCCGATAATCCGGTAGAAACGCTCGAAGACTTGGGCCCGCTCGGCCTGCGGAATACCTGGGCCGTTGTCCTCCACCCATAGCACGGCCTCGTCGCCTTCTCGCGCAACGCCGACCGTGACCCTTCCGTCCGCCGGGGTATAACGCAGGGCGTTGTCGACGAGATTGACCAGCATCTCGCGCAGCATGGTGCCGTCACCTTCGACGTGGACCGGCACGCCATCGGCCTCCAATCCCAAATCGATATTGCGCCTCAGGGCTTCCTCCGCCAGGTTCTCCAGGACTTGCCGGGCTGTGGCGACGAGGTCGATCGTGTCGCTGCGCGGCCGGCGGCTGCCGGGTTCGGCCCGCGACAGGGTGAGAAGCTGGCTTGCCAACCGTGTCACCTGTTTCGTGCTGGAGCGCAGCGCCGTCAGCGCCTCATCGCGCCTGATGGTGTCGTCCTCGCGCGCCGCTACGCTTGCCTGCGTCGAGATCAGAGCGAGCGGTGTGCGTAGCTGATGGGCGGCGTTGGAGACGAAGCGGCGCTGCGCCGCCATCTGGTTCTGTACCCGCTCCATGTGATCGTTAAGGGCATGGACCAGAGGGCGCAGCTCGCTCTGCACCATGTCGGGCTCCAGCGGATCGAGCCGCTGGCGGCCGCGTTCGCGCACGGCGTCGCGCAGCCGCAGCACTGGCGCCAGGCCGCGCTGCAGGCCGATAATGGTCACCAGACCGGCGAGCAGCACCAGCACGAGCTGCTTGGTGAAATCCGACAGCCACAGCCTGTTGCGCATGGCGTATTGGCTGTTGTGGGTGACGGCGACGGTGACGGAAATCGTGCTGTCCTCGCCGAGGCCGACGATCGGGTGGTTCAGCATCATCACCCGCACCTGATCGGCACGAAATTCCGTATCTTCGCCGATCTGCTGTCTCTTCGGCTGCGGCAGATCGGGATAGCCGGCGACCAGGTTCCCCCAGGCGGTCACGACCTGATAGAAGACTCGATCGCCATAGCCGGTATCGAACATCTCGAGTGCGGCGGGGGGAATGTCGACCTGAACGGTGCCATTGGCGTCAACATGGACGGCTTCGGCGATAACACGGGCCGAGGCAAGCAGCGTATGGTCGGTGACGAGATCCGAGGTGGCGTTCGCCGAGTGGAAACTGAGGTAGAGATTGATGCAGATCGCCCCGATGAGCGTCAGCACGACCCAGGCAAACAGTTGCGCCCGCAGGCTGGCGGTCAGACCCGAGATGGCGCGGCGCAGGCGTCCTTTGTGTGGGCGGCTTTCGTCATTGCGCATGGCGAAGGAGATAGCCGAGGCCGCGCAGCGTGGCGATCTGAACGGCGCTGCCTTCGAGTTTCTTGCGGACGCGGTGCACGTAGATTTCGATGGCGCTGGTGTCGGCGAGATCGTCGAAGCCGAAAACGCTTTCCGAGAGCGCGGTCTTGGTCACCGTCGTGCCGACCTTCATGACGAGATGTTCGAGCACGGCATGTTCGCGCGGCGTCAGTGCCAGGGTTTCTCCGCCGAGAAAGAACTGCCGCGTGCCGCCGTCGAACAGCAGGTCGCCGACGGCGATTTCGGGCGCGGCGCGGTCATGGCCGCGGCGCACGACGGCGCGGATGCGGGCTTCCAGCTCGGCGATTTCAAAGGGTTTGGCGAGATAGTCGTCGGCACCGCTATCGAGCCCGGCGACCCGTCCGTCGAGGCTGGCATTGGCCGTCAAGATGATGACCGGCACCTTGTTGCCGCCCTGGCGCAGCCGTTTCAGCAGCGTCAATCCATCGATTTTCGGCAGTGACAGATCGAGGATGACGACCGCGTAACCCGCCACTTTCAACATGTGCTCGGCATCCTCGCCGTCATAGGCGATGTCGACGGCATATTGCGCCTGACGCAGCGCCTTGCCGAGCCAGGACGCCAGTTCGCGGTTGTCTTCGACGATCAGCAGCCTCATGGGGGCAAGTATATAGCAAGTGCCGGATATTGCGAGCGTTTTGGGTTGTCTGAAGTCTATTTTGCCCTCGCGGGCGGGAGGCCGGAACCAGCATTTGGCCGCTGGGTTAGGGGCTGGATTTTAGAGGGCAGGGGAAGGCGCAGCCGCCCTGATATCTCGCAGAATGATGGTGAGCCTAGCGACTAAGCTGCATTTGCCAGCTCAGTTTGTCGCTTCCGACGCTCGGCCAGGTGTGCGATCGTCTCGCGCTTCAGGCGCCACAATCGCGTGGCCGTGTTTCCGATTAACGTTTGCGGGATATGATAGCTTGCAAGGTCGTTTTTGACGTTTCTCGACCAAAACAATTTGTAGGGCTCGTTGCCCGCGCCAAAATCAACGTTCAGGCGCTTTTCAAATACAATCTTCATCCAGAATTCGTCCAGAACAAATCCCGGCGAATATTTCGCGTATTGCGGATCCGAATGGAACGCGGCGATAATCAGATCCAGATGAGATACGCTGTAAGATGCCAGTTTCATGGCGATCGGCACTTTATCGATCAGGATGGCATAGATGCGCATCCTCTGGATATTGGTGGAATCGGTGATCCACTTGAACATGAAGTTTTGATAGTCTTTTGAGGTTATCCAGGGGCCGTGCTTGCCGACCCGCTCGGACCATATTTTCTTCTGCGCGAACATCCACTCCATGAGTTCGATTGCATAGGTTGGATCGGTAACCGGATCGACTTCGATAAACTCGAAGTTGCCGAGTTCGGAAAGCCTTTTCCGCTTCCGATTAAGCTGCTGGCGGGAGTTCGCACCAATTATTTTGGCATAGGCATCCCAGCTCGTCTGATCCTGCAAATCGGCAAAGGGCGCGATGTCGGCCTCGCACGCAAGGTTTCGCCTTTCATTGATCAATTCATCAAGGATCGATCCAACCTTAACAAATGGCATGCGGATGATGTCGACTTTGGAAGATCGTTCGATTGTCCGCCATGCCAGCCTGATATTCCGTCGGTAATCCGATTGCGGATCGACCAGCACATCCGTGGTCTGTGCGGCATCTGGTCCGAGAGGGCGAACCATCGAACACGGACCGTTGCGATATCTTACTAAAGGAAAGACAAGAACCAGCTTGCCTTTTTCGCGAACAATGACGCAGAAGAGCGAACGTCCGGCTGGGCGGGAAATTTCGTTCCAGCTATGGTATGAGACCGAATAGCTTTGATAGAAGGAACCTTTGGCTTTAAGCCACAGTTCGTTCCATTCGCTTTCCAGCTCAGCCATCTGACCCATATCGGTAATGACGGAGCAGCTTTGATCTGCAAAATCATCTGTAGGAAGTGCTGTCATCTCTAGGTCCGTCAATGAACGCAACCACATTGCGTATTTGCTCATTTGAGCTGTAAATTTTATGGTTCTAACGTATTCAAAGTAATTCCTTGGTCTGAAGCTACACTAGAGCCTCATAACATGTAAGCATAGCTTACTTATATAGTTAATAAGTGTTTAAAATTTTAATATAATTTGAATATCTTTTATCAGTTTATCAGGTATTTCAATAAATATACGATCAATTTTGGACGGTTATTCAAACGTACCTGATGAAATGTCTTTAAATTACTGCACGGCTCTGTGTTTGAACTGATGCGCGGCCTCGATACTTCAATTTTATCGGTCACGGTTTTGTGTTCGAGTGGCAACACCGGGGTGAGCACAAGCAGGACGCGCGAAGATATCGACCGATTGTACGGTGATGCTCAATTCGGTGGTTTCGATGGGACGTTGCCAAACTAGCGATGAATCCCGCGGGCTCCATCGCCCGCAACAACCCATTGGTATGTGACAGTATCCCGGGACTCGCCCGCCAGGGGCGAAACCTTCATTCCCCTAGTCTCAATGCCATCTCCCTGACTTCACGCAAGTACACTTTCCGCGCATAGGGCGGTGTCAGATTGTGGTCGGCGTCGGGAATGATGGTCAGGCGGATGTCGGGGAAATTCTTCAGGCCGGCGGCATCCTCGCCGAAATGTTCGCGGAAATGATCCAGGCCGATATCGTGAGCACTGTAGATCAACGAAATATCGACCTGGCGTTTGGTGAGCGAGCGGAAGCCGTTGATGACGGTTTCGTGCTCGCCGGCGAAGAAGGGGATAATTCCGAGCAGAGGGCGGCCGAGCCGGACGGCGCGACGCGCCAGCGCCGCGACGATGTTACGCGCCGCGCTTTTGGCGTCGATCTGGCCGCCATAGAGCCGCTTCAACGTCTCGAACTGCAGGAATTTCTGACCGTAGGTCTCAAGCGAACGCGGCACGAAGCGCAGGGCTTCGTCCACCGATTGGGTTTCATCCCAGAAGAAAGCGTAGGGATTGACGGTGATCAGGCCGCTGCACCTGGTGTCGCGGATAGCGCTCTGAAAGGCGAGATAGCCGCCGCTGCAGCGGCCGACGGCAAAGGCGGGCAGCAGCTTCTTGGTCTCCAGAAGGTCGAGCGCCGCGCTGACGTCCTGATGCTGATCGCGGGAATAGAGCACCTGCTCCTGTGCGTCGGGAAGCGGCGGGCTGTCAGCAACGTTGGCGGTATCGAAACGCAGTGAGGGGATGCCGTCGCGGGCGAGTGCCCGCGCCATGGTCACCGACATTCGGCCCCAGCCGGCATGGCGGTCATAGGCCGTGGTCAGGAGCAATGCCGTCGCGCCCGCACGGGCGCCCGAGGGTTCGCAGAGAATGCCGAAGAGGCGATCACCTTCACCGAAGCGCAGCGGTGTCTCCCGAAAACCGTCGCCAATCAGTGCCTCGGCGCGCGGCGCGCGGAGGATCTTACGCGATGCCGTCGTGGGCTCCGTCGTGATCGACTGTGCCCAATCCAGAATTTTCCGGCCGGCGTCGAGCGGCATGGTGGCGATGGTGGGGTTCGACACCAGCTCGTCATAGCCGTCATAGGCGCCGCGTTCGACACGCGGGCAGAGGGTTTCGAGATGCGCAGCGAAATCGGCGTCGACGGGGCGGCCGGGTCGCGTCAGGACAAGGCAATCCGGCGCGCCGGCTTGAGCAAGCGTCATCAGGTTGAGTTTTTTGACCGTAGCGGCGATGACGTCCGGCATCTGCAGGCTGGCAATGGTGATGCCCTCGGTCCGGCGTTGTGTTTCGGTGAGCCCCATGCCCTCGTCGATCATCTTCGACCACACGGTCAATTCGCGCAGATAGGCACGGCCGGAGATGGTCGGAGCGAGCAGGGCGATACCATCGATGGCCGAGAGCTGCTCTGCGATATCAAGGGCGACGACGCTTCCGAGCCCCTGGCTCACCAGAATCAGCCGTTCGCAGCCGGAAAGCGATCGCAGCATGGCGGCGGCTGAGAGTGCCGTACCTTCCCAGAGCGTCAGTCCTTCGCCCGGATCGGCAACGTCAAGCGCATCGCCTGTGCCCGCATAGTCGAAGCGCAGGCTGGCGATGCCGGCCTTGGCAAGATCCTCGGCGAGGATGCGCCAGAATTTGCGGACGCACATCTCCTCGAAACCCCAGGGGCTGAGGAACAATACGGCCGTCTGTCTCGTCGGCGCGGCGGCGGGCATGAACAGACCGACAGTGCCGGCAAAGGTTACCGGCATTGCTGCAGCGGTCATCTCCCGAAGTGGACCCTGGTACTCGGCGGCTCCCAACGCAGCCATGGCATTCTCCTCAAATTCGGCGCGGCGCCAGCCATGCCAGCGCGTGAACGGCAATCGGATGGGCGCGCCGGGGCAGGCGCGCAGCAATTTGTTGCAAGACGGCGATATCCTCCGCTGGTACTGCATTCAGCAGCCGGAGTGCCAATCCGTAGACTAGGACGCCGGCAATAATGGCGCTGGCAAGGCCCGGAATACCGGGCAGGACGTGAACGAAGCCATAGGCTGCGGCGGCGCAGAGCGCCGAGGCGGCGGTCACTTTGGCAAGGCTGATGAACATGCTGTGCATCGAGCCTTCAAATTCCATGCGGCGGACCATCAGCGCGCACATGGCGGTGAAGGCCAGCAGCCTCACCAGGGCAGCACCCTCGCCGCCATAAGAGGGCACCGCGATCAGACAACCCCCGACCATGATGGCGCTGGCGACGCCGCCGATGATGGTGCGCTCGCGCATGCGGTCGATCGAATAGAGATATTGCGTGCAAATCTGCATGAAGACGTAAGGAGCCGCCGTCAGCGACAGCAGCGCCACCATGCTGCCGCTTGGACCGAAAGGCTTGCCGAAGATCGTTACCACCAGTTCAGGGGCAATGGCCGCGAGGCCGAAGCTCATTGGCAGGGTGATATAGGAAATGCTGCGCGCCACGCCCTCGAAGACATGGACCGGGAGTTTGCCCGACGCCTGCGAATGCATCTGTTCGGAATAGTAGGGCAGCAGGCTGCCGCTCAACTGCACCGGAAGCTGCAGTGCGAGATTGGCGAGCGACAGGCCGACGGCATAGAAGCCGACAGCTTCGATGCCCCAATAGTGCTGCAGGAAGACCAGCTCGATGCGGTTCAGGAAGATCGAGCTGTTGATGAATTCGGCAGAGAGAATGAGCGAGGAACTGACGAGATAGCCAAGGCCGACGCCGCAGCTGTTCCGGCGCGCGACTGCAATCCTCAGGGTCGAGATGAACATCGGGAGCTGACCGATGGCATAGCCGGCAAGTGCGCCGCTCACGCCGAAGAAGATGGCGCCGAGGAGCACGGTGGCGAGCTGCAGCACCGAGCTTGTCAGGGTCATGCGGAGGAAAGCGCTGAGCTGTTGCTCGCCGACCAAATAGTTCTTGCTGTAGGCACCCAGCGACTGCAGGACGAAAAACGCGCCGGTGATGGCGATGATGGCGGATGTATCGTTTGCCCAATGCAGCCGCTCCGCTTCCCAATAATAGGCGGTATAGCCGGCAAGCAGGATCAGCGTCGACAGGATCGTCGGATGCAGCAAATAAGCCGCGAAGCCGCGCCGTTCCTCCGTCGAATAGCCCTGCATTTTCAACTGAGGCAGGATGCGCAGTAGCGTCACGCCGGTGCCGAGTTCGGCGACGAGCGCCCCCGTCGTCGTTAGCCAGAGCGAGAAGGCGATGATGCCGTTGGCCTGCGGCCCAAGCAGACGAGCGGCGATGATCGAACAGGCAAAGCCGGTCGCCAGTAGGATCAGTCCCGCCGCGGCGTTCAACGCCGAATTCGCCATGATGCTCTTCGTCATGAAGATTACCGTTCCTCAAGTCGCCGAAAGTGGCCGTAAATGCCCGGCTCTTCATGGAGATAGCGCCTGCTGTATTTCATATGCCTTAATATTTAGCGTTTATTCCTAATGTAAATTTCGTTTTTACTTCAGCTAATATTCAATTCTTCTGATATTGGCTGTCATGCAGTTGCTCGGAGGGTCTCCCTTGTTCAGCCTCGTCGTCTGTACGATCGACCGCTTCGACCAGTTGGAACGGTTGTTTCTGTCGTTGATGAATCAACGCCACAGGGATATCGAGGTGATCCTCGTCGACCAGAATCCGGACGACCGGCTGCTGGAGTTGATCGGAAGCTTTTCGCCCTTTTTCGTGATCCGCCATATCCGCTCGGCCAAGGGTCTTTCGCGGGCGCGCAACAATGGCATGGCGGCGGCGATCGGCGACTATGTCTGTTTTCCCGATGATGACTGCTGGTATGAGCCCGATACGCTGGAGACGGCGGAACGGCTGTTTGTCGATCATCCGGAGCTTGCGATCGTCACCGGCCGTACGCTCGATGCCGGCGGCGTCGCCTCCGTCAGCCCGACGGGCGAAACGCCACTTGCGGTGACGCGCTGGAACTATCTGAAGTGCGGTAATTCCAATAGCATCTTCGTCCGCCGCGCGGCGTTGCCCGGCATTGGCGGCTTCGATGAGAATCTCGGGGTCGGCTCGGACTCGCCGTTTCAAAGCGGCGAAGAAGCGGATTTTCTGCTGCGTGCCCTGAGTGCAGGCAAGCGGCTGATGTTCTTTCCGGAATTGATCGTCCACCATGACCAGGTCACCAGCGAATACGGCCCGCGGCAGATCGAGCGGGCGCGCAAATATGGCCGTGGTTTCGGCGCGCTCATGCGCAAGCAGCGCTTTCCGCTTACTTATGTCGGCTATCGCCTGTGCAGGCCTATCGCCAGTTGGCTGGCGGCGGTGGTGCGATGCAAGGCTGACACGGCGCGCTACAAGCGCGCCTGGCTCATGGGTATTCTGGAAGGTTATGCCACCTGGCCGCGTTGGCGCAGGGGGTGATGCCGTTCGCCTGTTGGTGTCATTGCTTCCGCATAGACATCGACATAGCGCTGCGCGACCTCATCCCACGCATAGGCGCGGGCATCACGAACGAGCTCTTCCCTTAGGCTGAGCCCTTTGACTTCGAGGCGTGCGAAAGCAACCGCCAGCGCGTCGGCAGCGGTTTTCGGATTGGAAAAATCGGAAAGCATCAGCGTCGGATGGGTTTCTGCGAGCGCCTTGTAGGCGTCGTTCTTATGCAGCACTGGCAGGAGGCCGGCGCTCATCGCCTCGATCGCCACTAGTCCGAAGCCCTCATATTCAGAGGCGGAAGCAAAAAGCGAGGCCCGGGCGATGATGTTACGGATGGCGCAATTGTCGATCGACACATGCAGCGATACATGGCGGCCCAAATCGCGGGTGGCGATTTCTTTTTGCAGCGTCGGTTCGTCGAGATCGGAAACGGCACCGATAATATCGAGATGCCACTCCGGATGGCGGGCGGCGAGCACCTTCATGACGCCAAGCATGCGGTCGAGCCGCTTGTTGACGGAGAAGCGGCCGATGGTGACGATGCGGCGGCGGGCTTCGAGTGCCGCGCAATTGGCGAATTTGCCGACATCGGCGCCGTTCTCGATCAGGCGGGTGCGGCGGGCGGCGATGCTGGAAAACAGTCGTTCGTCCGACTGGCTGCAGCAGATCAGTTCAGCGTAGCCAAGGGCAGAAAGCCGTGTTGCTGTGTTGAACCACAGCTTTTTGATGGCCGCGTATTTCGGCGTGTGGAAGAAGCCGCCATGGGTGGTGGCGACCATCGGGCGGCCATGAAACAGCTTACCCCAGGCGAGCGCATCGAAGAAGAAGTCGACGGCGTGGACATGGATCAGGTCGGCATCGGCGATATGCTTGAACACCTGCGGCGCCAATGGATAGCGGCTGGAGCCGGACCAGGGGATGCGGACGATCTCGATGTCGTCGATCGTTTCGGTCGGTGCAAGTTCATGGGTCGGATCGGAGAACAAGCTGTTGCACGTGACGACGCGAACACGATAGCCGCGGCCGATCAACTGCCGGCAGAGATTGGCGACCACATCCTCCAGCCCGCCTTTGTTGGGCAGGAACTGGCGCACAACATGCACGATCAGCGGTTCCGCCGGTTTCTGTGCCTGAATATCCGAAATAACCGATGTCATCGATCCGCCCTCGATCTTTGGGCCGCGCTAAGCCGCGGCGATCAGGCGCACGAAAGCGCCGTCCGTTGATCAGCGCTCAAACCAGACCATTTTGCCGGTTAAAAAGAGCTTAATTGCGGAGGAGAGGCCAAGCGGTTTCGTGCAAGAGGGTTAATGTGCGTGCCTTCGGCAAGGGCGGCTGGGCTGGTCGGTGAGCCCGTCAACCCAGCCCGACCTCTCAAAACGCCCTGAACGTCAGCGTGGTCAACGAGCGGACGATGCCCGGAATATTGGCGATGTTGTCGTTGATGAACTTGCCGACATCCTGCTCGTCCTTGATGTAGACCTTCAGCAGCAGGTCGTAATCGCCGCTGGTGGAATAGAGCTCCGAGACCAGCTCCGTCTGGTAGATGGCGTCCGCGACCTCATAGGTCTTGCCGGGAGCGCATTGGAGCTGAACGAAAATGGGCTTCATGAGATTGTCCTGACTCTGTCGCGGCCGCGATGCCGGCCGGCGCTTCGCTCTATAATGGTCGAAAGCGGCATGGCCATGCAAGTTTTTCTCTGTCCACCGGATGTCGCTGTTGCCGCTTCCGTAAGTCAGGAGGTGGCGCTAGATTGGCCGGATTCTTTTAGGCAATTGGATCGACTCTATGCTGAACGACCCTCGCTCTCACGGACTCTGGGAGAAGACCGCACCGCCGCCGCCTGCGACGGAGCCGCTTGCCGGCGATGTTTCGGCTGATGTGGTGGTGGTCGGCGGCGGCTATACCGGGCTGTCCTCGGCGCTGCACCTGGCCGAAGCCGGAACCAGGGTCGTGTTGCTGGAAGCCAACGAAATCGGCTTTGGTGGCGCGGGGCGCAATGTCGGCCTGATCAATGCCGGCATGTGGGTCATGCCGGATGACCTGCCCGGCGTGCTCGGTCCGGTCCATGGCGAACGGCTGCTGGAGCTCCTGGGCGATGCGCCGAAGCTGGTGATGGCGCTGATCGACAAGCATGGCATCGCCTGTGAGCTGGAGCGTAACGGTACGCTGCATTGCGCCGTTGGCTCTGAGGGGCTGAAGGAGATTGAGGAGCGGGCCCAGCAATGGGGCAAACGCGGCGCTCCCGTCACCATACTCGACGCTGGCGAAACGGCGCGGCGGGTGGGGAGTTCTGCTTACGCGGGGGCGCTGCTCGATATGCGCGCCGGCACGTTGCAGCCGCTGGCCTATGTTCGTGGTCTGGCGCATGCAGCGGCCAAGGCCGGCGTTATGATCCATACCGACAGCCGTGTGACGGCGACCGAGAAAAATGGTGGGCGATGGATCGTCAGGACGTCGGGCGGCAGTGTCAGCGCGGATTGGATCGTCGTCGCGACGGATGCCTATAGCACCGGCCCTTGGGAGCAGGTGCGCAATGAGCAGGTGCATCTGCCCTATTTCAATTTCGCTACCGTGCCGCTTGGAGACAACCTTCGCAAGTCGGTCCTGCCCGGCCGGGAGGGTGCTTGGGATACGAAGGAAATCCTGTCGTCCTTCCGCATGGACCAGGCCGGCCGCCTTGTCTTCGGCAGCGTTGGGGCATTGCGCAATACCGGGCTCGCCGTCCACAAGAACTGGGCGCGGCGTTCGCTGAAGAAGCTGTTTCCTCAGCTTGGAGACATCGCCTTTGAAAATGAGTGGTACGGCAAGATCGGCATGACCGACAATGCCTTGCCGCGCTTCCACAGGTTCGCGCCGAATGTCATCGGCTTTTCGGGCTATAATGGCCGTGGCATCGCGCCGGGAACGGTGTTCGGGAAGATAGTGTCGGACCATATTCTTGGCCACGTCTCCGAAGCCGACTTGCCGCTACCACTAACCGATCCTCGCGAGCCCGGCTTTCGGGCGCTGAAGGAAATGTGGTACGAAGCCGGCGCCCAGGCTGCGCATTTTGTCAGCGCAAGGGTCTAGAGTGCCGTGCGTTCGTTTGAAAGCACAAAGGTCGCTCTAGTCTTTTGAATCTGGAGCATCTTATCCGCTCGCAGGTGATTCCACCTGAAAGCGGGATGCTAGGGACGGGAACCGGACCATCATAACAAGAAGAGGAAGATGACATGACCGCCACACTCGATCTCGCCAGCGAGACCAAGGCAATTCTGACCGAACTCGGCGTTGCCGCCGATCGCTATACCGGCGGAACACTTGCCGTCGCCTCACCCGTGACCGGCGCCGAGATCGGCCGACTCAGGGAACATTCGGCTGCTGAAGCGAAAACAGCGATCGACAAGGCGCATGAGGCGTTTCTTTCCTGGCGCGCTGTGCCGGCGCCGAAGCGCGGCGAGCTGATCCGCCTGCTCGGCGAAGAGTTGCGCGTCGGCAAGGCGGCGCTCGGTCGCCTCGTCTCCATCGAAGTCGGCAAGATCACCTCCGAAGGTCTTGGCGAAGTGCAGGAAATGATCGACATCTGCGATTTCGCAGTTGGCCTGTCGCGCCAGCTCTACGGCCTGACCATCGCCACTGAGCGCTCCGAACACCGTATGATGGAAAGCTGGCATCCGTTGGGGCCGATCGGCATCATCTCCGCCTTCAATTTCCCCGTCGCCGTCTGGTCGTGGAATGCGGCGCTCGCCATCGTCTGCGGCAATTCTACCGTCTGGAAGCCATCGGAGAAGACGCCGCTGACGGCGCTTGCGGTGCAGGCCCTGTTCGAGAAAGCGTTGAAGCGCTATGTCGCCGAGGGTGGCGAGGCGCCGGCCAATCTGTCGACCCTGATCATTGGCGGCCGTGATGTCGGCGAGGTTCTGGTGGATCATCCAAAGGTTCCGTTGGTTTCCGCGACCGGCTCGACTGCCATGGGCCGCGCTGTCGGACCGCGTCTGGCCAATCGCTTCGCCCGCGCCATCCTCGAACTTGGCGGCAACAACGCCGCGATCGTATGCCCGACGGCCGATCTCGACCTGACGCTGCGCGGCGTCGCCTTTTCCGCCATGGGTACCGCCGGCCAGCGCTGCACGACGCTGCGCCGCCTCTTCGTGCATGAAAGCGTCTACGATCAGCTCGTGCCGCGCCTGCAGAAGGCCTATGGCTCGGTCACCATCGGCAATCCGCTGGAAACGGGTACGCTCGTCGGCCCGCTGATCGACAAGCATGCCTTCGACAAGATGCAGGTAGCTCTCGGCCAAGCGCAGTCGGCCGGCGGCAAGGTTACCGGTGGCGAGCGCGTCGAAAACGGCTCGGCCGATGCCTTCTACGTCCGTCCCGCCCTGGTCGAGATGCCTACACAGACCGGCCCGGTCGAAAAAGAGACCTTCGCGCCGATCCTCTACGTGATGAAGTACAGCGATTTCGACGAGGTATTGGCGCTGCATAACGCGGTGCCGCAGGGTCTGTCGTCGTCGATCTTCACCAATGATATGCGCGAGGCCGAAGCCTTCGTCTCGGCGCGCGGTTCGGATTGCGGCATCGCCAATGTCAATCTCGGGCCCTCCGGCGCTGAAATCGGCGGTGCCTTCGGTGGCGAGAAGGAGACCGGCGGTGGCCGCGAGTCCGGTTCGGATGCCTGGAAGGCCTATATGCGGCGGGCGACGAACACCATCAACTATGGCAGAACGCTGCCACTGGCGCAGGGTGTCAAGTTCGACGTGGCGTAAGGCAAGCGAACAATTGTTGCATTGCGATGAGGAGGGCGAGGGCGTAGAAACGTCTTCGCCCTCCTTATTCATTTCAAGGTTCTTCATCATGCATCTGTCGCTCGCCGAGGCTGAAACGCTGGTCGTGGAAGCGTTGCGGCGCAATCGGGTCAGTCCGGAAAATGCTCGTTCGGTAGCCGTCGCCCTCGTGGCGGCGGAGGCTGCGGGGCAGGGCGGCCATGGTCTGCGCCGTGTGCCTGCCTATGCTGCGCAGGCAAAGATCGGCAAGACCGATGGTTTCGCCATACCGCAGCTGACCCGGCCCTATCCTGCCGTGCTGCGCATCGATGCCGGCAACGGCTATGCCTATCCGGCGCTCGATCTTGCCGTTGCCGAGCTATCCGTCGTTGCCCGCGAGCAGGGGATTGCGCTCGCCGCCATCAACCGCTCCCATCATGCCGGCGTGATGGGCCTTACCGTCGAGCGCTTTGCCGATCAGGGGCTGGTGGCGCTGATGGTCGCCAATGCGCCGGCCGCGATGGCGCCCTGGGGCGGCAAGAAGCCGGTCTTCGGCACCAACCCGATCGCCTTTGCAGCGCCACTGCCGGATGCCGATCCCATCGTCATCGATCTGGCGCTGTCGAAAGTCGCACGCGGCAAGGTCATGGCTGCCCGGCAGAAGGGCGCGCCGATCCCGTCCGATTGGGCCTTCGACCGCAACGGCAAGCCAACGACCGATGCCGAGGAGGCGCTGGCCGGCACAATGATCCCCGCCGGTGAATCAAAGGGGGCGGCACTGGCGATGATGGTGGAAATCCTGTCGGCCGGTCTGACCGGCGCCAACTATGCTTTCGAAGCGTCGTCGCTCTTCGACGACCAAGGCCCGCCACCCGCACTCGGCCAAACGATCATCGCCATCAATCCGGCTGCGATGAGTGCCGCCGACACGGCAACGCGGCTGGCCCTGTTGGCGAGCGAAATCACCAATGATCCCAATGTCCGCCTGCCCGGCCGGCGTGGCCAGACGGCGCGCCGCGCGGCGCTGGCGAACGGAATTTCCGTTGAGGACGACGTGATCGCGGCGATCGAGAAGCTTTGAGAAAGATCAGGCGATCGCCGGTGCAGCCTGCTTTTTGTCGAGCCAGCCGCCGGTGAAGCCGGCGCGTTCCAGGCCGCGGCGCAGGATCGGTGATTGCCGCATCAGGTTCCAGATCAGCCCGGTACGCTCGTTTTCGATCATCATGACGAGTAGGCCCTGGTCGATGGCGACGGAGCGGTCGTCGACCCAGCCTTCCGGGCCAGGGCCTTTGACGCTGGGGTTGAAGCCGCCGGGAAAGCGGCCGTCCAGCAACAGGTTGGGATAGGCGTCGAGCAGGGCTTTCGTGCCGTCGAGCGCGGCTTGCCGGTCGAACGGCAGGCAGGAGAGCGGCCCCCAAGGCGCGATGGTGCCATCATCGGGACCGAGCGGCGCGCCACGTGCGGCATAGCCAAGTACTTTCGGGCTGTAACGGCGGCTATGCTTGGTGCCGGTCGGATTGGGGCCGTCACAGGCCGACAGACCCCAGATGTCCTTGGCATAGCCGACGAAGTGGCCGGGATTACGGTCGGTGTAGTCGCGCTGAACGGCAATCGCCGTCTGAGTGTTGCGGAAATAATCGGTTTCCTTGTCGGCCACATGCCGGTCGCGGATGTCACGGAAATCGATCCAAGCATGGGAGAAGAGATGGATGAACAGCGGCCCGGCGTAGAGATAGGGCGTGTCCTTGAACATCATCCAAGTATAGGTCGAGGCGAAGGCGTCGTAGCTCGATGACGGAACGGGATGCGTAGGTGAAGCGAGCGCCAGGACGTAAAGGAAGATCGCCTCGTCGTAGCCTTGATAGCGCCAGCGCAGGAATCCGCTGCTCGGCTTCCAGCCCATGCTGATCGTCTGCCCCCTGTTCAGTGCCCAATGCCAATCGCAACGCTCATAGAGAAACTGCGCCTGCGCGCGGATATTCTTTTCGTCCTGGCTGGAACCCTTGAAATAGGCGGCCGCCGTTAGCACGCCGATCAGGAACAGGCCGGTATCGATGGTCGAGAGCTCGCTGTTCCAGGCGCGGTTGCCGGTCGCCATATAGAGGAAGTGATAATAGAAGCCGCGATGACCGGTGGCGCCACGTTCTTCGCCCTGCTGGCTTTCGGCAAAGAAATTGAGCGCAGTCAGCACGCGCTGTGCAGCGTCTGCGCGGCTGATCCAGCCGCGTTCGACAGCGACCGGATAGCTCGACAGCGCGAAACCGACCGCGGCGATACTGCAGTGGCTCGTCTTGATCGAGGTGTCCGCCACCAGCCCGTTTTCCGGATTGGTGTGAAGCATGAAATAGTCGAAGGCCGAACGTTGCAGTCGATCGATCAGCGCATCGTCGGTTTCGTTGGTCTGTTGCAGCATGGTCTATCCATCTCCTCGGCGCCCCCGTTTTCTGCTGAGCACAGGAGCTTGGACAGTTGCAAATCAAAGATGATTGATGCTGCCACGTTTTTGTGGACGATTGTTTAAGATGGGAGCGCCGGCCGGATATACCAGTCGGTGCTCCCAAAATGATGTATCAGACCTGGGCTTGGCCTCCGTCGACGAAAAGTTCGCTGCCGGTGATGAAGCTTGAATCGTCGGAGGCCAGGAAGACGGCGGCCTTGGCGATTTCCACCGGTTCGGCGACGCGGCCGAGCGGCACCAGCGAGGCGAGATAGTCGAGCAGGCCTTGCTGGTTGGCGGCATCGGGGCCAGCGAGGTCGACGAGACCAGGCGTCTTGGTCGGACCGGGACTCAGCGTGTTGACGCGGATCTTGCGGTCCTTCAGGTCGAGGATCCAGTTGCGCACGAGGTTGCGACTGGCGGCCTTCGAGGCGGCGTAGACGCTGAAGGCCGGCGTCGCGGTGCTGCCGGCGGTCGAGCCGGTGACGATGACGGATGCGCCGTCGGCAAGCAGCGGCAGCGCCTTTTGTACGGTAAAGAGCACGCCCTTGACGTTGCGGTTGAAGGTGTCCTCATACTGCTCCTCGGTGATTTCGCCGAGCGGTAGCATCGAGCCGCCGCCGGCATTGGCAACGAGTACGTCGATCCGGCCCTTCTCGGCGCTCACTTGGGCGTAGAGACTATCAAGATCGGCGAGCTTGGCAGAGTCGGCCTGGATGCCGGAAGCTTGCGGTCCAATGGCGGCAACGGCGGCATCGAGTTCCGGCTTGCGGCGGCCGGTGAGGACGACGGTAGCACCTTCCTCGGCGAATTGTTTGGCGATGGCGAGGCCGATGCCAGTGGTGGCGCCGGTGACGACGGCGATCTTGCCTTCGAGTTTGCGGGTCATGTCTCGTTCCATTTCTCTGTTCATTCGGTTTGGGCGGAATGCCTGAAGAACAGGTATGGACGCGACCATCGCTTCGAAATAGAAAGAAACGCAAACTATCATTGCAGAATTGTCGATGTCGAAGCTGCCGGATTTCGAAGGAATGGCGATGTTCGCCAAAGTGGCCGAGGAGCGATCCTTTGCGGGCGCGGCGCGGGCCATGGACGTTTCCGTCGCGACTGTGTCGCGCGGCGTCAGCCGGCTGGAGGACAGCCTGGGCGTCCGGTTGCTGAACCGCACGTCGCGTCAGCTCTCCCTCACGGATGCTGGCCGCACGCTTGCCGCGAGCGCCAGCCAAATCTATTGCGAGGCGGAAAAAGCGGAGAATGAGGCGCGCGATATGGCGGGCATGCCGCGTGGCTTGATCCGCCTTGCCGTGCCGATGTACTTCGGGCTGCGCTGGCTTGCGCCAATCCTGCCGGATTTCTTCCGCGCCTATCCCGATGTTTCGATCGACCTGCATTTGAGCGATGCCGTGGTCGACCTCGTGGCGGACGGCTTCGACGCGGCGCTCAGGATAGCCGTCCTGCCGGATTCCTCGCTGGTGGCCCGCAAGATTGCTTCCGTCGCCCGTTTCGTTTGCGCATCGCCCGATTACATCGACCGACATGGCAGGCCGTCGCATCCGCACGATCTCGATGAGCACCATTGTCTTGGCTATGCCTATCGCGCTCGCCAGGATGTCTGGCGCCTCGTCAATGGGGCCGGCGAAGAGGAGACGGTGTCGCCGCGCGGACAGCTCCGGGTCACTAATGTCGATGCTCTGATCCCTATGGCGCTTTCCGGTCTCGGCATTGCCGAACTGCCGGAATTCGTCGCTGCGGAATATCTTGCAGATGGTCGGCTGGAATCACTTTTGCCTGACTGGTCGATCAAAAGCGGCGGCCTCTATCTGGTGACCCCATCCGCCCGCGCCCGCCCGGCCAAGATTGAGGCGTTGGCGGAGTTTCTGACAACACGTCTGTCGCAGCCGTCGTGGAGATGGCCGCGGTGATATGACTGCCGCCGAGCTCGGCATCAGCGCACGCCGGAACCGCCGCGGGCCTCAGCGGCGACGTCCCAGAGGCTCAATCGCCGACACGGATGGCCGCCAGCACCGCGTCCAGCAAAGTATCTGCTGTCTCGTTGCCTGGAAGCGGTCTGATCATGCCGTTCAGGCGTCCCTCCAGCAGCAGCATGGCGAAGCCATGCACCAGTGACCAGAGCGCTGTCGCCTGTGCGGCCATCTGCAGCGGCTCCATCGTTTTGTCGGGCGTACGGGCACGGACGGCGGCGGCAAGGGCCTGGCGGGCGTTGAGGACCGCATCGCGCAGCGCCGGCCGGTCGTGATCGAGCGCTTCACTGCGGAACATCAGGGCGAAGAGGCCGGGATGGGCGGCGGCAAAGCCGACATAACCGCGACCCATCGCTTTGATCCGCTGACGCGGATCGTCTCCGGCTTCCGCCATCGCATCGGCAAGTGCCGCGCCGAAGCGGACAAAACCGAGGGCCGCCAGTTCGCTCAGCAGACCGGTCAGATCGCCGAAATGGTTTTTGGGAGCGGCATGCGAGACACCGGCGGCTCTTGCCGCGGCGCGAAGCGTCAGAGCTTGAATGCCCTCCTTTTCCAAAATTATCGCCGCCTCCGCAAGCAGGGCGGCTTTCAGGTCACCATGGTGATAGGGGCGGCGGGAGACAACATCGGCAACTTCATGAACCATGTCGAATGTTTACGATGGAAACATTTCTGTTGACAAGTGGGTGACGCTGGATATTGTCACCGTCAACATTTGACGCGGGCGAGTTTTTCGTTTCGCTCCACCTCTTCAGCGAACGAAAATCCCATGGGTCTCCTCCTGGCATTTCTGCCTTTCATCGTCTTTGCGATTGTGGACCGGTTCGTTGGCCCGACCGAGGCGCTGCTGCTGGCTGCGCTCGTCTCGTTCATTCTCTTGCTGCGTGATTGGTTCATTCTCGGCAAGGCGCCGAAAATTCTGGACATCGGCACGACTATCCTTTTCAGCGGCCTTGCGCTCTACGCTCTGCTCGGCGGTCCCATGGGGTCGATTTTTGTCGTCCGTCTGGCTGTTGATGCCGGCCTGCTGGCCGTCTCCTGATCTCCATCGCCATCCGCCGCCCGTTCACGTTGCAATACGCCCGCGAGCAGGTAGCACGCGAATTATGGGACAGCCCGGTCTTCATTAGGACAAACTATGTCATCACCTCAGTCTGGGCGCTTGCCTTCGCGGTGATGGCCGCCGCCGATGTTCTTTTGCTCTATGCGCCCGACGTGCCGGCGAAGGTTGGGATAATCGCAACTATCGTGGCGCTTGTTGGCGCGATCAGATTTACGGGATGGTATCCGGAGCGAGTACGCCAGCAAGCGGCGGAGCGATAGGCTCTCGCGGGCTTTTTGCGTTGGCGGGCTTGAGACACCGAATTGTTGGTTTGTGGCCGGGCTCGGGCGCATGACTCACGTCAACCTGGCTTCCACCCGCTCCCTCAATCTTCGAAGCGTCCGCCCAAAAATCTCATCGTTTCCGAGCGCCCTGGCAAGGGTCAGCGCACCCTGGATGCCAACAACAGCGTCATCGGCGAGCTCTTGCGCCTCCGACGCATCGACGCCGGCTCTCGTCAATGCGCCGGCAAGCGCTTCGATCCAACGTTTGAAATAGCCCTGGATCGCCGATGGGAAACGATCGCGTGTTTCGTCGAGCGCGAAGGCGCCGATGAGGCAGACGCGACGACCCGAGCGGAAGTAAGCGTCTGACGTTTCCCACATTCGCGCAATGGCGACGCGCGGTTCGTCCTCTTCGAGCGGCTTGAACATTTCGTCGACAAACCAAGCGTCGATATTGGCCATGATCTGCGCCGCCATCTCCTCCTTACCGCCAGGGAAGAAGTGATAGAGGCTGCCCTTCGACAATTTGGTGCGCGCGGTGATGTTGCTCATCGACGCGCCCTCGTAGCCAAGTTCGCGAAAGACTTCGGCGACGAGGGTTATGGCGTCCGATTTTTCGAAGATGGTTCGCGGCATCGTTTTTGTCTTAGAGGCCGAGATCGGACAACCCCGGATGATCGTCCGGGCGGCGGCCGAGCGGCCAATGGAATTTCCGGTCCTGCTCCTTGATCGGCATGTCGTTGATCGAGGCAAAGCGGCGCTGCATCAGGCCGTCTGCATCGAATTCCCAATTCTCATTGCCATAGGAACGGAACCAGTGCCCGCTGTCATCGTGCCATTCATAGGCGAAACGCACGGCAATACGGTTGCCGTCGAAGGCCCATAGCTCCTTGATCAACCGGTAGTCCAGCTCCCTGGCCCATTTGCGGGTGAGGAATTCGACGATTTCCTTGCGGCCGCGCGGAAATTCGGCGCGGTTCCGCCATTGACTGTCTTCGGTATAGACCTTCGAGACGCGCTCCGGATCGCGGCTGTTCCAGCCGTCTTCTGCCAGACGAACTTTGGCGATAGCGGTTTCGCGGGTAAATGGCGGTACGAGTGGGGTGGCCATGACTTGCTCCTTTAGACTGATCGGATTTGTATAGACCGATCGGTTTAGAAGGGCAAGAGGACGCTATGCGTTTTTCCGAGAGGCTCGCTATCGCGCAAATTTCTTTGCGCCCAAAACGCAAGCGACGACGCCAAGGGTCACCGCAAGCATCGACCAACTGACGCTCTCTTTCAGCAATGTCGCGGCGAGCGCGAGGCCGAAGAAAGGCTGCAGCAACTGCAATTGCCCGACCGCGGCGATGCCGCCCTGCGCCAGACCGCGATACCAGAAGATGAAGCCGATCAGCATGCTGAAGAGCGAGACATAGATCAGACCGATCCAGGCTGGCTCGCCGATGCCGCCGATCGCCTGGGGCATGGTGAAGAGGCAAAGCGCGATCATCACCGGCAGCGACAGGACCAGGGCCCAGGAAATAACCTGCCAACCGCCCAGCCGGCGCGACAGCACCGCCCCTTCGGCATAGCCGAAGCCACAGACGAGAATTGCCGCCAGCATCAGCAGATCGCCGACGGGCGAGGCAGAAATGCCCTGTGCGAAGGCATAACCGCAGACGATGGCGCTACCTATGGCGGAAAATATCCAGAAGGCCGGCCGTGGCCGTTCGCCGCCGCGCAGCACTCCGAATATGGCTGTGGCAAGCGGCAGCAATCCGATGAAGACGATCGAATGGGCCGAGGTGACATGCTTGAGCGCCAGCGCCGTCAGCAGCGGAAAGCCAACGACGCAACCGAGCGCGACGATGGTAAGCGGAATGACATCGCTGCGAACGGGTCGCTTCTCCTGAAAGGCGAGCAGCAGGCACAGCGCCAGAATGCCGGCGATCGCGGCACGGGCGACCGTGAGGAAGACAGGATCGAAATCCATCACCGCCACCCGCGTTGCCGGCAACGAGCCGCTGAAGATCAGCACGCCCATCATTCCGTAAATCCAGCCACCCGTCGTCTTGTCCATGTCCATGCTCCAAGTTTGCTGGCCGGTATCGGCGAAGTCGGCTGGTCATTCCAGAGACGGTGCAGTACAATTTCTGAAAACTGTTATGGTATGAGGTGCAGTACGGATGGGCGATACGATCGCAACAATGGGGATCAGCGGCACGCGCATCGAGGGCGTGATGGCGGCGATTGCGGACCGCATCGCAGCGCGCAGCTTGGAACCGGGGGCGCGGCTTCCGTCGGTGCGCAGCTTCGCCAGGACGATGCAGGTGTCGGTTTCCACGGTGGTCGAGGCCTATGAGCGGCTTGCGGCCGAGGGCGTGATCCGCTCGCGGCCCGGTTCCGGCTTTTATGTCTGCGGGCCGCTCGCGCCGCTTTCTTTATCCGAGATCGGCCCCAAGCTGGAGCGCGATGTCGATCCGCTCTGGATTTCGCGGCAATCGCTGGAGGTGGGCGACGACGTGCTGAAACCCGGTTGCGGCTGGCTTCCGCCCTCCTGGATGCCGGAAGCGGCGCTGCGTCGTGCGATGCGAACTCTAGCGCGGGCCGGCGGGAGCGGCATTCTCACCAATTATGGAACGCCGTTAGGTTTGCCGCCGTTGCGGCAGCTTCTGGCACGGCGCATGGGCGAGCACGGTATCGCCGCATCGCCCGATCAGATCATGCTCACTGAATCCGGCACGCAGGCGATCGATCTTCTCTGCCGGTTCCTGCTCGAACCCGGCGATACCGTATTGGTCGATGATCCCTGTTATTTCAATTTCCATGCCCTCTTGCGGGCGCACCGGGCCAATATTGTCGGCGTGCCCTTCACGCCGACGGGACCGGATGTCGAGCTGTTCGGCCAGGCACTCGAAAGACACGGTCCGCGCCTCTACATCACCAATTCTGCCGTTCACAATCCGACCGGCGCCGTGTTGTCGCCAGTGACCGCGCATCGCCTGTTGAAACTGGCTGATGCTTCCAAACTGATCATCATCGAAGACGACATTTTTGCCGATTTCGAACACACGCCGGCGCCGCGGCTCGCCGCCTATGACGGCCTCGACCGTGTGATCCATATCGGCAGCTTTTCGAAGACGTTGTCAGCCTCGGTGCGTTGCGGCTTCATCGCTGCGCGGCGGGACTGGATCGACGGCCTTGTCGATCTGAAGATCGCCACCAACTTCAGCGGCGGCCAATTGACGGCTGAGCTATTGTTCTCGGCGCTGAAGGACGGCGGCTATCGCAAGCATATCGAGGCGCTGCAGGTCCGGCTTGCCAAGGCTATGGGCGAAACCATGTCCCGATTGGAGTCAATCGGCATCACGCCCTGGCTGAGGCCACAGGCCGGCATGTTCCTTTGGTGCCGGCTGCCGGAGGGCCTTGATGCGGCCGAAGTCGCCCGTGCCTGCCTCGCCGAAGGTATCATCCTCGCGCCCGGCAACGCCTTCAGCCAGAGGGATACGGCGAGCAATTTTCTCCGCTTCAATGTGGCGCAATCGACGGACATGAGGATTTTTGACGTGCTGGCGGCGTCGATGCGGAGACTGGGCGCGAGCATCTAACCTCCGTCCGCACCCTTGCGTTCGGTTTGCAATCGACAATGGACCTTGTCCGCATCAGCGACGGTGTCCGACGAAGCGTTACTTGTGCAGCATCTTCAAGGCCTCGATGAAATAGCTGTCGGTGCCGGAATAGTCGTCGGCCTTGCAGCGCTTAAGACCTTCGGCCACCAACGCGCGCGCCTCCCTTCTGTCAGCAGCGCTGACCGCCGATGTCTTCAACCCATCATTGATGTTGTCCACCATTCTAGCGCATGGCGCTGAATTGCTGCTGCCGGTAGTGGCGGTGTTGGCGGCTAAGGCAGTGAAGGGAAGAACGAAGGCGATAGAGATAAGCGACGGAACGACAAGAGCGAGCGTTTTCATGTCCCTGCATCCCTCAGCTCTGTTCGCCATCTATAGATAAGGCATATATCCAACTGTCTCTGGATATGCTCAAACCGCCAGGAGAGAGACGGGAAAGAGAATCGGCCGCTATCAAGCGGCTCGAATGCGCTCTTGCAGCTCTTGTTGGACTGAAGCCTTCCGTTATACCTCTGCCTTAAGGCCGCTCCAATTGCGGTTCACATCGGCTGCACAATCCCTATCGGCGAAATGAGATCGACCGTGCGTGTTCTGCTTGTTGAAGACGACAATATTCTCGGATCATCCCTCAAGAAAGCTTTGGAGAAGCATGCTTACGGCGTCGATTGGATGCGCGACGGCGAGTCCGGTCTTGAAGCCGCGCAGCTTTCGCATTTCGCGGCTGTTATCCTCGATATCAACCTGCCGCAGCTCAACGGCATGGAGGTGCTGAGAGGCATTCGGCAGAGAGGCAATTCCGTGCCCGTTCTGCTGCTGACCGCGCTCGATGCCGTACGCCAGAAAGTCGAAGGGCTCGACGAGGGCGCCGACGACTATTTGGTCAAGCCGTTCGATCTCGACGAGCTGCTTGCCCGCCTGCGAGCGCTGATCCGTCGCCGCGACGGGCGGACCGAAAGCCTCATACGATGCGGCGATGTCGAGGTCGATCCATCGGCGATGGTCGCCCGCAAAGGCAATGCGCAGGTTCATACCACGGCCAAGGAATTCCATCTGCTGAAGCTGCTGATGGAGCGCAGCGGCCGGTACGTGACCAAGAACGATATCGAATATGCGCTTTACGATGCCGAGAACACCGTCGAGAGCAACGCCATCGAAGTGACGATCTACAATCTCCGCAAGAAGCTCGGAACCGATTTCATCAAATCGATCCGCGGCGTTGGCTACATGATCGAACGATGAATAACTCAACGCTAACCCGCAAGCTCTTCTTCAGGATCGCGCCGGTCGTGGTGGTGACGATCGTGGTGATCGGCGCCTTCGCGTTCAACAGCGCGACGCGCGAGATCAATAATATTTACGACGCCCAGCTCATCGACGATGCGAACGTTATCTGGAGCCTGCTGCGTCGCCCTCTGGAAAGAGCGCCGGATCGTTCTCCGCGGCAGATCGACGACATCGACTTCAACATGGACAATCAGCTATCCTTCAATGAGGACGCTGACGACTATGCCGACGCTCACATGTTTCGCGCCTGGGTGGACGGTCGTATCCGCTTCTACAGCAGCACGGCGTTTTTATCCGACGTGCCGCAGCAGAAGGTGGGCTTCACCACGATCACCTACAAGGGAGAGGATTGGCGCGTCTATTCGCTACCGATACCGAACACGACCATCGTAATGGAGATCGGCGAAAAGATCGCTCTGCGGCAAACGCTGGTCTCCAATATCCTGCTCAATCTCTTCTTTCCGCTGCTCGTGCTCGTGCCGGTCATCGGCTTTCTCATCTGGCTCGGCATCAACAGCGGCTTGCGCACGATCCACGGGCTGGTGCGCCAGATCCGCACCCGATCGCCCGACGATCTCTCCGCCATCCCCGTCGAAGGTCTGCCGAGGGACCTGTTGCCGCTCGGCCGCTCGATCAATCAGCTTCTGCAGAAACTGGGTCACTCCCTGACGCTCGAGCGACGCTTCTCTGATCTTGCGGCACATCAGTTGCGTACCCCGCAAGCCAGCGTGAAGCTGTTGCTGCAGATGCTGGGCAACAGCGACAGCGAGCAGGAACGGCAGACGATCATCGCCGATCTCGTGGCCAGCAACAATCGCGCCATACATCTGATCGAGCAATTGTTACGACTGGCCAGAGTAAGCCATCATCCTCTCAATCCCACCCCCGTCCAGCTCTACCATATGGTCGCATCGGTGCTTGCGGAATTCGGCAACATCATCACCAGCCGGCAGCTCGATGTCCTGCTGGAAGGGGATGAAACGGCGCAGGTCAAAACGGATGATTCGTTGCTGCACATGATGATCAGCAATTTATTGGACAACGCGATCAAATACACGCCTGTCGCCGGCAGGATTGAAGTGGCGGTCACATCCGAAAGCGAACTTTGGCGGATATCGATCAGCGATAGCGGGCCTGGTATCCCACCCGATGAACGTGCGGCGGTCTTTCAGCGGTTCTATCGGCTCGATACGCTTCATACCGAGGGAGCGGGGCTCGGTCTTGCGATTGTTGCCGATACGGCAGAACGGCTCGCCGCGACGATCCAGCTATCGACGCCGCGCTGGGGCACGGGTCTGCGGGTCGACCTGCGATTGCCCAAAAGCAGATAATCAACTTCTCTGCATTTTTCATTTTCGCATCATCCTCCCCTCACGTCCGGCTCATCTACGGTTGTTAGACGCAACTCAAGGATAAGGCGAAGAGGTGTTTCATGCAGGTGTTTTGCGATTTTGATGGAACCATATCCATCGAAGACGCGACGGATATGGTGTTGTCCCGCTTCGCCGGTTCCGAATGGGAAGACATAGAACGGCAGTGGAAACAGGGGTTTATCGGCTCGGGAGAGTGCATGCGCCGGCAGATCGCCCTCATTCAGGCGAGCCGGAAAGATCTCGACGCCCTCCTCAACACGGTGTCCATCGACGCAGGCTTTAAGGAGTTTCTGTCCTACTGCAGTCTCAGTGATCTACCCGTGACGATCGTCAGCGACGGTGTCGACTATTTCATTCGTCATATCCTGGCACGCCAGGGCATCGACGACTTGCGGATTGTCGCCAACGTCCTCTCCTATCGCTTCGCTCAAGGCCGAGAGTCGTATTCTCTATTTCCGTCGCCCACGGCGACCGGCTGCATGTCCGGTTCAGGCGTCTGCAAATGCCGAGTTGTCAAAAGCGCCGAACTGCAGATCTACATCGGTGATGGGCGAAGCGATTTCTGTGTTGCCGACAAGGTCGACCTTGTTTTCGCAAAAGCCAAGCTCGCCGATTATTGCGACGACCGCGGCATTCCGTATGTCGGCTTCGAAAATTTCACCGACCTACTTCCAAAGATGAAAGCCATTCTTCCCAGTGTCACGCGGGAACACCGCGCGTTGCTGCATTCGAAGACCGCATGAACCAGACCGAGAGGCATTTAATGAAAACCAATGTAGCCGAAGCCTTCAGTGGCGAGATGCAATTGCCCGTCAAATCTGAGGCGGAGTTGCGTATCCTTGAGGAGGCCTATTGCTCCCATGGCGATACGGTCCACTACACGGCAAAACCGAAATTCTTCGAGGAATGCGAAGGCTCCTACGTCTATGATCAGGCCGGCACGCCGTTTCTCGATCTGCAGATGTGGTATTCCGCCGTCAATTTCGGCTATCGCAACGAACGCCTGAACGCCGCCGCACATCGGCAACTCGACCGGCTGCCGCAGGTGGCCTCGCAATACCTGCACCGCGAAAAGGTGGAACTGGCGGCCATGATCGCCCAGGACGCCGAGCGCAAGTTCGGGCGCAAGGGACGGGTTCATTTCAATGTCGGCGGCTCGCAGGCAGTCGAGGATTCTCTGAAGCTGGTGCGCAACTATACCGGCGGCAAGAGCCTGATGTTCGCCTTCGAGGGCGGTTATCACGGCCGCACCCTCGGCGCTTCGGCGATCACCTCGAGCTACCGCTATCGCCGTCGTTATGGTCATTTCGGGGAGCGGGCGCAGTTCGTTGAATTCCCTTATCATTTCCGCGGCCCGAAGGGCATGTCGAAGGAAGAATACGGACACCACTGCGTCCAGAAGTTCGCCCGTCTGTTCGAGAGCGAATATAACGGCGTGTGGGACCCCAAGGCGGGCAAGGCGGAATATGCCGCCTTCTACATCGAGCCGATCCAGGGCACGGGCGGCTACGTCATTCCGCCGATGAACTTTTTCATCGAGCTCAAGAAGGTGCTCGACCAATACGGCATCCTGCTCGTCGTCGACGAAATTCAGATGGGCGTCTACCGCACCGGCAAGCTCTGGTCGATCGAACATTTCGGCGTCTCGCCCGATGTTCTCGTCTTCGGCAAGGCGATCACCAACGGGCTCAATCCGCTTTCAGGCGTCTGGGCGAGGGAAGAGATGATCAACCCGACGATCTTCCCGCCCGGCTCTACGCATTCCACCTTCGCCAGCAATCCGATGGGGACCGCCGTGGCTCTCGAAACGATGAAAATGTTGGAAGAGGAGGATTTCGGCGCGGCCATCATGGCCAAGGGCGCCTATTTCCTCGATGGGCTGAAACAATTGCAGAAGCGCCATGCCATCGTCGGCGAGGTCGACGGGCTGGGCTTGGCCTTGCGGATGGAAATCTGCAAGGACGACAGCTACACGCCGGACAAGGCCACGATGGATTGGCTTTGCGACGAGGGCATGAAGGGCGATCTGCAGGTCGGCGCAAAAATGTACGGCCTCGTGCTTGATGTCGGCGGCTACCACAAGAACGTCATCACCTTCGCGCCGAACCTGCTCATTACCCGTGAGGAGATAGACCTGGCGATCGCCCTGCTTGATCAGCTTCTCACGCGCGCAGCCCGGAGATAAGACAGTGCAACTCCTTCTTCTTCATCTCGATGATGCGTTGGAGTTGCAGCCAGACTTCGTGCGCGCCTGCCAATTTGCCGGCGCGTGCGAGCACGTCGACAAAGCAACCGGCAAAGTGGTCCGGCTCTGGAGCAAGCAGAAGGCGTTTGCCGAACTCGGCCGCGATATTGTCAGGAATACCCCCGCAAACGGCAAGGATCCGCAGCTCTGTTTCATGGGTTCGGGCGACTTTCATCATGTGACGGCGCTGCTTCTTGATGCGGCGCTGGAGCGGCAGTCCGTTGGGGCGACGCTCATTCATTTCGACAATCATCCGGACTGGGTCACCTTCAACGGTGGCATGCATTGCGGATCCTGGGTCAACAGCGCCTTGGCCAACCGCAATATCCAGAAGGTTATCACCATCGGCGTGTGCAGCAGCGACCTTCGTAGCCCCGAGCGCAAGGGCGCCAATCTGCATTGGCTCGGCGAAGGCAAGCTGGAACTCTACCCTTATGAACACCCGCCGAGCCGTGTGCTGGCCGATTATGGCAGCGGCGCCAGCTACCGGCAGGAGAAAGGGGCGTTGCACTGGAAATCCATTTCGGAGATCGGCGAGGAAAATTTCATCGATCGGATGCTGAGCCGAATTCGCACCGAGGCCGTCTATCTGACGATCGACAAGGATGTGTTGGCCGCAGACGACGCCGTGACGAACTGGGACCAGGGTCGCATGCGATTGCCCTATCTGCTGGCGCTGATCAGCGAGATTGGCAGCCGCCATCGCATTATCGGCGCCGATGTCATCGGTGACTACTCCGCGCCGAACTATACCGGCGATTTTCGAACCCGGCTTTTGAAAAAGGCCGAGATTTTTGTCGATCAGCCACATGTCCGGCCAAAGGCCGAAACGACCAGAAACATCAACAGCGCCGCAAATCACGCGTTGCTGGAGGTCCTGGCGGAGTACATGGCATGAGCGGCAGCCTGACCCTTCCCATGCTGGGGCTGATCCTCTTCTGTGTGCTGGCGGAAACGGCGCGCGAGGTCTGCTTCAAGCAGGCGGCAAGCGAAAACGCGTTGCTCTCGGCGCTGACCAAGCCCGTCACATGGCTGGGCATTGTTTTCTGGGCGGTGGAGCTGCTGGCCTGGACCGCCGTGCTCGAGCACGTACCTCTGTCCATAGCCTTTCCGCTGATGGCGTTGAGCTATGTCGTCATCGTCTTCGCCGGCGCCCTCATCTTCAAGGAAAACATCAACCTCCGCCACGCGACGGGCGTGTTCCTCGTGACCGCCGGCGTGGCTTGTGTGGGAGTAACCGGACTATGAAAATCTTTGCTCATACCAGATGGGATGCGGCACCGGTTCTGGCCGCTGTAGCGCATCTCGTTTTCGACGTCTATCTGATCGTCGGTTTCGAAAGCCGGCCGCTGTGGCTCTCTGCTGTTCTCGGCTGCCTGTACGCCGTGTCGATCTCGTGGAACATCAACAGCATATCCCATAATTTCATCCATACGCCCTATTTCAAGCCGCGCTGGATGAACTACGCGTTCAGCCTGCTGGAATCGGTCGCGATCGGTTTCTCCCAGACCTACTATCATTGGGTACATATGCGCCATCACTCCGGCAACAGCGACCGGCCGGACGAAAAAGGCGATACGATCGATCTGCTGTCGATCTATCGTCACGGCCGCAACGGCGAGCCGGAGAATGTGTGGTCCTATACGCTTTTGAGCTTCTTTCGCGATAGTCTCGGTGACATTCACAAGGCCATTGCCCGTACCCGCCCATTCGATGCGAAGTGGGGCCGGTTCGAGCTCTTCTTTTTCCTCGGCCTTGCCGCGATTGCGCTGATCTACGACTGGAAGGCCGTGCTGTTCTTCGTGCCCTTCTATTATTTCGGCAACTGCCTGTCGTCGCTCAATGGCTATTACGAACATCTGCATGGCGATCCGGACGAGCCGATCGCATGGGGCGTTTCCAGCCACAAGTCGTTCTACAACTGGCTGTGGTTCGGCAACGGCTATCACGCCGAACACCACTACCGGCCGCGGACCCACTGGACGAGACTGCGCACGCTGCACGAACAGATCAGGGAAGAGCAGGAACACGCTGGTACGCACGTCATCAGCACCTGCCACGCGCTTGGCTTCATGGCCAAGGAAAATAGGCAGGCGGAGCTTTCTCATGAAGGCTGATGGATTGAGCTTCTTTCTGGAGGGCTCGAATGACAAAGGCGTCCTGCTGATTCACGGGCTGACGGGCGCTCCGGCTGAGATGAAGCTGGTCGCCCGCCATCTCAATCGCAAGGGCTACAATGTCTATGCGCCACTGCTGGCCGGCCATGGCGTCGACGCGGGCACGCTGCGGCGTTCGCGATGGGAGGATTGGCTGGAAAGCGTCGTGCAGGCGTCCGAATTCCTTGCGGCGAGAACGCAGCAGGTCTTTGCGGCCGGCATTTGTGTCGGCGGCAAGCTTTCGATGCTGGCGGCGGAAAGACGTCCGGAGACGATCCGTGCCGTGGCCATCTATTCCCCCTGCTTTCATTATGACGGCTGGGATGTCCCCTTCTATTATCCGCTGCTATCGTCGCAGATCGGCTGGCTTTCCCGCGTTCCTTTCCTCGATCGCCTCAGTTTTCGCGAGACCGCGTCCCTCGGGATCAAGGACGAGCGGATGCGCCGACTGATCGAAAGCATGGCCGGAGAGGGCATTCTCGATAAATTCCCCGGCAAAGGGCTCGTCGAGATGCATCGGCTGGGCAAGGCCCTCAGGGGCAGGCTACCGCAGATCAGGACGCCGACGCTGATTTTGCATGCCGAGGACGACGATCTCAGCAGTCCGAAACATGCGCGCTACATTTCTGACCATATAGGTGGTCCGCATGAACTGCGATGGATCAAGGACAGCTACCACATGATCCATGTCGACCGTCAGCATCGGCAGGTGGCGGACTTCACCGCGGATTTCTTTGAGGCGAGCCATGCTCCAGCTCTCGCCTAGCCCTTCGCCGCCGCCCGCACTCGATCCAATCGCCGAGGTGCATTTCAGCATCCGCGCCGTCGGCCGCGATGCCTGGAACGCCTGCTTTCACGACCAGGTCGAGGACTATGATTGCCTGCTGGCCATCGAGGAGGCCGGCATCGGCGGTTTCGAATGGCGATACATAACCATCGTCGAAGACGGGCGGGTCAGTGCCGTCATGCCGGCATTTCTCTGCCTGTATGCCTTGGACACGACTCTGGAAGACGGTCTGCTCCGAAAGGCGGTGCGCCGCGTGCGGCAGCGTTTCCCAGGTTTTTTGACGTTGCGGCTTGCCTGCCTCGGCTCGCCCTGCACGGAAACGGGCACGGTCGGCTTTCATCCCGATGTGCCGCCAGAACGCCGCGAAGTGCTGTTTGCCGAGTTGCTGTCATACTTTGAGCAGCTTGCCGCGACGGAAGACTGTGCGCTGATGGGCCTCAAGGACATTCCCCAACCTGTTGCAGCCGCGCTCGATGGCCCGCTCTCGGCCCGTCGCTACGCCATGATTGGCGGCTTGCCGACCGCCTGGCTCGACATCGATTTCAAGTCGATCGACGAATATCTCGCCAGGCTTTCCTCCGGCACCCGCAAGGACATGCGCCGCAAATTGAAATCCTTCGCGCAGGTCAGGGTCGAGATAAGGACGGATTTCGGCGATTTCCTGCCGGAGGTCATGGCGCTCTACCACGATACCCGCAATCGCAGCGAATGGCAGTTCGAGGAGCTCACCATCGACTACTTCGAGGGAATCCTTTCCCATATGCGCGGTCGTTCTTTCTGCGCCTTCTATTTCGTAGAGGACAGGCTGCTCGCCGCCAATCTGATCGTCCATGACGGACGCGTCGCCATCGACAAATTCTTCTGCATGGATGGCGAGGAGGGGCGGCCCTACAATCTTTATTTCCTGAGCTGGTTCACCAATCTGCGCTATTGCCTGGAACACGGCATTGGTCGTTATCAGAGCGGCCAGGCCTACTATGAAAACAAGGTGCGGCTTGGCAGCAAGCTCACTGCCAACGCGATGTTCTTCCGCCATCGCAATCCTGTTCTTCAGAAAATACTGCGGCTGGTTTCCCCGCTGTTTTCGACAGACGAGGCGGGCCAGTGATGTCGATGCGCTTATCCTGGCTCGCCGTACCGGTGTTGAACACGTTGTACCAATTCTTCATCAAGCACGGAGCCGCGCAATTGGACGGTGCTGCCGGAGCAGGCTGGCTGTGGCAGGCACTCGCGTCGCATTGGATCCTGGCGGCGATCGCCGTCGAGATCGGCTGTTTCTTCATCTGGATGAATGTGCTCGCCGAACTTGACCTGAGCCGGGCCTTTCCCCTTTCCGGCATCAGCTATGTGCTGATCATCGCCACCGGCTGGTTCGTCTTCGGCGAGCCGATCGTCGGCCTGCAGGTGATCGGCAGCGGGTTGATCCTGGCGGGCGTCTGGCTGATCGCAAGCGCTGCGGGCGAAGCATCCGAGCAGGGTGGTTGGGACACGAAGCGCAATTCGCTGCGCGCCAACGGCGGTGAGGATAGGTAATGTCCCGATTGCAAGCTGAAGACCATCGCCAAGATAAAGGCGTTGCCATTGTGTCCCGCTTTGCGGACTGGAGTCTGAAACGCGCGCTGTCGCATATCGTGACGCGGGGATCGTTGACGGTGACGACTGCGAGCGGTCGCGTCCTAACGTTCGGCGATTGCACCGGTCAGCCGGTTCACGTCCGCTTTACTGATACGCGCGCCCAATGGGCCTTCCTGGTCGACGCCGATCTGAGGCTCGGCGAACTTTACATGGATGGCCGTTTCCTCGTCGAGCAAGGCTCGCTCTACGATTTCGTCGCGATGATGCTGCGGGAGGCGCAGAACAGCACACATCCACTCATTGCCCGCGTCATCGATCATATCCGTACAAAGTTGCGGATTTTCCGTCATCGCAATTTGCCGGGGCGCTCGAAGACCAATGTCGCGCATCATTACGATCTCGACGGCCGGCTGTACCAACTTTTCCTGGATGCGGACCGGCAATATTCCTGTGCCTACTTCGAGAATCCCGACCAATCCCTCGAAGAGGCGCAACTGGCGAAGAAGCGGCATCTTGCAGCCAAATTGCTGATCGAGCCGGACAACAGCATTCTCGATATCGGGTGCGGCTGGGGCGGCCTTGCACTGCATCTGGCCGAGCAGGCGCCGGGCGGTTATGTCCTCGGCGTTACTCTGTCCGAGGAGCAGCACGAGTATGCCTCGAAACGGGTGCCGAGCACCTTCGACGGGTCGCCCGCGGAGATTCAGTTCGCGCTCACGGACTATCGCAGCCTGACGGGCCATTTCGACAGGATCGTCTCGGTCGGCATGTTCGAGCATGTCGGCTTGGCATCCTATCGAACCTTCTTCCGCAAATGCGCGGAACTGCTGGAGGATGACGGCGTCATGGTGCTTCACACCATCGGCTGTTCGGCAACACCCGGCTTCACCACGCCCTGGCTCGACAAATACATCTTCCCCGGCGGGTATATTCCCGCACTTTCGGAGATCGTACCGGAAATCGAGGCGGCGGGATTGTCGATCACCGATGTCGAGGTGCTGCGCCTGCACTATGCCTGGACGCTCGCCAGCTGGCGCGAGCGCTTCATGGCGCGCTGGGCGGAGGTGGCGGAACTCTATGACGAGCGTTTCTGCCGCATGTGGGAATATTATCTTTCGACAGCGGAAGCTGCGTTCCGCTACGAAGACCTCGTCGTCTTCCAGATCCAGATGAGCAAGCGCAACGACGTCGTCCCGGTCACCCGCGACTACATCGCCCGTAACGAAGCGTCCCGAGCTTCAAAATCGGACATCGAACGTTCTGTTGAGCGTAAAGCCGATGATGTTCTGGTTGGGTGAGCCGATCTGTGAGGTGATGGGGCTGTCGGCGGCATCGCTCACCAGCCGGTTATATTTGTTATAGACCTGCACGCTCCAGGCGGGCGAGATCGTATATGTCGCGGCCACCGTGAAGCCGACGGATTTCAGGCCGCCGTTGGCGTCGAAGGCGTCGAGATGACCATTCTTCGCCGCCTCGCTCTCGGAGATTCCAAAATTGTTGCGCATGTAGGTGGAGTTTGCCAGCGACATGCGCGGCCCCGCGGACAAGAGCCACCTGTCTCCGACGGGCTGGAACCAGTCGAGTGACAGGTCGGCGAGGAGACCATCGCCACCCCACAGAGCCTGGCGCATCTCCGCCCGCAGCCGCAACTGATTTTCCATCGGCCAATATTGCGCGAACGCGCCCGCGTCGAAATTCCAATGAACCCTGTGCAGGCCGTTCAGATCGGAATCGTCAAATGCCGAGCGCCCGCCCCTCAGGCCGACGACCGGACCGGCTTCGATGCCGCCAACGTCGAACAGACTGTAGTCGATATTGTCGTCCGGGGCACTGTATTCCGGAGTTTCGCCAAGGCGATGGAAGTCGAAAGATGGCATGCCGCTAAAGGAGAGATGTTTCGAGCCTTCGTAGGACGGCCCGTATTCCACGGTGCCGCCAAGCGTCACGACCCAGGTGTTTGAAGCAGATTTCGCCGCTTCCTGCGCCAAGGCCGAAAACGCCGTGATCATGGATGCTGCAGGCAGGACCATTGCCGCAAGCGCCAAGAACCTGGCGAAGAAAGATGTTTTGACGCTGAACACTCTGCCAACACCCATCCCTGATAGCCGAAACCGATTTACAGACAGCTCGCCCCCGGCCGCATTACTAGCACGGCCTGCGGCTCCAAAAACAGAAAAAACTTGGGAGGCGATAGCTGTGCTCGGCTGGCGTTTCGCCGGAGATACGTTGCAGTACCCTTGAAGCTTCATTGAACGATCCTCGGAAAGATGACCTTTACCCGCAAGCCAGGCCGGGAGTTCTCCACCAGGATTCTGGCGCCATGGAGATCGGCGATGGCCTTTACCAGGCTGAGACCGAGGCCGCTGCCTGGGGACGTACGGCTTTTTTCCAGCCTGTAGAGGCGGCGGAAGATATTGCCGTGTTCCTGCTCCGGAATGCCGGGGCCGTTGTCTTCGACGCTCGTCGTGATCGTTTCGGTATCTGCTTCACTCCGGATCACGATGTCGGTTCCTTCAGGACAATGGCGAATGGCGTTCTCGATCAGATTGGCATACATCTGGGTTAGAAGCTCTCGATCGCCCAAAATGGTTTCGTTGGGCTGGTCAAGGCTGGTTTTAAGCCGTTGGCCGTTGTCCTCGGCGACACTGGAATAGATGTCGTCAAGCGATTGTAGCACATCGCCGAGGTCGACCTTGCCGAATCTGGATTTACGGGCTCCCGCTTCGATCTGCGCAATCCGCAGCAATGCTTCGAAAGTCTCGTTGATTCGGTCGGCCTCGGAACTTGCTGCCTCAAGTTCTTGAACGACTGACAGGCCGGTTTCCTGTTTCGCGAGCGCCTCGTCGACGGTCATCTTGAGGCGGTTGAGTGGGGATTTCAGGTCATGGGCTATATCGGTGCTGACTTGCCGCATTCCTTCGACGGTCGCCGCGAGGCGGGCAAGGGCGTCGTTGATGTCATGGGACAATAAATCGACGTCATCGCCGCGCCCAACGATGGGGACGCGCGCCTCCAGGTTTCCACGTGCCACATGTTCCATCGTATTCCGAACGGCGCCAAAACGCCGTTGTACGCGTAGCGCAATCAATCCGCCGCCGAAAATTGCGAGCAGCAGGACAATGATGGAGGCCCAGCCGAAGCTTTGCAGCATGATCGCTTCAATGTTTTCGGTTTCCCTCTGGCTGAGGCCGACGGTCAGGCGATTTCCGTCGACCGTACCGGAGAAAATCCGATATTGCTGGTCGCCGGGCAATTGCATCTCGTCACCGTCGGCATCGCTCCAGCCGTCCGGAAATCTGAGAGCGGGGATGTTGCCGGCGAGAACCTTTCCCGAGGGATCGACCAGCGAAAATACGCGCTGACGGTCGCCGGTTGCCCTGGTGTAGGTCTGGACCGTATCGAGCAGATCCTTGATGTCCTGATCGCCATAGGCCGCGGCAATCACGGCAAAGGTCTCCTGGATCGTCTGGTCCTGACGCTGCTGAAACTCCCATTTGACAAGCTGATAGACGATCAAGCCGGTCAGTATGAAGGCGCTGATGAACATCAGCGAAAAGATCAGCGCCAGTCGAAACGATGTGCTGCGCAGAATGCTATCGCGGCGCATGCAACGAATAACCGGTGTTTCTGATCGTATGCAGGAGCGGCACGTCGAAGGGCTTGTCGATCTTGCCGCGCAGCCTGCTGATATGCGTTTCGACCACGCTGGTCTTCGGATCGAAATGGAAATCCCATACGCGCTCGAGAAGCATCGTCCGGGTGAGAACCCTGCCTTCGTTGCGGGCAAGTACCTCCAGAAGCGTGAATTCCCGCGGCTGCAGTTCGATCTCGACCCCGGCCCTGGTGACGCGGCGTTTCATCACGTCCATCGTCAAGTCGGCGACCTGCAACAATGTTTTCTCGGAAATGGCGGGCGGACGCCGGGCGAGCGCGTTGACCCGCGCCAGAAGTTCGGAGAACGCGAACGGTTTGACGAGATAGTCGTCGGCGCCCGCCTCGAGACCTTCAACCCGGTCGTCGATGCCTGCGATCGCGCTTAGAAAAAGCGCAGGCGTCTTGACGCCGGCCGCGCGCATCGAGCGTACGATCGACAGGCCGTCGAGACCGGGCAACATCCGGTCGATGACATAGACGTCATAGGTCTCGCGGATGGCATGGAAAAGTCCGTCCTGCCCATCCGACAGCATGTCGCAGACATGGCCTGCTTCCCGCAGGCCGCGCGAGACGAATTCTCCAATTTTGGTGTCGTCTTCTATGAGCAGTATGCGCATGAAACGATCCATTCCCCATGTCGGCAGTTCAATGATGCCGCTTCGAAGTGAGTCCATCCGTCTTGCATCGATGTCTCATCGCTAGCGGGCGACCGCGAAAATATCGAATACTGCAAAGTCATTTCACCAACCTGAAGCGTGGCAGGTCATATCTCCCGGGAACCCTCGAGTTCCGCCTCCATAGGTTCTTGAGCCATAGGTTTGTGAACGATGGTCATATAGATGACCAAGCAAACGATCACGGCGAGGAAGAGCAGGCTGGTGACGATCGTGCCGAAACCCAGGCCGCCATATTCCTGCGGCTGCGACAGCAGATCGCCGAAAGAGGCGCCGAGCGGCCGCGTCAGGATATAGGCGAGCCAGAAGGCCAGGATTGCGTTCAATTTGAAGACATAATAGGCGACCGCAATCACGGCGATGATGCCTCCGAAGAGAACGCCGGTGGTGAGATAGCCGAGGGCGAAGACTTCCGCCACCAAGTCGCCCACGGCCGTTCCGAGAGCGAAGGTGAACAGGATGGCCAACCAATAGAAGGCTTCCCGGCGCGTCGTGAAGATGGAATGGATCGATAGTGTCCTCTCGACCGCGTACCAGACCGCAAAGGTCACGGCGAGCGCGATCGTGAAACCGATAGCGGTGGTCTGGAGTGTTACCCCCAAGTTATCGACGAGATTGTCGGAAACCAGCGTGCCGACGATGCTGATCAGAACGACGGCCGCCCAGTAGAACGGCGGAACATAGCGCTTCTGCGCGAACTGGAGCACCAGGGCGACAATCAGCACTGCAGTCATCAGCAGGGAGGTGACGGTCAGGCCGAGACCGAGATTAACAGCAAGATAGTCGGCAGCCGTCTCACCCATGGTCACGGCCATCAGCTTGATCAGCCAGAAATCGATAGTGACCTCGGGAACCCGGTTCTGTCGAACCGGGGCCGTATGAATATGTGTCATAGGATTTCTCCAGTTCGCCGGGGTTTATTTGCCCATGATTGTCATGGCGTCGGCCAGAAACTTGTCCGAGCGGATGTCGTCGTCGGCATTGCAGCGTTCGATGGCCTTGGCTTCGAGGTCGTTGACCTTTTTCATGTCGGCATCGCTGAGCTTGGCCGTTGCCTTGGCAGCGCGCATATCCTTCAACATTTCTTCGCAGGGTGCGGCCGCGCGGGCTTGGGATGCGACGAACCCGAGGCTCGCGACGGCGGTGAGAATGGTGACGGCGATAATCTTTTTCATGGAAGATTCCTTGTGTTCTGACAGGCTGGCAGGCCAATTGATCGACCGGCGAAACTCTCTCTTGCCGGTGAACAAGCGATCTAGCGCTGCGCCTCTACAGTGGCCTTGCCGCAAGGATACGGTTTCGTAAGGTTGGTCGGTCGCCGGTCCATTGGATGTTGCTGAACGGCCTCCGCCCGGCGAGGTTACGTATCCGTATAGTCCAGGCAATCTCGCTGCAAAATTGCCTGTTTACCTTGGATCTGTCGCCTCCAACGCTGCGAATGCCTACTGAGGTTAAACGCGAATGGGGCGTCGGCTTTGCCGTTCTGGCACCGGTGAGGTCCTCGGTGAAACAGTCAACTCGAACAGGATCAAGAAGATGAAAAGATCAGTCATCATCGCAGCGGCAATATTTGCGGTCGCTTCGTCGACGGGAGCATTGGCAAAGGGAATTACCGATACGATCAAGAGCGTCGACAAAAAGGGCGATTCGATTACGCTGATGAACGGAAGGGTTTTCAAACTGCCGGAAAAGATTGAAGTGGGACGCTTCAAGGCCGGTGAGAAGGTCAGGGTCAACTACTCAACGACGAAAGCCGGCAGAACGACGGTATCAAGTATCCGTCCGGTTATGTAGGCATAGGCGATCTCAGCACTGGACTTCCAGCCTCGTTGCCACGAGCTGCGAATAATTCGTTCCCATCGGGTCGTTGAAGAACATGCTGGTGAGTGTTGCCTGATTTTGCGCGAGGATCTCGTCGGGATTGGGCCTCACCACCTTGCGCTTGCAGCGGCCAAATGCCTCGCCGGAGGTGGCCATGTCACTGTCGGCGGCGAAATCGACCGCCGTATAAAGCGTCGTGTCGTAAATCCCGAAAATCGTGGTTCCCTTGAGGAATGTCTTTTGCTGCGGCTTCAGCGAGAAAGTCAGTATCAGGGCGTTGTCTTTATAGTCCGCCTGTATCGCTTCCGGCTTCGCCATCGCAACCGCTTTGCCGTTGCTGGTGACATTCGTATAGTAATTGTACTGTGCGAGGGAGTTTCTGACCGTTTTACCCACCGCTTTGAGCTCGCTCGCGTCGAGTGTCAGATTTCCGCTCTTGTCGAAATCCAACAGCACCGACGAGGAGAAGACCTCATCGAAGCGCCAGACGTTGCGAAGCTCGCTGATGGAGCCATCCGGTGCCGCAACTACCTCGAACTTCGCGTCGATGAATATATGCGGGTGGGCGAAGGCGGGGGCAGGCAGGAGCGACAGTATCGCGATCGGCAAAATCGTTTGTCGTTTCATTCAGCCTCTATACGTGATTCGTCTGCGGCTCCGATACCAAGGCCTGAGCTTCAATTGAGACTGATTTGAGACCCTGGAGGTTCGGATCACGGTGGCTGCAGTCCGAACTTTCACAGCATTTGGCCCAACCGGCTCGAACTTCCCGGAGAGGGCATTCGCGCCGCGATCATGGTCGTCGAACGCAGCTCCTGGCGAAAATCGGGGATATGCAAGCCGCCACCATCCTTCGGGATCGGATGGTTTTTGCTAGCTAATATTCTTGAGAAAATTGGAGCGGGCGAAGGGATTCGAACCCTCGACCCCAACCTTGGCAAGGTTGTGCTCTACCCCTGAGCTACACCCGCTCATATCCGCAGCCGTCCGGGGTAGTGTGTTGGACCGCTGGGCGTCGTCTTGCGGCGACGGGCGCTATATGGCCTAACCATTTTTCAAATGCAACAGGGAAATGACGAGGTCGGGAAGAAAAATCTGCATTTTTTGTACTGTCCGCTGGAAAGCCCGAGGGCGCCTGGCTTTGTCGTCTGGAAGATTGCAAAGGATTTGTGGGCGACGTATCAGGGGCGGGTCATTTTCTATTGCGAGACGCCATGACCGAGAACAGCCCGAAAACCCGCGACGATCTTTTCCGATTCCTGGACGGGCTCGGCATTCCCCACAGCACCAAGGATCATGCGCCGGTGTTCACTGTCGCCGAATCGGTGTCGCTGCGCGATGAGATCCCCGGCGGGCATACGAAGAACCTGTTCGTGAAGGACAAGAAGGATAATTTCTTCCTTCTGACGGTGGAAGAGAATGCGACCGTCGATTTGAAGACGGTGCACACACTGATCGGCGCGGCCAGCAAAGTCTCCTTTGGCAAACCTGAAAAGCTGCTAGAATACCTGGGTGTCATTCCGGGCTCGGTGACGGCGTTCGGCGCGATCAACGATACCGGCAAGAACGTTACGTTCATCCTCGATGCCGAATTGATGGAACACGACATCGTCAATTGCCATCCGTTGTCGAATGATGCGACGACCTCGATTGCCAGCGGCGATCTCCTGCGCTTCATGGAAGCGACAGGTCATGCGCCGTTAGTCTTGAAAGTGACGGGCTGACATACGATTTTAGCGCTACGATTAGAGCGAGATGACTTGTCTTCGAATTGTCCTGTCGCTCAACCTATTTCATTGAGCGTGATTTTATCCAAAATTCGCTTCGTTCTTTTTGGAATCATGCTTTAAAGGTCCAGAATGCCGGTAAGCGGGAGATACTCATGAGCGGTTCAAACAATCCCTATAACGCTTCTTTCGGCGGCCAGATGTCGGCCTCGGCATCATACGGTGCTGCACCTGCGTCATCCGGCGGCGCCTCGCCCATCAAGGACACCACGACGGCGAATTTCACCCGGGACGTTATCGAGGAATCACGTAACCAGCCGGTGCTGGTGGATTTCTGGGCGCCTTGGTGCGGTCCGTGCAAGCAACTGACGCCGGTTCTGGAAAAGGTCGTCAACGAGGGCAAGGGCCGCGTCAAGCTGGTCAAGATGAATATTGACGATCATCCAGCCATTCCCGGTCAACTCGGCATCCAGTCGATTCCGGCTGTTATCGCCTTCGTCAACGGCCGTCCAGCCGATGGTTTCATGGGCGCTATCCCTGAAAGCCAGGTTCGTCAGTTCATCGATCGCCTCGGTGGCCCGACTGACGGTGCGGGCGATCAGGCGGCGGAGATCGAAGCGATTCTGGAAGAGGCAACCGGTCTTCTTGCAGGGGGCGATATCAATGGCGCGGCCGAGCTGTTCGGTGCGGTGCTGCAGGCCGATCCGGAAAACGCCAAGGCGCTTGCCGGCATGGCCGAATGCATGATCGCTGCTGGCCAGAGCCAGCGCGCGCGCGAGGCGCTGACGGATCTTCCGGAAACGCTTGCCAACGATGCCGGCATTCAGGCCGTGGTGAAGAAGCTCGATCAGATAGAAGAAGCCCGCAAACTCGGCGATCCCATCGCCATCGAGAAGGAGCTGGCGCTCGATCCCGACAATCACGAGGAGCGCGTCAAACTCGCCAAGATCCTCAATGTCGAGGGCAAGCGCGACGAGGCGGCCGAGCATCTGCTGACGATTATGCGCCGCGACCGCGCCTTCGACGACGACGGTGCGCGCCGCCAATTGCTGCAATTCTTCGAGGTTTGGGGTCCGAAGGACCCGGCGACGATCTCGGCACGCCGGAAGCTTTCCTCGATCCTGTTCTCGTAAGGTCCAAGGGATGGGACGGTCGGCTGGACAATGATCCAGCCACTCGATCCGGAGCCTGGTGCTGGGTCAATTCCGTAGGAAAGCGGAATGCTTCCGCGTTTCGCCGGGAAATTCTCTTGTGTTTTCGGGCGAGGGGGCCACATTGTTCTGTGACGCTGGCGTGACGGAACAATCGCCGCGGGAATATCGTTCTGGCGTGTCGTCATGAGATGTGCAGCGCAGTGATGTAGCGGGACGGAAATCATGCAAGTTGGCAATGCAAGGTATCTAAAGCCGGGCGACCTGCCGGATTCGGTAGTCATTTTTCCTCTGTCTGGAGCTCTGCTGTTGCCCACCGGGCAGTTGCCGCTCAACATTTTCGAGCCCCGATACCTTGCCATGTTTGACGCTGCCATTGCTGGCAACCGGCTGGTCGGCGTCGTGCAGCCGGCGCTTGGCGAGTCGCCGGAGACGCCGCATCTTTCGCATGTCGGCTGCCTCGGGCGTATCACGTCCTTCGCCGAGACGGGCGATGGCCGTTACATCACCTCGCTGACCGGCATCTGCCGCTTCCGGCTGATGGATGAGGTTACCGGGCACCAGCCCTATCGCAGCTTCCGTATTGCGCCGTTCATCGCCGACCTCAAGTCGCGCGACGAGGAGGAGGGCGTCAATCGCTCAGCACTCCTGTCGGCTTTCCGGGCTTATCTCGATGCCAACAAGCTGGAGGCGGATTGGGAGAGCGTGGAACGGGCCAGCAACATGACACTGGTCAATTCGCTGGCAATGATGGCGCCCTTCGACCCGGCCGAAAAGCAGGCGCTCCTTGAAGCGCCCGACCTGAAGACCCGGGCGGAAACCTTCATCGCCATCATCGAAATCGTGCTTGCGCGCTTCGGCGACACCGATTCCGTACTGCAATAGGGGTTCGCGATGGACATTACCGTGAGCAAAGTGGACCCGAAACTGCTCGATCTGCTCGTCTGCCCCCTCACTAAGGGGCGTCTGAGTTACGATCGCGAGAAGAATGAGCTGGTGTCGGAAAAGGCGCGACTTGCTTATCCCATCCGCGACGGCATTCCGATCATGCTGATCTCGGAGGCGCGGCGCATCGAAGAATGAGGCCGGCCTTCCCGATACCGCTAATTCAGATCGCTTCGCCGGCAAGAAGCCGTGGATTATCCCTGGCAGCCGTGCCTGCAGCCTGGCCGATGAAGAAGGATTTGAGTTTCGGCAGCCGGTCGACGAGACCGAGACCGAAATCGCGGGCGACGCGCACGGGCGTGATGTCATTGGAAAACAGCCGGTTCAGCACGTCAGTGGTCACCCCCATACGGAAGGTGTCGAAACGCCGCCAGGTTTGATAGCGTTCGAGAATGTTGATCGAGCCGATATCGAGCCCAAGGCGGTCGGCTTCGACAACGGTTTCGGCGAGTGCCGCAACATCCTTGAAACCGAGATTGAGGCCCTGGCCGGAGATCGGATGGATGCCGTGGGCCGCGTCGCCGGCCAGGGCAAAGCGCGGTGCGACAAAGGCGCGGGCAAGCGTCAGGCCGAGCGGGAAGGCGCGGCGGTCCCCGACCGTGTGAAGTGCGCCGAGCTTATGGCCAAAACGGCGCTCCAATTCCTCTTCGAACACCAGATCGTCGGAGGCGACGAGCCGGTCGGCATCGGACTTGCGCTCGGTCCAGACGAGCGAGGAGCGATTGTTCTTCAGTGGCAGGATGGCGAAGGGGCCGGAGGGCAGGAAATGTTCCTCGGCGCAGCCATTGTGCGGCCGCTCGTGCTCGACGGTCACGACGATACCGGACTGGCCATAGTCCCAGCTCACAGTCTTGATGCCCGCCATGTCGCGGAGCTTGGAGCGCACGCCGTCGCAGGCGACCAGCAGCCGCGCTTCCAGCATGCTGCCGTCCGAGAGAGTCAGCGTGACGTTGGCGTCCTCCGTCTTGAAGTCCGTCGCGCTGACACCATGGCGAATTGTGATGCCGAGGCGTTCGCAAGCGCCGCGCAATGCGCCGACCATGGTAAGGTTCGGGACCATATGAGCGAAGGGCTGACCATCAGCCACTTCGCCGTCGAAGGTGAGGAAGACGGGGCGCACAGGATCGCCGGTGCGCGAATCGGTGACGATCATGCGGGTGATCGGCTCCGCCTCCGGCTTGATCTCGTCCCAGACGCCGAAGACCTCCAGCATCTTCGAGGCGGCGGCGATGATCGCGGAAGCGCGCGTGTCTTTTTTCCAGGCGGTTTCCGGAGCGGCCTCTATGACCATGACGTCAAGATGGGGGGCGGCCTGCTTGACGGCGACCGCGGCGGCAAGACCCACATAACCGCCACCCACTACCAGCATGTCCAACATCGCGCTTCCCCGTGTCCTACTGTCATTTCCTGTTCTATATAGAGCATCCCATTCGTGGTTCCTACCGTCGGAGTCCATTCAAAATGTCGCGCGAGAACGAGAAACTGACCGCCATGCAAGTCATGCTCGCCACGCTGGATCTGGAAACGATCGAGACGAACTTGTTTCGCGGCAACAGCCCGCAGGTCGGCTGGCAGCGCGTCTTCGGCGGACAGGTGATCGGCCAGGCGCTGATGGCGGCGCAGCGCACGGTGGAACGCGAGCGGCATGTGCATTCGTTGCACGCTTATTTCATGTTGCCAGGCGATCCGTCGGTGCCGATCCTCTATCAGGTCGACCGTCTGCGCGACGGCTCGAGTTTCAATACGCGCCGCGTGCTGGCGATCCAGCACGGTAAGGCGATCTTCGCCCTGACGGCTTCCTTCCAGATCGATGAGCCCGGCTTCGAGCACCAGGGCGAGATGCCGAAGGTGCCGGCTCCGGAAGAGCTGATGGACGAGCAGCAGATCAAGGAACGCTATATCGCCAACGCGCCGGAGAATGTGCGCCGCTATTGGGAACGGAAGCGGGCCATCGAAATCCGGCCGGTGTCGCTCGATCATTATTTCTCCCGTTCGCGGCCCAGCCAGCGGCAAGACATTTGGGTCCGCCTGACCGGCCCCGTTCCGGACGACCGGGTCTATCAGAATGCCGTGCTTGCCTATCTCTCGGACATGACCTTGCTCGATGCGGCGTTGCATGCGCATGGCACGTCGATCTTCGACCAGGGTCTGCAGGTCGCGAGCCTCGACCATGCCATGTGGTTCCATCGGCCTTTCAAGCTCGACGACTGGCTGCTTTATACTCAGGACAGTCCGAGCGCTTCAGGCGCGCGAGGCCTGGCTCGCGGTAGTCTTTTTACGAGATCCGGTGTCCTGATTGCGTCGGTTGCGCAGGAGGGGTTGATTCGTAAAAAGGCAAATGATTAAATAATATGCAAATTTATAAAATTGCTATTAATTTGGGCGTGTGACGCGCCAAGAAGTGCCGCTTTATTAGCTGCCTCAAGTAAATCCATTAAAATTCAATTAGTTATAAGTGTGTCATGAATCTGGCACGGCCCTTGAATGTGTATGGCTGGTCGCTGCTGAAACACTCGTCAGCGGCAAGGAGAGTCGGCTCCGCGCCGAGGGTAAACAAAGGATGGGAAACCAGATGAAAATTGTGATGGCCATTATCAAGCCGTTCAAGCTCGATGAGGTCCGTGAGGCCCTCACGGCTGTCGGCATCCAGGGCCTGACTGTGACCGAAGTGAAGGGCTACGGGCGCCAGAAGGGGCATACCGAAATCTATCGCGGCACCGAATATGCCGTCAGCTTCCTGCCAAAGCTGAAAATCGAAGTCGCGGTCGCATCCGAAATCGTCGACAAGGCAGTCGAAGCCATCGCAGCGTCCGCCAAGACCGGTCAGATCGGCGACGGCAAAATTTTCGTCTATTCGATTGACCATGCCGTGCGCATCCGTACGGGCGAAACCGATTCAGAAGCGCTGTAAGACACGGCCGATCAGGGAGTTATTTGCAATGACATCTACTAAGCTTTCCTTCACTCTTGCACGGGTGGGCACGCTGTCTGCGGCCTTGCTCGCGCCGGCGATTGCCTTTGCGCAGCAAGCCGCGCCGGCCGCGGCCCCGGCAGCCGCTGCCGCAGCACCGGCGATCACGATGGACAAGGGTGACAACACCTGGATGATGGTTTCCACGGTTCTCGTTCTCCTGATGACCATTCCAGGCCTGGCGCTGTTCTATGGTGGTCTCGTCCGCGCCAAGAACATGCTGTCCGTTCTCATGCAGGTCTTCATGATCACCGCGATGGTCATGATCATCTGGTGCGTCTACGGCTACTCGCTTGCCTTCACTGACGGCGGCTCGCTGAATAGCTTCGTCGGCGGCTTCTCCAAGGCGTTCCTTGCTGGCGTCAGCACCGATCCGAAGGATCTCGTCGAAACCTTTACCAAAGGTGTCGGCATTCCTGAGCTCACCTATGTCTGCTTCCAGATGACCTTTGCCTGCATCACGCCGGGCCTGATCGTCGGTGCCTTCGCCGAGCGTATCAAGTTCTCGGCCGTCATGCTCTTCGTCTTCCTGTGGGTCACGTTCATCTACTTCCCGATCGCTCATATGGTCTGGTTCTGGGGTGGTCCGAGCGCTTACACGGCTGCGTCGGGCATGGTCTTCGGCTTTGGCGCGATCGATTTCGCGGGCGGCACGGTCGTTCACATCAATGCCGGTATCGCCGGTCTGGTCGGCGCGATCATGCTTGGCAAGCGCACTGGCTACAAGAAGGAGATCATGGCACCGCATTCGATGACGCTAACCATGGTCGGCGCTTCGCTGCTGTGGGTCGGCTGGTTCGGTTTCAATGCCGGGTCTAACCTCGAAGCCAACAGCTACGCTTCGCTCGCCATGATCAACACCTTTGTCGCCACCGCTGCCGCCGCTCTTTCGTGGTGCGTCGTTGAAACCTTCACTCGCGGCAAGGCTTCGATGCTCGGTGCAGCTTCGGGCGCCGTCGCCGGTCTCGTCGCCGTCACGCCGGCTGCCGGCTTTGCCGGTCCGATGGGCTCCATCGTCCTCGGCTTGCTGGTTTCGCCGATCTGCTACTTCTTCGTCGACGTCGTGAAGAACAAGTTCAACTACGACGACAGCCTCGACGTCTTCGGCGTTCACTGCGTCGGTGGTATTTTCGGCGCTTTGGCAACCGGCATCCTGGTCAACCCGGCCCTTGGCGGCGCAGGCATTGTCGACTATTCGACGGCAGATTTCGCAGCCACCTACCCTGGCACTGCAACGCAGTTGCTCGCCCAGTTCAAGGGCGTGCTGACGACGCTGCTGTGGTCCGGCATCGGTTCGGCGATCCTCTACAAGATCGTCGACATCATCGTCGGCCTGCGTGTTCCCGTCGAAGCCGAGCGCGAAGGTCTCGACCTCGCCTCCCACGGCGAAGCCGCTTACCACGCTTCTTAAATCTGGAGCTTGCGGCGCCGGGACAAAATCCCCGGCGCTGCTGAACATCCCGTCGCGGCCTATTTTATTGAAAATAAGCCGCTCTTGGCCCGGACCTCGGTTCGGGCCTTTTTTGCGCGCCACCGCCTGCGCAACGCCCATAAATTCGCTGATTCGCTCCGCGCTGCTCGCATGGTTAACATGCCATTAACCCTCCTCTGATTAGGTAGAGCTGACGTATTGGGTGAGTGGGTATGACGCCGATTCGCTTGTGCTTTCGATAACGAACGGGCTGGATACTATGGGCAGAAGCAATTCGGCAGCGTTGGGCGGTCGTCCCGACCGCTTCTCGCTTTCGGGAGTCGTTTGGCGGCAGCTGAGGGGCCTCAGCGGCTTCGCGTTGCTGTTCCTGCTGGCACTCGCGGTTGCAGCGCTGGCGACATGGAACGTCATGGACCCCAGCTATTCCTACGCCACCAGCAACACGCCGACGAACATACTGGGCTTTCCGGGGGCTGCCTTTGCAGACATCATGATGCAGGCGCTTGGTCTCGCCTCCGTCGTCGCGCTGCTGCCGATTGTCGCCTGGGCTTTCGCGTTGATTTCCAACCGCAGGGTCCATCGCGTGCCAGCCCGTCTCGGCGCCTGGGTCGGCGGCTCCATCGTCGCTGCCGGTTCCATCGCGTGTTTCCCCGCCCCTCCGACCTGGCCGATCCCGAACGGTATCGGCGGTGTCATCGGCGACATCGTTCTGCGCTTTCCCGCTCTTTTCATCGGCACCTATCCGAGCGGCGTCTTTGCGACCGTGTTCGGCTCTGTTCTCGCGATCCCCGCGGCCTGGCTCATGCTGTTTGCCGCCGGCATTATCGGCCGCAGCCTGCCGGAAGACGAGGATGAGGAAGAGGAATACGAAAACACGCAGAGCCGTGCCCGCAACGTCGGAGATGACGACGAGGATGACGACCGCAGCGGCTTCCTGGCCTTCGGTGCCCTCATGCATGCCTGGTACAATACGCACGCGCGGCTTCGCCGCCTGTTCGGCATGGGTCCGCGTAAGCGCCGCGATCATGCCTTCGATGCGCCCTACGATTTCAACGACGACGAGTTTGGTACGCTGAACGAGCCGGTGCGCGCGAAGGCGCCTGTTGTCCGCGGCGAGCGTGTCGAGCCTTCGCTGGACGGCCCGGCGCCACGCCGCGTGGTTTCCCCGCCGTCCATGAATATCGGCGACGATGACGAGGACGAGGAAGACGATCCGACCTATGAACGCGAGCTGCCCCGTCCGGCCGGCATCCTGCCAGACGACGAAGAGGACGAATGGGCGCTACGCGCCGCTTCGCCGAAGGTTCCGGGCGGTCATGCCGGTCACCGGGTCGTTCCCCCCGCTCAGCGGCCGAAGCCCGGCGTACGTGCCGAGCGTGAGGCGCAGACCTCCTTCATTCGCCCCTATGGCTTCCAGCTTCCGGCCGTGCATTTGCTCGCCGAGCCGAAGACGATCGTGCGGGACGCAACGCTGTCTTCCGATGCGTTGGAGCAGAATGCCCGTATGCTCGAGGGCGTACTCGAGGATTTCGGAGTCAAGGGCGAGATCATTCATGTCCGTCCCGGCCCGGTCGTGACGCTGTACGAGCTGGAGCCCGCGCCGGGCATCAAGTCCTCACGCGTGATCGGCCTTGCCGACGATATCGCACGCTCGATGAGCGCGATCGCTGCCCGCGTTGCCGTCGTTCCCGGCCGTAATGCCATCGGCATCGAACTGCCGAATTCAACGCGTGAAACCGTCTATCTGCGCGAGCTCATTGCCAGCCGCGATTTCGAAAGCTCCAAGGCCAAGCTCGCCATGGCGCTTGGCAAGACGATCGGCGGCGAGCCAGTCATCGCCGATCTCGCCAAGATGCCACATCTGCTCGTTGCCGGCACCACGGGCTCGGGCAAATCGGTCGCCATCAACACCATGATCCTGTCACTGCTCTACCGGATGACGCCGGAACAGTGCCGCCTGATCATGATCGATCCGAAGATGCTCGAACTCTCCGTCTATGATGGCATTCCGCACCTCCTCTCGCCCGTGGTCACCGATCCGAAGAAGGCTGTGGTCGCTCTCAAATGGACCGTCCGCGAGATGGAAGAGCGCTACAAGAAGATGTCGAAGATCGGCGTGCGCAACATCGACGGCTTCAATACCCGCGTCGAGCAGGCCGTCGCCAAGGGCGAGGCGATCAGCCGTACAGTTCAGACCGGCTTCGACCGCCAGACCGGCGAGGCGATCTACGAGACCGAGGAATTCGATCTGAAGCCCATGCCCTACATCGTCGTCATCATCGACGAAATGGCCGACCTGATGATGGTCGCCGGCAAGGATATCGAAGGCGCCGTGCAGCGTCTGGCGCAGATGGCACGTGCGGCCGGCATCCATGTCATCATGGCGACGCAGCGCCCCTCGGTCGACGTCATCACCGGCACGATCAAGGCAAACTTCCCGACGCGCATTTCCTTCCAGGTGACCTCGAAGATCGACAGCCGCACAATCCTCGGCGAGCAGGGTGCCGAACAGCTCCTCGGCATGGGCGATATGCTCTATATGGCCGGTGGTGGACGCATCCAGCGCGTCCACGGTCCGTTCGTCGCCGATGGCGAAGTGGAAGACATCGTCTCCTACTTGAAAACGCAGGGCTCGCCCCAATATCTCGATGCAATCACCGCCGACGAGGATGACGACGACGATGGTCACGGTCCGGCGGGTACGGCCAACCTCTCCGACTCTGAGGATCCGTATGACCAAGCGGTGGCGATCGTGCTGCGCGATGGCAAGGCATCGACCTCCTACATCCAGCGCCGGCTCGGCATCGGCTATAACCGCGCCGCGTCGCTGATCGAGCGTATGGAACAGGAAGGTCTGATCGGCCCGGCCAACCATGCCGGCAAGCGCGAGATTCTCGTGCCGACAGAAGCGGATGTTCTCGATCGCTAACGGGTTGTGAGCCCGTGTCACATGTCCCGAATATGCTTTCGGAGATTTGATCGCGGCTCGTGACCGAGCATGGGCCGCCGCGCCATGAAGACGCCGATTTTGCGCGCCATGGACAAAGCATGAAGGAGAATTCGATGAAAAAGACCGATGCGCAGCCCTTGATCCACTTGAACCTCACTCGCCGTCATTTCCTCGGCGCTGTGGTGGCGGCGGGCGCGGCAAGCGTGGTACCCGTCGCGGCCTTCGCGCAGGCTGCGGCTCTCAATCCCGACATTGCACAGGCAATTGCTGATCATTTCTCGTCCATCAAGACCATGAAGGGCGGCTTCCTGCAGATCGGGCCGCGCGGCGACCAGTTGAGCGGTAGCTTTTACATTCAGCGTCCCGGCAAGCTGCGCTTCAACTATGATCCGCCGTCACGCATGCGTGTCATCTGCGACGGTAACAACGTCCAGGTCATCAACGACCAGACGCGCACTAACAATATGTATCAGCTCTCGAAGACGCCGCTCAGCCTGCTGCTTGCCAACAGGATCGACCTTTCCGCCGACATGGTGCGCAATGTCCAAACGCAGTCGGATCTGACCAAGATTACCCTCGGCAACCGCACGGTCTTTGGCGATTCGACGATCGCCATGATCTTCGATTCCAAGACTTACGATCTGCGCCAATGGACCGTCATCGACCCTCAGGGCAAGACCACCGATGTCATCGTCAATAATGTGAAGACCAATCTTTCCTTCGACGACAGCGTCTTCCGGATCGATTATTCGGGCACGCAGAACCGGTAGTTCTCATCCGTGCTTCGACATCGTGCGAAGATGTTGAATGATCTTCCTTTTCTCTTCTTGCCGGGCTAAACCCCTAGAGCGTCGTGCGTTCATTTGAACGCACAAAGGTCGCTCTAATCTTTTGAATCTAGAGCATCTTATCCGCTTGCAGGTGATGCCACCCGAAAGCGGGATGCTCTAGCGGGATTGAGATAAGGGTTTGGGCATGGGATTTTCGATTGCGACTTGGAATATCAACTCGGTGCGGCTGCGTATGCCGATCGTCGAGCAATTCGTGATGCAGCACCGGCCCGATATTCTTTGCCTGCAGGAGACCAAGGTCCCGAACGAGCTCTTCCCGCTGTCGCCGCTGAGGGCACTCGGCTATGAGCACATCATCGTCCATGGCCAGAAGGGCTATCATGGCGTCGCCATCGCTTCGCGTATTCCGTTGGCCGAGGATCATCGGCAGGATTATTGCAACGTCGGCGATGCCCGCCATATCTCGGCGATCTTCCAGCGCGGCGGTCGGCGCATCCGGCTGCATAATTTCTACGTTCCGGCCGGCGGCGACGAGCCGGATCGGACGATCAATCCCAAGTTCGGCCATAAGCTCGATTTCATCGAGGAGATGAAGCGGCTGCATGCGAATGCCGAGCCGAGTACCTCCGCAATCCTCGTCGGCGATCTGAACATTGCGCCGCTTGAGCATGACGTCTGGTCGCACAAGCAGTTGCTCAAGATCGTCAGCCACACGCCGGTCGAGACCGACGGGTTGATCGAGGTGATGAAACGCGGCGCCTGGCTCGATCTGATGCGCCAGAAGGTGCCAGAAAGCGAGAAGCTCTATACGTGGTGGAGCTATCGCGCGAAGGATTGGGAAGCCGCCGATCGCGGCCGTCGTCTCGACCATATCTGGTCGTCGTCCGATCTCGGCCCGCTCTTGCAGCGTATCGACATCCTGAAGGCGGCGCGCGGTTGGGATCGCCCGTCCGACCATGTGCCGGTGACCGCGCATTTCAATCTCTAAGGCGATATCGCGTGAGGTTTTATTCCAGCGTCGCTCCAGGTTCCTGCGAGCGGTGCGTCACGAAAACCGGTGAAGCAATGCCGCGGCCTGCTTGGCCAGAACGGCGAAATTTTCGCGAACGCGGTTTTGAATAAGCAGACCGGCGTCGGGATATTCCTCGATCAGCCGGAGGAACAGTGCACGGGTGATGCGGATGACATCGGAGTCCTCCAGCGCCACCGCAGTATATTTGCGCTCCACCAGCGTCACCAGTGCCAACTCGGAGAGCATAGTGCCCGCTTGCACGGTGGCTTCGACATGAGGTTGTCCGGCAGCATCGACGGTGCTCAGCTCGAAACTACCGCGGGCGACGACATAGGCGCATTCGGCCGGCGATTTCTCCCGGAAGAGGGTCAGGCCGGCCGCGACATGACGACGATCGGCGCCAAAGGCGATCAGCCGCAACGGCTCGTCGCCCATGCCGTGGAACAGCGGCAGTTGCGACAGCAGGCGGATATCGTCATTGAGCGCCATCTTATCGCCTATGGAATGATCTTGTAGCCGCCGTTTTCCGTCACCAGGATTTCGGCGTTGGAGGGATCGCGCTCGATCTTCTGGCGCAGGCGATAGACATGGGTTTCCAGCGTGTGGGTGGTGACGCCGGAATTGTAACCCCAGACCTCTTCGAGAAGGATATCGCGGGTGACGACTTTCTGGTCGGCGCGATAGAGATAACGGATGATCGCCGCTTCCTTCTCCGTCAGGCGGATCTTCTGGCCGTCTTCCGTGGTCAGCAGCTTCTGGCTCGGCTTGAAGAGATACCGGCCGACGGTGAAGGTCGCGTCTTCGCTCTGCTCGTGCTGGCGCAACTGCGCGCGGATGCGGGCGAGCAGCACGGCAAAACGGAAGGGCTTGGTGACATAATCGTTGGCGCCGGCCTCGAGGCCAAGGATAGTGTCGGAATCGGTGTCATGGCCGGTCAGCATGATGATCGGCGCCTTGAAGCCGTTCTTTCGCAGCAGCTTCACAGCTTCGCGGCCGTCCATGTCGGGCAGGCCCACGTCCATGATCAGCAGATCGACGGGCGCGGCGCGGGCGGCCTGGACGCCCTTGCCGGCGGTCGCCTCCTGCAGAACCGTGAACTCTTCGTAGAGGGACAGTTGTTCGACCAGCATTTCACGCAGGTCGTTGTCATCATCCACCAGCAAAATGGTGCGTGCGGTCATGCCGTTGCGGTCCTCGTTCTATTGCCTCCTAAGTCCTACGCCAAATTGCATTTTTAGCAAGTCGTGAGGCGGCTCAGGCTTGGTCGTCCAATTGAAACTGCTATGATTTCAAAAGAAATCACACGCAAAGCAAAAACATGTGAGGAAAATGGAAAAAGCAAGGGCAGGCGGCAGGCGGTCCGTTTCTACAATCGTCGTCCGTCCGGCACCGGGCAAGCCGACGCGTGCTCTGGTGCAGGTAGGGCCGCTGACGATACCGGCGGCGATCGGCCGATCCGGGCGCAGCGTGCTGAAGCGCGAAGGGGACGGCGCGACGCCGATTGCGGTGATGAAGCTGCTTTACGGTTTCACGCGGGGCGATCATGTCCGCTTCCTGCGCACAGCTTTGCCGATGCGGCGCATTCGCGGGGACATGCTTTGGTGCGATCAGCCGGAAGATGCCAATTACAATCGCCTTGTCAAAGCGCCGTTCAAGCCAAGCCATGAGGAGATGCTGCGGCGTGACGGGCTCTATGACATCTGCCTGGTGCTCGACTGGAACATCCGCTCGCGCCGGCGCCATCGCGGCTCGGCGATCTTCTTTCATCTGATCAGGCCAGGCTACGAGCCGACCGCCGGCTGCGTCGCCGTCAGCCTCAAGGATATGCAGCGGCTCATCCGCTTTTTCCGCAGGGGAACAACAGTTCGCGTCATCTGATATGTGCTGTGGGGTGATAATCCTGTAATCCTATATTATATAGGTTTCCGACCGGCGCAGCGGCTGCGATGCGCGCAGGGAAATCCGGGGTTCCCGTCCGGGTTCAATTCACGCCTTCACTCCATCCACTCCCAAGTCTTTTGGAGACATATTGTGACCACTCAACCGACAATCACTTTCAACGACGGCAATTCCATTCCGCAGGTCGGCCTCGGTGTCTGGCAGACGCCGGAAAACGTCGCACCGTTGGCCGTCAGCACAGCTTTGAAGGCCGGCTATCGCCATGTCGACACGGCTGCCATCTATGCCAATGAAGACGGCGTGGGCGAAGGCATGCGCCAGTCCGGCGTCGCCCGCAAGGATATCTTCCTGACCACAAAGCTCTGGAACGAAGCCCAAGGTTTCGACTCGACCCTGAAGGCCTTCGATGAAAGCCTGAAGCGGCTTGGCACCGATTATGTCGACCTCTACCTCATCCATTGGCCGTCGCCGCATCGCGGCCGATATCTCGACACGTGGAAGGCTTTCCTGCGTATCAAGGAAGAGGGCCGCGCCCGCTCGATCGGCGTCTCCAACTTCGCCAAGGAACATCTGGATCACATCATCGGCGAAACCGGCGTCACTCCGGTGCTGAACCAGATCGAGCTGCATCCGACCTTCCAGCAGAAGGCCTTGCGCGAGGTCCACGACAAGCTCGGCATCAAGACGCAGTCCTGGAGCCCGCTCGGCCAAGGCAAGCTTCTCGGCAATGCCGTCATCGGCAAGGTTGCCGCCAAGCATGGCCGCACGCCGGCCCAGGTTGTCATTCGCTGGCACATGGACAACGGCCTGATCGTCATTCCGAAATCGGTGACGCCGAGCCGCATCGAAGAAAACTTCAACGTGTTCGACTTCAAGCTCGATGCGGATGATCTCGCCGAAATTGCCAAGCTCGATTCCACCAGCGGGCGTATCGGGCCGGACCCGGTGAAGGCGACCTTCTGACGGTTGGTGTTTGCGGAGAGTTGTTTCTCCGCCTGGCATTCTGAGGCTCGGAGCCGGTGCTCCGGGCCTTTCTAGCATTGACGAGCATGCCGCAGGCCGGGCAGATGCATCGGCAATAACGGTTTTAGAATTGAAATCTCTTCAAACACGGCGACGAAGGGCATTCACGACCAGAGCGAAGGCCGGCGAGGCCTGCCGTCTGCTCGGATAGTAGAGATGATATCCGGTAAATGGCGGACACCAATCCTCGAGAACCCTGATGAGCCGCCCATCGCGAAGATAGGGCTGCGCGACATCCTCTGGTAGGTAAGCCAGTCCCAAACCTGTCAACGCAGCGTTCAGCCTGAGCGCAATGTTGTTGAACACGAGTTGGCCCTCGACCCGCACGTTCAGCTCTCGCCCCTGCTTCTCGAACTCCCAAGCGTAGATGCCGCCATAGGTCGGCAGGCGCAGGTTTATGCAATTGTGATCGGTCAGATCCTGAGGTGTTTGTGGTTTCGGCCGATTCTCAAAATACATGGGAGCCCCGACGACGGCCATGCGCATGTCCGGACCGATGCGAACCGCGATCATGTCTCTCGCCACCTGTTCACCCAGCCGCACGCCCGCGTCGTATCGTTCAGCGACAATATCGGTCAGGCCATAGTCGACGATGATCTCCACATGGACGTCCGGATATTGCGGCAGCAATGTTTCCAGGGCCGGCCAAATGATAGTTTCGGCCGCGTGTTCACCGGCGTTGATGCGAATGGTGCCCGCCGGCTTCTCGCGAAATTCGCTAAGCGCGGCCAATTCACTTTCGATCTCATCAAACCGCGGGCCTATGGTCACAAGCAGTCGCTCCCCGGCTTCGGTCGGCGAGACGCTACGGGTGGTGCGCGTCAGCAGCCTAAGACCCAGACGAGCCTCAAGCCCCCGGATAGTATGGCTAAGCGCCGACTGCGAAACCCCGAGTTTTGCGGCCGCTTTGGTGAAGCTTTTTTCCCGCGCGACGGCTAGGAAAGCGATGAGGTCGTTGACAGGCTGACGCGGCATTCATGAATCTTTCTCATAGGCGCTTGCCACTTCTACCATCTAATCGAAGCCAATCACACGCACTAAATGTCTGTTATCAGCAGCCGAATTCATCGTGCTGTTTTTCGGGCAGAGGACAAAGATCATGGAAATCAAACGAAACGGTTCGCAGCCATCGGGCAAGGGACCGGCCGACTGGTTTACCGGAACGGTCCGTGTGGACCCGCTGTTTCAAGCCAACAATTCCACTCGCGCGGCCGGTGCCAGCGTCACATTCGAGCCGGGCGCCCGCACGGCGTGGCACACCCACCCTGTCGGTCAAACCCTGATCGTGACGGCCGGTCTGGGCCGGGTGCAACGCGAGGGCGGTCCGATCGAAGAGATACGGCCGGGGGACGTTGTCTCGTTCGCTCCGGGTGAGAAACATTGGCACGGTGCTTCGCCCACTACGGCCATGACCCATATCGCCATCCAGGAAGATCACGACGGCAAGGTTGTCGACTGGATGGAGCATGTCAGCAACGAGCAGTATCAGGCTTGAGGGAGAAAGAACCATGCAGAAGCGTAAACTTGGAAACAGCGGTCTCGAAGTCTCCGCCCTTGGACTCGGATGCATGGGCCTTAGTTATGGCTACGGCCCGGCAACGGACACGCAGGAGGCAATCAAGCTGATCCGTTCGGCCTTCGAGCGCGGTGTTACGTTCTTCGATACCGCCGAAGCCTACGGCCCATACAAGAATGAGGAACTTCTCGGCGAAGCTCTGGCACCCATTCGGGAAAAGGTCGCGGTCGCAACGAAGTTCGGCTTTGAATTCGATGCGAACGGCGGCCAGAGCGGCATGAACAGCCGCCCGGAGCACATCCGCGAGGTCGCCGAAGCCGCCTTGAAACGCCTGAAGAGCGATGTCATCGATCTGTTCTATCAGCATCGCGTAGACCCGAACGTCCCGATCGAGGATGTTGCCGGTGCGGTGAGGGATTTGATCCAGGAGGGCAAGGTCAAGCATTTCGGATTGTCGGAGGCCGGTGCACAGACGATCCGGCGTGCCCATGCGGTCCAACCGGTCGCAGCCCTTCAGAGCGAATACTCACTCTGGTGGCGGGAGCCTGAGCAGGAGATCCTGCCGACCCTCGAAGAGCTTGGCATCGGCTTCGTTCCTTTCAGCCCTCTAGGGAAAGGCTTCCTTACCGGCGCAATCAGCGAGAACACCACGTTCGACAGCAAGGACTTCCGCAACATCGTCCCGCGCTTCACCCCGGAAGCCCGAAAGGCCAACCAGGCTCTCGTCGATCTGCTTGGCGCAATCGCTGCGCAGAAGCGGGCGACCTCGGCTCAGATCGCCCTTGCCTGGCTGCTCGCTCAAAAGCCCTGGATCGTTCCGATCCCCGGCACCACCAAGATGCACCGGCTTGAAGAGAACATCGGAGGGGCAGACGTCGTGCTCACCGCCGATGATCTTCGCAATATCGAGGGCGCGCTTTCCCAGATCGCTGTGCAAGGGGACCGCTATCCGGCGCACCTGCAAGCAAGGGTCAACCGGTAGAGCGCCGTGCGTTCCTATGAACGCACAAAGGTCGCTCTAGTCATTTAAATCTAGAGCATCTTTTCCTGCGGCGGGTTTCTCCGTCGCAGGGATCTCGAAGCCCGCTAAATATTTGCCAAGCAACGCGTTCAACGTTGCTTTCTCCTCCTCCGACAGACCTGAGACGAGACGGGCCTGCGTTTCGACATGGGCGGCCACCGCGGCGTCGATTAGCGCGAAGCCCTTTTCGGTCAGCGACACCAGGAAGCTACGACCGTCCTCGGGATTGGCGCTGCGGGTGACAAGATCAGCCTTTTCCAGTTGATCGATGCGATTGGTCATAGTGCCGGAGGCCACCATCATGGCTGCCATCAGATCGCTGGGGGAAAGCGCATAGGGCGCTCCCGAGCGGCGCAGGGTCGCCAGCACGTCGAAGGTTGCGCCGTTTAATCCGAATTGCGCGAAAGTCCTGTCCATCTCGCGGCCGAGATGGTGGGCAAGGTTCCTGATGCGGCCGATCAAGCCCATCGGGCCGACGTTGAGATCGGGCCGTTCCCGGTTCCATTGGGTGAGAATCTTGTCGATGCGATCCATGCGGAGACATCGCCATGGAAAAATCTTGACGTCAAGATATTCTCGGTTATCTTGAGGTCGAGATAAATTCCAAAGGTGTGACATGAGGCGCAATTTCGACCTGTTGCTGACGGCAATCGCGCCGGCCATCTGGGGCAGTACCTATCTGGTGACGACCGAACTCCTGCCGGCAGGCTACCCGCTGACGGTTGCCATGTTGCGTGCGCTGCCCGCGGGGCTGCTGCTGCTGGGCGTCGTCAGGCGATTGCCGCGCGGCATCTGGTGGGCGAGATCGCTCGTCCTCGGCGCTCTGAATTTCTCCATTTTCTGGTGGATGCTGTTCATGTCCGCATACCGGCTGCCGGGTGGGGTGGCGGCCACTGTCGGTGCCATCCAGCCGCTCATCGTCATCATGCTGGCCCGGCTTTTGCTTGGCTCGCGGATCCGCGGCCTTTCCATCATGGCGGCACTTGCCGGTATCGTCGGCGTCGCGCTCCTCATCCTGACGCCGCAGGCAAAGCTTGATCCGGTCGGCATTGCGGCGGGTATCGGCGGCGCCGTCTCCATGGCGGCCGGCACCGTGCTTAGCCGCCGCTGGCGGCCCGATGTCTCGCCGCTCACCTTCACCGCCTGGCAACTGACGGCCGGAGGCTTGCTGTTGCTGCCTTTCGCCATAATGATGGAGCCACCGCTTCCCTTTCCGACCGCTGCCAATCTTTTGGGTTTCGCCTATCTCGGCCTGATCGGAGCTGCGCTCACCTATATTCTGTGGTTTCGCGGCCTGTCGCGTCTGGAGCCATCCGTCGTCTCGCCGCTAGGCTTCCTCAGCCCAACGACGGCCGTGATCCTCGGCTGGTGGGTGCTGGACCAGCAGCTCAGCCCGATACAGTTCCTGGGCATTGCCATCGTGCTTGGCAGCGTGTGGCTGAGCCAGCGCGCGCAACAGCTTCCTTCCGCCGGGAAATCAACGCCCACCGATCGTCCGGCAATCGCGTTGAAACGATAGTGGACTGGGATGGGGATCTGATAAATGCTCCATCCGTCGAGACAAACAAAAAAGGCGGCTCAACAGCCGCCTTTCCATTTTATTGCCTGAAATCAATCAGTTCCATTCGCGAATATCGACAAAGTGCCCTGCGATCGCGGCGGCTGCTGCCATGGCGGGCGACACCAGGTGTGTGCGACCCTTGAAGCCCTGGCGGCCTTCGAAGTTGCGGTTCGAGGTCGAGGCGCAGCGTTCGCCCGGCTTCAGGCGGTCGTCGTTCATGGCGAGGCACATGGAACAGCCCGGCTCGCGCCAGTCGAAGCCGGCGGCCTTGAAGATCTTGTCGAGACCTTCGGCTTCCGCCTGTTCCTTCACAAGGCCGGAGCCCGGAACGATCATCGCATCGACGGTGGATGCAACCGTCTTGCCTTCGACGACCTTGGCGACGGCGCGCAGATCCTCGATGCGGCCGTTGGTGCACGAGCCGATGAAGACGCGGTCGAGCGTGATGTCGGTCATCTTGGTACCGGGCTTCAGGCCCATATAGTCGAGGGCGCGCCACTTGGACGTACGCTTGGTCTCGTCCTGGATATCGTCGGGGTTCGGAACGATGCCTTGCACGGAGACGACGTCTTCCGGCGAGGAGCCCCAGGAGACGATCGGCGGCAGGGCGGCGGCGTTGAGCACGACGACGCGGTCGTAATGCGCGCCTTCGTCTGTCTGCAGCGTCTTCCAATAGGCGATCGCCTGCTCCAGAGCTTCGCCCTTGGGAGCGCGCGGCTTGCCCTTGATGTATTCGAAAGTCGTTTCGTCGGGGGCGATGAGGCCGGCGCGGGCGCCGCCTTCGATCGACATGTTGCAGATGGTCATGCGGCCTTCCATCGACAGCGCGCGAATGGCTTCGCCGGCATATTCGATGACGTAGCCGGTGCCGCCGGCGGTGCCGATCTCGCCGATGATGGCGAGGATGATATCCTTGGCCGTGACGCCTGCCGGCAGCTGGCCGTCGACACGCACCAGCATGTTCTTCGCCTTTTTCTGGATCAGCGTCTGGGTCGCGAGGACGTGCTCGACCTCGGAGGTGCCGATGCCGTGCGCTAGGGAGCCGAAGGCGCCGTGCGTCGAGGTGTGGCTATCGCCGCAGACGATGGTCATGCCGGGCAGGGTGAAGCCCTGCTCGGGGCCGATGATGTGAACGATGCCCTGGCGCTTGTCGCTTGCCGAATAATATTCGACGCCGAATTCAGCAGCGTTGTTCGCGAGCGCTTCGACCTGGATGCGGCTTTCCTCGTTCTTGATGCCGAGATGGCGATCAGGAGAGGTCGGGACATTGTGGTCGACGACGGCGAGCGTCTTTTCCGGGGCGCGCACCTTGCGGCCCGTCATGCGCAGGCCTTCGAAGGCCTGCGGCGACGTCACCTCATGAACGAGGTGACGGTCGATGTAGAGAAGACAGGTGCCGTCGTCCTGGCTGTCGACGAGATGATCATCCCAGATTTTATCGTAAAGGGTACGCGGAGCGCTCATGGCTATAGATCCATATTGGCATTTTCGAGATTGGGGATGGCGGAAAGGACCGCCGGCCTCGGGAGTGATCAGCTAAGTCGGCTGTTGAGCGCGCCCGAAATCATCGCAAAGAAACGGGCCGGCAGGCGCTTATGGTCCTGCAGCACGAAAGCCGTCACGACTTTTCCGTCCTTGCTCATGATCCTAGTCATGCCGATGCTCATACCAATTTTCGAAACCTTCGGCAATGCCGACATTCTGCCGCAGAGTTGGGTCCGTCAGCGTTCGTGTGCCCCGCGCATCCGTTTCTCGAGCCGGCGCAGCAACAGCGACAGGCCAACCGTCAGAATGAGATAGATATAGGTGACGATCGAATAGGTTTCAAAAAAGCGAAACGAGCCTGAGGCATAGACCTTGCCCATCTGCGTGATATCCGCGACTCCAAGAACGGAAACCAGCGAGGAATCCTTGACCATCGAGACGAAATCGTTGGAGAGCGGCGGAAAAATGACGCGGATCGCTTGCGGCGCGATCACATGGCGGAAGCGCCGATAGCGCGACAGGCCGAGCGCCTTTGCCGCTTCGATCTGGCCGTGGTCGACGGCCTGGATGCCGGCGCGAAAGATTTCGGCGATGAAGGAAGCATAACCGATCATTAGGGCGATGATCGCGCGCCACATCAACGAGAGATCGCGCACCAGCATCGGTCTTGCCCAGCCGGCATCGACGAGCGGCACCGTCACGGTGTTGTAGAGTGCGACGATCGCCGGCGCTCCGACGAATGCGACGTAGAAGAGCAGCACCAGCATTGGGATGCCGCGAATGACTTCGATGTAGAAGCGGGCGATCTGGCGAAGGACGATATTGTCGGAGAGGCCGAGCAGCGCAATGCAGAGGCCGAGGATGACCGCCAGCGCGAATGCGACTAGCGTCACGAACACCGTGACGTAGACACCCTGAACGATCGTAAAGAAGACCTGGGTATACAGGTCGCTGACGATAATGGCGACCGCGATCGCGATCCCTAACAAAACGAGGACGACCAGCCACCAGGGATAGTCGTCCTTGATATGGTGCCCGCCCGCCCCCGCTTGTTGCGCCATCAGAGCGGCATTCCCGGCTGCAGAGGCATAAGGCTCATTGGCCCATCTTGTAGTCGAGGAACCACTTCTTGTTCAGCGCATCGAAGGTACCGTCGGCTTTCAGGCTGGCGATGGCGGCATTGACGGGAGCGACGAGGTCGGAACCCTTCGGAAAGATGAAGCCGAAATCCTCGGTGCCGAGCGGATCGCCGGTCAGCTTCAAGGCGCCATTCGAAGCGTCGACATAGCCCTTGCCGGCGGTACCGTCTGTCAGCACCACGTCGACGTCGCCGGTCTTTAACGCCTGCACGGTGGCACCGAAGGTTTCGAAGAGCTTTATGCGCGGGTTCTGTTCATTGCCGTCGAGTACTTCGTAGACGGCGGTGTAGAAGGGCGTCGTGCCCGGCTGCGCTCCGATCAGACCTTCCTTGAAGGCAGCGAAGCTCTTGGCATCGGTGAAACGCTTTTCATCGCCGCGCACCAGCATGAACTGCTGCGAACGCATGTAGGGATCGGAGAAGTCGACCTTCTGCTTGCGGTCTTCCTTGATGGTGATGCCGGTCATGCCGATGTTGTACTGGCCGTCGGAGACCGCCTGGATCATCGCATCCCAGCTGGTGTTCTGGTACTGGACGGTGAAGTTCAGCCGCTTGGCGATCTCGTTCATCGCGTCATATTCCCAGCCGATCGCCTTGCCGGACTTGGGGTCGACGAATTGCAGCGGCGGATAGGCGTTCTCGGTGACGACGACGACGGTCTTGCCGTTCAGGTTCGGCAGGTCGGCCGCGAAGGACGCGAAAGGTGCAAGCACGAGGGCGGTAAGGCCCAGAAGGAACGAACGACGGAACGGCATGGAAATCTCCCCAGATAGCGCAACGGAAAATTGTCATATTTAGAAAGCGGATTGCAAGGCTATTGCCATAGCCATGGCGATAAAAACAGAAATGCCGCTCCAAAGCTGATGACCTGCGGAGAAATTTCCTTCTCGCGCCGGCCTTCTTTTTCCTTCGCAATAAAAAAGGCGACCCGAAGGCCGCCTGATTTCTGCAATCCGATGGGATCGAAAGCTTATTCTGCTGCCGGTTCTGCGGCTGCAGCAGCAGCGGCGGCTTCGGCTGCTGCCTTTTCGGCTGCGAGAGCCTGGGCTGCGGCAACCTTTTCAGCTTCGATGCGAGCCTTTTCATCGGCAACAGCCTGGCGCTCGGAATCGTTGAGCTTGCGGGCGCGGGTGCCCGTGTTTTCGACGATACGGGCAGCCTTGCCGCGCAGGTCGCGCAGGTAGTAGAGCTTGGCGCGACGGACCTTACCGCGGCGAACGACTTCGACGCTTTCGATCATCGGCGAATAAACCGGGAATACGCGCTCGACGCCTTCGCCATAGGAGATCTTGCGAACGGTGAAGTTTTCCTGCAGGCCGCCGCCGGAGCGGGCGATGCAGACGCCTTCATAGGCCTGAACGCGGGTACGGTTGCCTTCCGTGACCTTCACGTTGACGCGGACGGTGTCGCCGGCCGAAAATTCCGGGAGCGTGCGCTTGGCTTCGATCTTGGCTGCCTGTTCGGCTTCCAACTGCTGAATGATATTCATGTTATCAACCTCTTTGTTGGTTCAACAGCCAGAGCGCCCTAAACGATCTATCTTGGGTCGGACCTCGCGGTCTCGCCTTGGATATATGCCCGCAAAGGCAGGAGCGAATACGTCTGCTATTCTTTGGTGGTTGATGGGAAATTTCCCATGCCGGGCGCGCACATATCCTATTGCTGTGGGTTTGTCACCCCTTGGCTGGGAATTTCCTGCGTTAACGCCACTTTTCAGGGCTTCTTCTGTGTCGGAGGCGCCAAGGCAATTGGAATACCAAGAGATGAAGGTCGGCTGCAAGCTGAGCGTCGGTGTCAAAAGGCTCAGCCGACTATCCATTCCAGCAACGCATTCTGCGCATGCAGGAGAAACGCCTTGGCCGCTTTGCCCTGGTGGGTCTCGAAGCGGCCATTCGATATCCTACGGGACAAATCCCGCCTCGGCTTTTGGTAGCCACTGGGCAATTTGCTCTGGCGTAAGATTTCCTCCGCACAGCATCGTTGCAACTCTAGCCCCCTGCATGGTCGCGGCCGTCGCCAAAACACCCGCCAACCCCGCAGCGCCTGCTGGTTCAACGAGCCGATTCCATTTGGAATGCGCGAACCGCATGGCATCGACTATGCAAGCATCGTCGACAAGCACGACGTCATCGATCGTCGTGGCCAGCCAATCGACGGCAACCGGAACCGGATCGCGCACAGCGATCCCATCCGCGATAGTCGTCGCCTTATCTGTCGGAACGGGTTGGCCTGCCAGCCATGAAAGCTGCATGCAGGGAGCACCTTTCGCGGCGACAGCGATTACTTTGGTGGCAGGCGATGTTGTTTTGAACCAGCAGCCGATCCCTGCCGCCAGCGCACCATTTCCGAGAGGGACAAAGACCGCATCGATATTGCCGAATGCCTCGGTGAGTTCGGCCGCGATCGTTCCGGCACCTTCTGCGATGCTGGCGCTTGCACCATCCTCCACGAACGTTGCCCGGCTTTCTGAGGCATATTCCCGGGCTCTTGCTTTCGCTGCGTCGAAGTCATCCCCAAACAGTATGACCTCCGCCCCGAGCATGCGCATAGCCTCGATCTTCAGCGGGTTTGCGGAAAGGCTAGCGAATACAGTCAACTCACGATCCAATCTTGCCGCGCCGTAGGCGAGCCCTTGGCCAAAGTTGCCTGCTGACGCTGTGACCAGTGGTCCTCTCTCCGCGCTCGCGCACGCCAGATAATAGCCGGTACCCCTGCCTTTGAAGCAACGGATTGGATTATCCGTTTCATCCTTGGCTGCGAGTGTCAGGCCGAGGGTGGCGTCGGTGAGCAGTGCTGTGTCTAGGAATATTGGATCGATCCGACTTCTGGCATCTACGATATTCAAAAAAGACGGTTGAGATTGTTTTGTCATGGAGGCGATGATAGATTTCATTGGCGCGGAAAATTATCGATTATCGCAGTAGACGCGCTGTTTTTCCGCATGTGGAACCATATAGTCGAGGGAGATGCGCGTGGATGAGAAAGATCGCGAAATTTTGTTGATACTGCAGCACAACGCTGACCAGCCCGCGAAAGCCATCGCGCAAGCCGTCAATCTTTCGCCTTCTGCAGTTGAGCGGCGTGTCAGCAAGCTTAAACGCGAGGGCGTGATCGACCGGATCATCGCTGTTGTCAGTCCTGCCGCTGTCAGTCGGAGCCTAAGAATTTTGGTCGAGATCGAAATACAAAACGAGTATCGCCATAATCTTGAAGCTTTCCAACGTTGGCTTATCCGAGCGCCGGAAGTCCAGTCATGTTGGTACGTCACTGGCGACACTGACCTAGTCCTGTTGGTAACGGTGCGGGATATTGATGAATATAATGCCTTCATTGAGCGGATGATGACAGATCAGCAAGAGCTTGTTCGCAAGTACAAAAGCCTGATCGCGCTCAAAACTATCAAGCATGGGATGGCTCTTTCGTTAGATGAATAGGATCTCGCCAGTCGTCGTCACCGATGAACAGGCCCCACCGGTACCGACTAACTTGAAAACCCGAGTTTCTTGATGTGCCGAACGACAGCTCATGGCGGCGCAAAGCGGCCACTTGCTACTGCCTAGTGCGGCGGCATCAAATGGCATCGTATCAGCAGTCCAGTTTATCGCCGCTACTTCGCAAGCGGCTTCTCGAGCAAATCCGGCCGGCGTTCTTTCGTCAGCTTCTCGGCTTCCTGCTTTTGCCATTTGGCGATGGCGCCATGATTGCCTGAGGTCAGTACCGCAGGGATTTCGCGGCCTTCCCAGACCTGCGGCCGGGTGTATTGCGGATGCTCCAGCAGGCCGCCCTCGAAACTTTCGTGCAGGCCCGAAAGATCGTTGCCCATGACGCCCGGCAGGATGCGGACGATGGCGTCGAGCAGGATCAGCGCCGCCGGCTCTCCGCCGGATAGGATGTAGTCGCCGATCGAGACCTCTTCGAGATCGCGTCCGTCGATCACCCGCTGGTCGACGCCTTCGAAACGGCCGCAGACGATGATGACACCGTTGCCATCAGCAAGTTCCCGAACGCGTTTCTGTGTCAGCGGTTTTCCGCGCGGGCTCATCAACAGGCGCGGGCGGTCGTCATTTTCGCTGGCATGGTCGATGGCGCGGGCAAGTACGTCCGGCTTCAACACCATGCCGGCGCCGCCACCGGCGGGCGTATCGTCCACAGTGCGATGCTTATCGGTGGCGAAATCGCGGATCTGCACGGTGTCCAGCGACCATTGCCCGCGTTCCATCGCCTTGCCGGCGAGCGAAACGCCGAGATGACCGGGAAACATCTCGGGGTACAGCGTCAGGATGGTCGCCCGGAAACTCATAGCCTGATCACTTCTTCGCTTTGCCCGGAGGCTTCGGCGGCTTGCCGGAGAAATCGTCCGGGCTGTCGATCAGGCCAGCGGCCATCGGATCGATCAGGATCTTGCCGCCTTCAAGGTCGATTTCCAGCACGGCGGCTTCGGAAAAGGGGATAAGCACTGGGCGCTTGCCGGGCCCTTTTAGCTCCAAGAGGTCGCCGGCGCCGAAATCATAGATGCCACTGACGGTGCCGTAACCGATGCCCTTGTCGTCGATCGCTTCCAGGCCTTCGAGATCGGCATAGAAGAACTCATCGTCCTCCAGCTCGTCATCGGGCAGGTTGTTGCGCTCGATATAGAGTTCCAGCCCATTCAGTGCCTCGGCGGCATTGCGGTCATTGATGCCGCGAAAGCGGACGATCACCACGTTCTTGGCTTCGCGGATTTCCAGTACCTCGAAGGTGCGGCCGTCGAGGCTGTGCAGATGGCCGTAGTCGCCGAGCGCTGTGGGATCGGAGGTAAATGCGCGGGCGCGCACTTCGCCCCTCAGGCCCTGTGCGGCGCCGATGGTGGCCATCAATACCGGGTTTTCAAGTTTTGTCATGGTCCTGTGCCGACTGCCAGAGGATCGATTGCGTCTCTCATAAGATGAACGCTCGCAGATGGGAACAAAAAACGGGCGGCATGTCGCCATGCCACCCGTTTCAAATAGTCGTTACGGCCAATTATTCAGCAGCAGCGGCGGCGTCAGCAGCCTTCTGTGCCTTTTCAGCAGCGCGTTCCTGGGCCTTCTTACCCGGCTTTGCCTTTTCCGGGTTGCTCTTGGCTTCGCGCTTGGCAACGCCGGCTTCATCGAGGAAGCGCAGAACGCGGTCGGTCGGCTGAGCGCCGTTGTCGAGCCAATGCTTGATGCGGTCGGCATCGAGCTCGATGCGCTTGGCGTCGTCCTTGGCAAGCATCGGGTTCCAGGAACCGACCTTCTCCAGGAAGCGGCCATCGCGCGGCGAACGGGCGTCGGCTACAACAACGTGGTAATACGGGCGCTTCTTGGAGCCACCGCGGGCGAGACGAATTTTCAGTGCCATGTTTCTACTCCTTAGGCTTTTCTTGACCGCTTCGTTTTGGCGGTATGTTCATTTGCCGTTGCTGAGATCAGCAGCGATCTGTTCATGATGCCGGATAACTTCCTTGATGACGAAGTTCAGGAACTTCTCGGCGAAATCCGGGTCCAGCTTGGCGTCGTTTGCCAGGCGGCGCAGACGTTCGATCTGGAATTCCTCGCGCGCCGGATCGGCCGGCGGCAGATTGTATTTGGCCTTCAGCACGCCGACCTCTTTGGTACAGCGGAAGCGTTCGGCCAGCATGTAGATGAGCGCAGCATCGACATTGTCGATCGACTGGCGGTAGTTGCCCAATTGGGCTTTGACGTCTGGATCAATCATGGGGGTTAGCGATCCTTCTCACTTCTTCTTCGGTAAACCGGGCAGTCCCGGGAAGCCACCGCCGAGGCCGGGGAGCTTGGCGCCGCCCAGGCCGGGCAAACCACCACCACCGCCGCCGAGACCCGACAAGCCACCCGGCATGCCGCCGCCCGGCCGACCGAGGCCAGCGGCTTCCGCCTGCTTCTGCAGGGCTTCCAGCTGTTTGGGGTCGATGTTCGATAGGTCGGGCATGCCGCCCATGCCGCCGCCGAGGCCCATCTTGCCGGCAAGGCCGCCCATCAGCTGCTTCATCATGCCGCCTTTGCCCTTGCCGCCCATCATCTTCATCATGTCGGCCATCTGGCGATGCATCTTCAGAAGCTTGTTGATGTCGGAGGCGTCGGTGCCGGAGCCGGCGGCGATGCGCTTCTTGCGGGAATGCTTGAGGAGATCAGGATTGGCGCGCTCGGCCTTGGTCATCGAGGAGATGATGGCGAGCTGGCGGCCGAAAAGCTTGTCGTTGAGGCCGGCGGCTGCCATCTTGTCCTTCATGCCGGCCATACCGGGCATCATGCCCATGATGCCGCCCATGCCGCCCATCTTCTGCATCTGCTTGAGCTGGTCGGCGAGGTCGTTCAAATCGAACTTGCCCTTGGCCATCTTCGCGGCCATGGCGGCCGCCTTCTCGGCGTCGATGTTCTCAGCCGCTTTTTCCACCAGCGAGACGATGTCGCCCATGCCGAGGATACGGTCGGCGATACGGCGGGGATGGAATTCTTCCAGCTCGCCCATCTTTTCGCCGACGCCGATCAGTTTGATCGGCTTGCCGGTGACGGCGCGCATCGAAAGCGCAGCACCGCCGCGGCCGTCGCCGTCCATACGGGTCAGCACCAGGCCGGTGATACCGACGCGCTCGTCGAAATTGCGGGCGAGGTTAACGGCATCCTGACCGGTCAGCGAGTCCGCGACCAACAGGATTTCGTGCGGATTCGACTTCTTCTTGATATCCGCCATCTCGACCATGAGCGGCTCGTCGATGTGCGTACGGCCGGCAGTATCGAGGATGACGATGTCATGGCCGCCGAGCCTTGCTGCCTGCACGGCGCGGGCGGCGATATCGGTGGGCGACTGGCCGGCAATGATCGGCAGCGTGTCGACGCCGGTTTGGACGCCGAGCTGGCGCAACTGCTCCTGCGCTGCCGGCCGGCGCGTGTCGAGCGAGGCCATCAGGACCTTCTTGCGGTCGCGGCTCGTCATGCGGCTCGCGATCTTCGCCGTGGTCGTCGTCTTGCCGGAACCCTGCAGGCCGACCATCATGACGACGACAGGGGCCGGTGCATTGAGGTCGATACCGACGCCTTCGCCGCCGAGCATTTCGATGAGCTCGTCATGGACAATCTTGACGACCATCTGGCCGGGCTTGATCGACTTCAGAATCTCGGCGCCGACGGCCTTTTCGCGGATGCGATCCGTGAAGGAACGCACGACATCCAGCGCCACGTCGGCTTCCAACAGCGCGCGGCGAACCTCGCGCAGCGCAGCGGAAACATCGGCTTCCGAAAGCGCGCCGCGGCCTGTCAGTCCATTCAGAATGGAACCAAGACGGTCCTGGAGGTTTTCAAACATCGGTTCTTCCTTGGGTAACGTTTCGGGCTGGTTTCGTAAGGCCCAAAACGTCGTGCTTTTCCATGACGAAAACAAGACGCAAAGCCAAAAAGCACCCGAGGGCGCATCGCGCTGTCGGGTGTTGACCTCCGGGATCTCTTTATACCTTGACGGGTCCCGGTCGGTGGCTCGGAGGCTTGTGCTCGTCGCAGATGGCGGGGATAAACAGGAAACGAGTGGGAAAGTCAAGCCGAGAGGGTGGAAAGGCTTTCAAAAGCTTGATGTTTGGCTCACATCTGAGCCGACAGAAAATCCATCGGCGCATTCATGACAGATACATCCGGCTCCCGGAAGACATCGAACCCCTACTATCAAGGCCCAATCTCCGATCACTTCGACGGGCTACGCTTCTTCAATCCAGGCGGCGTGGAACCCGGTGGGTTCGGGGACCTGCTGAGATGGAAACTTGGGGGCGGGCGGACGCGCTGGCCGAATCCGGTCGTCAGCCTGTTTCCGCCGGCCAGGCCCGACAGGCACGTTTTCGGCGACGCGTTGCGGGTGACCATGGTCGGCCATGCCTCGATGCTGATCCAGGTGGCGGGCCTCAACATATTGACTGATCCGGTGTGGTCGGAGCGTGTCAGCCCTTTCACCTTCATCGGCCCGAAGCGGGCGGTTCAGCCCGGCATCCGGTTCGAGGACCTGCCGCCAGTCGATCTCGTGCTGGTCTCGCACAATCACTACGACCATCTCGATATCGCGACGCTGAAACGGCTGCACGAGACGCACGCGCCGAAAATCCTTACCCCGCTCGGTAACGACGCCATTATCCGCCGCACAATATCCGATGCCCGGATCACGACGATGGATTGGGGCGATCGCATCGCGATCACGGACAAGGTGACCGTCGACGCCGAGCCATGTCATCACTGGTCGGCGCGCGGCGCCGGCGATCGCCGCATGGCGCTCTGGGCCGCCTTCGTCATCACGACTCCCGCCGGCAAGATCTACCATATCGGTGACACCGGCTTTCATCGCGGCGTCAACTATGAGGCGGCGCGGCAAAAGCATGGCGGCTTCCGCCTCGCCATCCTACCTTTCGGCGCCTACGAACCGCGCTGGTTCATGAAAGGCCAACACCAGAATCCGGCGGAGGCGGTTCACGGCATGAAACTCTGCAACGCGGCTCACGTCGCCGGCCACCATTTCGCGACCTTTCAGCTCACGGACGAAGCGATCGATGCGCCGGTCAAGGCGCTGGATGCGGCGCTCAGGGAGCACGGGGTGGAGCCGGATCGCTTCAGGCCGCTAAGGGCAGGGGAAGTCTTCGACGTACCGGTTGTCTGAGCGCCGACAAGTCCTGTTATGATGGGACGCTATCCCTCCGGCATCGCCTGCGGGAACGTCCATGTTCCATCGAGAATATTGGCGCGGGGCCGGTAGAGGCGCACCATGTAATTCCACCCTTTCGTTATAGGCAGGCAGTTGGATACCTTTCCATTGCAGTCGCCGAACTGGACATGCACCGTTCCGTCATCGTCATGTTTGGCGGTGACGTTGTTCAATGTGTAGGCATTCAGCTTGTTCGGCTCGTAGTAGCCTTTGGCATTATAGACGCTGATCGACCAGAACCCATCCACCGGCACATCCTCGACGGCGAGCTTGTAGACTGTCTTGCCGTCGTTCTTTTGCGGAGTGATATTGAGATATATCGCATCCTTCTGCGGGTTTCCGCCCCAGGCCGACGCCGAGCCGATCAGACGACGAACAGGATCGACCTCATTTTTCCTGCCGAACATGCGGTTGGTATCCGGGAGTGTCGAGGCGAGCTCGAGCAAAGCGGCCCTTACCTTCGACTGACTTGCCTGATCCCATTTCGGGATATCGAAACTTCCAGGCGCCTTCTGTTCCACCTTGATGGCATCCTGCAGGTCATGCACCTTCTTCACATCATCGGCGTCTTGCGGATCGACTAAGGTTCGCACACCCACGAGCACATAGCGAGTTCCGATTTTTTCCTTCGAAAAGGTGTAACTGCCCGACCCATAGATGACCTCCGCCGTGTATTGGTCTTCGTCGATCACCTGCATGGACATGAAACGCTTGCCCGCATCGGGGAGCGTGATCGTCACGGGTCCCGCGTCGAGATCGAAGACCCCAGCCGAGTAGAGCGTGTCGCGGTTTGTACGGATGACAAGCTGGTGGTCGATCGAGCTGAGTTCGCGGTGATGTTTGAATTTTCCGAAACCATCGTCCTTCACGATGTTCCCGAAGTAGAGATCGGATTCGGCGCGGGTGAAATTGTCGGGCGTCACGGGAATGGTATCACCCTTCGCGGATTGGGCCGCCGCATGGCTGATGGCGGCCAGGGCCAGAAAGGCGGTCGCGGTCAAAAGCTTGCTGGTCATCTCGTTCTCCTCCCGGTGTCAGCTCCGTGTTGCAGCGGCGGTGCTGTCCATTTGCCTCGAGCGCCTCTTGTTTTGGCCAGTAGAGGCGCATGGCAGCGAAGAACGGCCCATTGGGAGCGGGCAACCAGTTGGCCTCCTCGTCTTTGCCTGGTGATTCATGCTGATTCAGTTGATGAAGTCTTGCGCGCGTGGGTCGAGAAACCAAGTACGTTACTGTAAATGCCGGCGTAACAAATGTATCGACGGCGGCTCGCCCGCCCCTCTACCCCGAGGGGAAGACGCTTACCCACTGGTAATTCCCCCGCAATTCCGCCATATACAGCTCGAAAACACTGACGGACATACCATCATGAGCAACACGGTCGAATTCGCAAGGATGAACGGGCTTGGCAACAAGATCCTGGTTGTCGACATGCGCGGCCGGAAAGACGTGGTGACGGCGGCGGCGGCGATAGCGCTGAATGCCGATCCGGCCACCCAGTTCGACCAGATCATGGCGATCCACGATCCGAAGGCTCAAGGCACCGACGCCTGGATCGATATTCTCAATTCCGATGGCACCAAGGCGCAGGCCTGCGGCAACGGTACGCGCTGCGTCGTGCAGGCGCTTGCGGCCGAGACCGGCAAGAAGATGTTCACCTTCCAGACCGTTGCCGGCATTCTGAATGCGGTCGAGCACGAGGACGGTACGATTTCGGTCGACATGGGCAAGCCGGTTTTCGCGTGGGACAAGATTCCGCTCGCCGAGGAATTCGCCGATACGCGCCGCATCGAGCTGCAGATCGGGCCGATCGACAACCCCGTCTTGCATTCGCCCTCGGCCATGTCGATGGGCAATCCGCATGCGATCTTCTGGGTCGACAAGGACCCGATGTCCTACGATCTCGCCCGCTTCGGGCCGCTGCTCGAAAATCATCCGATGTTTCCCGAGCGCGCCAATATCACATTGGCGCAGGTGCTTTCGCTGACTACGGTGCGCACGCGCACCTGGGAGCGCGGCGCGGGGCTGACGCTTGCCTGCGGTTCGGCTGCCTGTTCGGCCGCCGTCAGCGCGGCGCGCACTGGCCGCACCGGCCGTAAGGTGACGATCGACGTCGCCTCCGCCCCGGCACCGAGCCAACTCACCATCGAATGGCGGGAGAGCGACGATCACGTCGTCATGACAGGTCCAGCGGAATGGGAGTGGTCCGGTGTAGTCGATCCCACGACGGGTCATTGGACGCGCGATCAGGAGCAGGGGGCTCAGGCGCGGTGAGCGGGGTCGAGGTCATCACCTTCGGCTGCCGTCTCAACACCTATGAATCTGAAGTGATGCGGGCCGAGGCAGAAAAAGCCGGGCTCAACAATGCCATCCTGGTCAATACCTGTGCAGTCACCGGCGAGGCCGTGCGCCAGGCGCGCCAGGCAATCCGCCGCGCGCGGCGCGACAATCCGCATGCCCGCATAATCGTCACCGGCTGTGCCGCGCAGACGGAAAAGCATGCTTTCGCCGAAATGGCCGAAGTGGACGCCGTGCTCGGCAACGAGGAGAAGCTGACGAGCGCTTCCTATCGCTCGCTGCCGGATTTTGGCGTCTCGGCCGAAGAGAAGATGCGCGTCAATGATATCATGAGCGTGCGCGCGACCGCGCCGCAGATGATCAGGCATATCGATGGACATGTGCGCGCCTTCATCCAGGTACAGAACGGCTGCGACCATCGCTGCACCTTCTGCATTATCCCCTATGGCCGCGGCAATTCCCGCTCCGTGCCGATGGGCGCGGTGGTGAGCCAGGCGCGCAATCTGGTCGAAAGCGGTTACCGCGAGATCGTGTTGACCGGCGTGGATGCCACCAGCTACGGCGCCGACCTGCCCGGTCAGCCGTCGCTCGGCCTTCTGGCGAAGACGCTGCTGAAGCAGATCCCTGAGATCCGCCGGTTGCGGCTCTCGTCGATCGACAGCATAGAGGCCGATGGGCATCTGATGGATCTGATCGCCGATGAGCCGCGCTTCATGCCGCATCTGCATCTGTCGCTGCAACACGGCGACGACATGATCCTGAAGCGGATGAAACGGCGGCACTCACGCGCCGACGCCATTCGTTTCATCGATGACGTTCGTCGTCTTCGGCCGGAGATGAGCTTTGGCGCCGATATGATCGCTGGTTTTCCGACCGAAACGGAAGCGATGTTCGAAAACGCTGTCAGCCTCGCGGAGGAGACCGGCATCGCGCATCTGCATGTCTTTCCATACAGCCCGCGTCCCGGCACGCCGGCTGCGAGGATGCCGCAGCTCGACCGGACGGTGATCAAGGAACGAGCAGCACGGCTGCGCCTGGCTGGACAAAAGCTGCATCAGTCCCATCTCGACACCATGGTCGGCACGCGGCAATGGCTGCTCGTGGAGAACAACGGCCTGGCGCATACGGAAAACTTCACGCTTGTCGCAGTGCCCGGTCTTCGGCCGCGCGACCTTGTGCAGGTTGCGATCACCGGCCACAATGGCAAGCATCTCGACATGCAACTTGCGGCCGCCGACGCGGCCTGACCCTACTCGCTCACGGAATTTTCATGGCGCTCAGTTTCATCAAAAAAGTCTTCACCTTCGGTCGCGAAAAGCCGGGGGAAGAGCAGGCGCCGGGGGAGGTTTCTCGGAATGTTGAAACATTTTCTCCGGAGCAAGAGGCGCCTGTAGCGGAACCTTCTGTCAGCTCCGAGTTTGCCGAGCCTGCGTCACCCCCCTCTGTCCCTTCGGGACCGTTGGGTCGAGCCACCGGTCTCGACCCGTCCTTCGGACCCCACCACAAGGGGGGAGATCGTTGGGAGGATGCCGCGTCGCATGAGCAAGAGCAAGAAGCTGAAGAGTCGCTAGAGATAGCTGTTTCATATGAGCTTGAAGCTCAGGAGCAGGCTGGCGAGAGTGAAACAACCGAGCCAGAACAAGCGACCACTATAGAAGTCAATGTGGCAGAGGAAGCAGCCTCCGAAACGATCTCCCCCCTTGTGGGGGAGATGTCCGACAGGACAGAGGGGGGTACAGAAGCTCCGGCAAACTCGGAACCTTCGTCGGAGAATACCGAAATCCCGACCACCGCTCCCATCCTCCCCAAAGGCTTCGCCACCGCCTCTCGCATCCCCGATCCGGTCCCCGAAGCCCCAAAACAAAGGCAGACCTGGTTCCAGCGCCTACGTGCCGGTCTTGCGCGCACCTCGTCGCAGCTCACCGGCCAGATCACGGCGCTTTTCACCAAGCGCAAGCTGGACGATCAGACCCTGCAGGATCTGGAAGACCTGTTGATCCAGGCCGATCTTGGCGTCGAGACTGCGATGCGGGTCACCGATACGCTGGCCTCGGAGCGCTACGGCAAGGATGTGACAGGCGAAGATGTCAGCCGGATCATGGCGCAGGAAATCGCCAAGGTGTTGAAGCCGGTCGCCAAGCCATTGCAGCTCGACCTCAGCCACAAGCCGCATGTCATCCTTATCGTCGGCGTCAACGGCACGGGCAAGACGACGACGATCGGCAAGCTGGCGGCGAAATTGTCCGGTGCGGGTCTGAAGGTCATGGTCGCCGCCGGCGATACCTTCCGCGCCGCGGCCATCGAGCAGTTGAAGATCTGGGCCGACCGCACCAAGTCGGAATTCATCGGCACCAAGCTCGGCGCCGATGCCGCCGGCCTCGCCTTCGACGCGTTCCAGCAGGCCAAGGCCAGCAAGAGCGACGTGCTGATCATCGACACTGCCGGCCGGCTGCAGAACAAAACGGAGCTGATGGCGGAGCTGGAAAAGATCGTCCGCGTGCTCGGCAAGCTCGATCCGGACGCGCCGCATACCGTCCTGCAGACGCTGGACGCGACGACCGGCCAGAATGCGCTGAACCAGGTGGAAATCTTCCGCAATGTTGCAGGGGTCAACGGCCTGATCATGACCAAGCTCGACGGCACGGCGAGGGGCGGCATTCTGGTCGCCATCTCCGCCAAGCACAAGCTGCCGGTCTATTTCATCGGCGTCGGCGAAGGTGTAGACGATCTCGAGCCGTTCGAGGCTGACGATTTTGCCCAGGCCATCGCCGGAATTAGTCAATGAACGAGAAGACCAAATTCGATGACAATGAGAGTCCAGCAATGACGACCAGCGACAGTGACCTAACCCCGAGTGCTGCCGACAAGCATCATCCGCTGTTGAAGCTGGTTTTGGAACTCGGGCCGCTGATGATCTTCTTCTTCGGCAATCTCCGAGGCGACTGGCTGGTGCAGCATTTTCCGGCACTGTCGGCGCTCGGCGGTCCGCTCTTCGTTGCAACGGCGTTGTTCATGACGGCGACGGTGATCTCGCTCGTCGTCTCGAAGATCATGCTCGGCCATCTGCCGTTGATGCCCTTCGTCTCCGGTATCGTCGTCGTCACCTTCGGCGCACTCGGCATCTATCTGCAGAACGAGACTTTCATCAAAATGAAGCCGACCATCATCAACGCCCTGTTCGGTGTGGTGCTGCTCGGCGGGCTCGCCTTCGGCAGATCGCTGCTTGGTTACGTCTTCAACGCGGCTTTTCAGCTCGATGCGGAGGGCTGGCGCAAGCTCACCCTTCGCTGGGGCATTTTCTTCCTGTTTCTCGCCGTGCTCAACGAAGTCGTCTGGCGCGGGTCGAATTGGTATTACCTGCCCGATGTCAAAGCCGCGGATAATCTCTGGGTGCTCTTCAAGGTCTGGGGCACGATGCCGATTACCATCATCTTCACGTTGTCGCAGATGCCGTTGATCATGAAGCACACGGTCAATCCGCCGGCGGAAACCGAATAATGACGGCGCTTGCAGACGCCGAGAGTCGCTATCGTCAGCAAAGCTTCTGGTTCATTGCCTGCACGGTGGTTCTGGTCGTCCAGATCGTCGCTGAGTATATGATGAGGCGGGTGCCTATCTGCACTTGCGGCTATGTCAAGCTCTTCGAACCCGTCGTCAATTCCAGCGGCAATTCGCAGCATATCTCCGACTGGTATACGCCGTCGCACATCATCCATGGCTTCCTGTTCTTCGGGCTGACGCATCTGATCATGCGCCGCAAACCGCTCTCGATGCGCCTGTTCGTCGCCCTGCTGATCGAATCTGGCTGGGAGCTGCTTGAGAACTCACCCATCATTATCAATCGCTATCGCACTGCGACGATCTCGCTCGACTATTTCGGCGACAGCATCCTCAACTCCGCGATGGATGCGGTGTTCATGGTCGTCGGCTTCCTGTTCGCGTGGCGCGCGCCGGTCATGCTGACCATCGCGATCGCCATTTTCTTCGAGCTGCTCACCGGCTGGATCATCCGCGATAATCTCACGCTGAACGTCATCATGCTGGTCTGGCCGGTAGAAGCGATCAAGACCTGGCAGGGCGGCCTTTAACTGTCCCTGTATTTGATGATTTTTACCCGCAATTCCTGCCGCCATAAAGTTGCATCTAACCTCGCCGTCGTGATGCTGCCGTAGACCACTGGCAGCGCTCACGATTTCGCGAGGGGCGGATGTCGAGTATAGCAGTTGCAACCTTGTTGGCCGTGATCGCATCCAAAGCGCCGGCCGGCTTTTCCGATGTGAGCCAGTTGTCTGCCGACTGCGGCGCCTCCCGGCAGCTTGTCTCCGGCTACGTCATCGGCTGGCTGGATAAGTGGAATCGCGATGATTTTGTCGCCCGTCGCGGCATCGCCCAGTCGATCCCCAATGCCAGGGCGATGACGAACTGGGCTTATTTCGGTGAGTCCGTCGGCGTGGATATCTGTATCCCGGCGCAAGTTGATGCCGCAAAGATCACCGGCATGTTCTGTGATTTCCTGATTCACAATCCAACGCTTAGGGACGTGCCGGCAGAGGATGTCATGAGCACGTTCACGGGGCTGAATTTCTCATGCGACGAGAAATAGCTTTTGGATCATCCCGCGAAGAGTGAAGCAGGCGCCCGGTTTCAAGATATCGGCTTTCCCTGGGCCTTCGCTATGGCTGGATACAGCCCCTCTTTGAGGCTGGTGGCGGTAAAAGGGCCGACCTGCTTGTAGAGGATCGTGCCGTCGGGGGCGACGAGGTAGGATTCAGGGATGCCATAGACGCCCCAGTCGATCGCGGCCGAACCGTTCGGATCGATGCCGATGGCGTTGTAGGGATTGCCGAGTTCGCCCAGGAAACGCAGGGCGTTTTCACCCGTGTCCTTGTAATTGATCGCGACGATGTTCAGCCGGCCGTCCTTGGCGAGTTCCTTGAGGACAGGATGTTCTTCGCGGCAGGGCAGGCACCACGAGGCGAAGACGTTGACGAGCGTCAGCTTGCCCCTGATGGCACTGTCGGTCAGCGCCGGCAGATTGGAGCCGTCGAGCGGCGCCAGCGCCAGCGTCGGGGCTTTCGTGCCGATCAGTGCCGAGGGAATGGCGGAAATATCGGTCCCGTGGACTTCCTGGTCGTACATCACCTTGCCGACCGCCAGGGCGATGCAGGCAAAGACGATCAGCGGAATGAGCGCCAGCAGATAGCGACTGGTGCTACCCGATTTCGGCT